>Ga0208492_1001505_pt1 | contig 14064 bp, 13 predicted proteins | sample Subbioar_CSW14AB_FD_184820 | JGI IMG/M metagenome (GOLD analysis project Ga0208492, IMG submission 184820) | Serpentinite rock and fluid subsurface biosphere microbial communities from McLaughlin Reserve, California, USA - CR12Mar_CSW14AB (SPAdes) | ecosystem: Environmental > Terrestrial > Deep... | reverse complement strand
CACGCCGCCGCCGCCAGCACCAGCGCCGAAGCCAGCATGCCACCCAGAGCCATCAAGACCAGCCGCGGATTGCCACTATGCCAGGGTGCGATGGCGGCAAACGCGGCCAGCATGCTCAGCACCCGCCATGGTTGGGCCGTGGTGATTCCCGCCCGATCGCGCGACAGGATCGCGATGACGGGCAGACCGCCGAGTCGCGCGAGCGCGGGGATGGCGAAACCACACAAGGCCACCACCGCCACCAGTGCGCCGTGCAGCAGCGCCAGCGGTGCCGGCGCCCCCGCGGCGAACTCCGCCATCGGCACCAGACGTTGTACCAGGACACGTTCAACCAGCAACGCAATGCCGTCGCCGAGGACCGTCGCGGCCAGCGCGAGATAGAAAGTCTCGCAACACAGGAGCACCACCACCGCGCGTCGCGTCAGGCCCAGGGTTTTCAGAATGGCGACGGTGCCTTCATGCATCTCGGCATAACCGGCCGCCGCGAGTGCTATGCCGATCGCGGCGAGCATCACACCGGCGAAGGCGGCGAGACTCAAAAAGCGCTCGGCCTGGGTCAGTGCCGCGCGCATTTCCGGTCGTGCGCTGCGTGGATCCTGCACGGTGTCACCGCGCCGCAGTTCGATTTCGCTGCGATAACGATTGATGGTGTCGGCTGCACCGGCCACCAGCGTGGTGTAAGCCACGCGGCTGCCGGGCAGGACCAGGCCCGTCGCCGGCAGATCTTCGTAATGCATGAGCGCGCGTGGCGCGATCGAGAACAGGTCGCTGCCGCGGTCGGGTTCCAGCAGCAGGATGCGTGTCAGGCGAAGTTGCGCGGAGCCGATGGTCAGGGTATCGCCAAGCTCGAGTTGCAGAAGGTTCAGCAGTTTGGCTTCGGCCCACACTTCGCCGCGGGGTGGACCATGGGCCACGGTCCGCGGCGAGGATTCCGCTGCGTCGGCAATCAGCAACTGGCCACGCAAGGGATAGGCATCGTCAGCCGCCTTGAGTTGCACCAGCTGCAACTGATCGGCTCTACCGACCACGCTGCGCATGGCCGCCAGGCGCGCGAATTCGAGCCCGAGGCGGGCGGCGTCGTCGGTGTAGTGGGCCGGTGGAGGAGCACTGCTCAGCAGCGCGAGATCAGCCGCCAGCAAGGCGCTGGACTCGGCCACCAGTGCGCGATCGACACGCGTCACCAACAGACTGACGGCGACCGTGCTCGCCACCGCGATGACGGTCGCGGCCAGCATCACGCTCAGGCGACCGCTCGCCAGATCGCGACATAACAGTCGCCAGGCGAGACGCCACAGCGCCACCCGCCGAGTGCGCGACTCAGTCAAGCAGACGACCGCCAGCGAGCGCCAGGCGACGCTCGCAACGTGCGGCCAGCGCCAGGTCGTGGGTGACGATGACCAGCGTCGTGCCGCATTCCTCGTTCAATCCGAACAGCAGGTCGATGACGGCGGCGGCGTTGATGGCGTCGAGATTGCCGGTCGGCTCATCGGCAAACAATATCGCGGGCGTGGTGCAGAAGGCGCGCGCCAGGGCCACACGTTGTTGTTCGCCGCCCGAGAGCTGACGGGGAAAATGATCGAAACGGTCCGCCAGACCCACCCGCGCCAGCATGCTACGTGCGTGTTCCCGCGCGTCGGGCTCGCCCTTGAGTTCCAAGGGCAGCATGACATTCTCCAGTGCCGAGAAGCTGCCGATCAGATGAAAGGCCTGGAACACGAAGCCGATGTGGGCGCGACGCAATTCCGCCCGCTGATCTTCGTCCATTGCCGCGAGCGAGTGGCCCAGCACTTCGATATCCCCTCGGGTGGGGGTATCGAGGCCGGCCAGCAGCCCCAGCAGGGTCGACTTGCCCGAACCTGATACACCGGTGATGGCGACCCGTTCGCGAGCGGCAAGGCTAAAATTGATATCATCGAGTATGCGAATCGCACCCTGCGGACCGATGACTTCCTTGCTTAACTCCCGCGCGCTGAGGACTTGCCCGACTCCATGGTCCGTGGCGCTGTGGCTGGCATTGTTCATGGTTTCGCTGGGGACATGCCGCGCGGCCGAAAGCGGCGCGGAGCAATCCATTCTGATCCTCGGTGACAGTCTGAGCGCTGGCTATGGCATTGCGTTGGAAGACGCCTGGCCGAGTCTGCTGGCCAGGCGCCTTGCGCAGGAAGGCTATCCGTATCGAGTCGTCAATGCCAGCATCAGCGGCGAGACCACCGCCGGTGGCGCGCGTCGCCTGGCCGCGTTGCTCACGGCGCATCGTCCCGCCATCGTGGTGGTGGCGCTGGGCGCCAACGACGGGCTGCGTGGTCTGCAGCCGGCCGAAGTGCGCAGGAACGTCGAGACCATGATAGGCGCGGTGCTCGCGAACGACGCCGTGCCGGTTTTGTTACAAGTGCGAGTACCACCGAATTACGGCCCGCAATACACTGCCGGCTTTGAGGCCGTCTACGGCGAATTCTTCGCACGCGAAGGCGTGGTGCCCGGACCTTTTCTGCTGGACGGCTTTGCCGCCGATCCCAGCGCGTTTCAGGCCGACGGCCTGCACCCTGTGGCGGCCATGGAGCCCCGCATACTGACCACACTGTGGCCAGCGATATCAAGCGCCATGGAAGCCGCCAAGCAGAGGAAGAAGAATCCGTGAATTTCTGCAGCCGATGCGGTTCCAAGCAGATGGTGTGGCGCGTGCCGGACGGTGACAATCGTCCGCGGCATATCTGCGATGCATGCGGGGAAATCTTTTATGAGAACCCCAAAATCGTCGCCGGCTGCATACCGGTATGGGGGGAACAGATCCTGTTGTGCAAGCGCGCCATCGAACCGCGGTTTGGCTGGTGGACCCTGCCTGCCGGTTTCATGGAGAACGGCGAGACCACTGCCGAGGCGGCGGCGCGTGAGACCTGGGAAGAGGCCTGTTCGCGGGTTGTGGTCGAAGAGTTGTATGCGGTTTTCAATCTGCCGCAGATCAATCAGATCTACATGATGTTCCGCGCCCATCTGCCGGTGCTCGAATTCGCGCCGGGCACCGAGAGCCTGGAGTGCAAGCTCTATTACGAGCACGAAATTCCGTGGCACGAACTGGCCTTCCCGACCATCACCCACACGCTGCGCTACTATTTCGAGGACCGCGCGCGCGGTCGCTACGAATTGCATTTCGGCGACATCGTGCGCGATGGCCACCACACCGTGATAGTGCCGCGGCGCCCGATCATCGAGGCTTGAGTTCGCACCCGCTGACCCGCATCCGAGGAAACGACATGAGCGACAAGACCCTGTTCGAGAGAATCATCGCGCGCGAAATTCCGGCCGATATCGTCTTTGAAGACGAGCAGTGCATTGCGTTTCGCGACATCAATCCCCAGGCGCCAATGCATGTATTGGTGTGCCCCAAGCAGGCCATGCCGATGTTGTCGGATGCAACACCGGCGGACAATGCATTGCTCGGTCATCTGCTGGTGACGGCATCCGCCATCGCGGCCAAGGAAGGTTATGGCGATGCATTCCGGGTCGCCATCAATAACGGCGCGGCCGTGGGTCAGTCCGTTTTCCACCTGCATCTGCACGTGCTGGGGGGCCGCCGCTTCAGCTGGCCGCCCGGCTGAGCACTGACACGGGATTTTTCCTGGGAGGGAGAGCGCCTGACGGGGATGTCGGGCGTAGCGCGTGTGCCGGGCGATGCCGGCACACGCCAGAGCGCCGCTTGCTAGCGACGCATCGCGTCGAAGAATTCGGCGTTGTTCTTGGTCTGCTTCAAACGCTCGAGCAGGAACTCCATGGCCGCGATTTCTTCCATGGGGTGCAACAGCTTGCGCAGGATCCACATCTTCTGCAATTCGTCCTGCTTGGTGAGGATTTCCTCGCGACGTGTGCCGGAACGGTTGATGTTGACCGCCGGGAAGATGCGCTTTTCGGCAATCTTGCGATCCAGATGGATCTCCATGTTGCCGGTGCCCTTGAATTCCTCGTAGATCACATCGTCCATGCGCGAACCGGTATCGATCAGCGCGGTGGCGATGATGGTCAGACTGCCGCCTTCCTCGATGTTGCGCGCCGCGCCGAAAAAGCGCTTGGGACGCTGCAGGGCATTGGCATCGACACCGCCGGTCAACACCTTGCCGGAGGACGGCACGACGGTGTTGTAGGCGCGCGCCAGACGGGTGATTGAATCGAGCAGGATCACCACGTCGCGCTTGTGTTCGACCAGACGCTTGGCTTTTTCGATCACCATTTCGGCAACCTGCACGTGGCGGCTGGCCGGTTCGTCGAAGGTGCTGGCGATCACTTCGCCGCGCGTCGAGCGCTGCATCTCGGTCACTTCTTCCGGGCGCTCGTCGATGAGCAGCACGATCAGATAGCAATCGGGATGGTTGGCTTCGATGGAATGGGCGATGCCCTGCAGCATCATGGTCTTGCCGGCCTTGGGCGGCGAGATGACCAGACCGCGCTGGCCCTTGCCGATCGGCGCGGCGAGATCGATCACGCGGGGCGTGAGATCTTCGGTGCTGCCGTTGCCGAGTTCCAGATGCAGGCGCTTCTGCGGGAACAGTGGCGTGAGATTTTCAAACAGGACTTTGTTCTTGGCGTTTTCCGGCGGCTCGAAATTGATCTCGCTGACCTTGAGCAGCGCGAAATAGCGTTCACCTTCCTTGGGCGGGCGAATCTTGCCCGAGATGGTGTCGCCAGTGCGTAGATTGAAACGTCGAATCTGACTGGGCGACACGTAGATGTCGTCGGGTCCGGCCAGATAGGAGCAATCATTGGAGCGCAGGAAGCCGAAACCGTCGGACAGGATTTCGAGGACGCCATCACCGGAGATGTCTTCGCCCTTCTTCGCGTGCGCTTTGAGGATGCTGAAAATGACGTCCTGTTTGCGGGACCGGGCCACGCCCTCGATGCCCATTTCATCCGCAAGGTCGACGAGTTCGGAGGCCGGTTTTTGCTTGAGTTCGGTCAGATTCATCGTTAAGAGTCGCGTGTGGGATTGAATCGCGGGCGGCTTACGCGCGGCGCGATTGGGTGCCAAAAAACTTGATTCAGTGGAGGTCGGATCAGGGCAGGCCGCTGGGATCCGTATTCAGGAAAATAGCACGCTGAAAGGATGCCGTCTACATTCCGGATTCAAATCCGAATGACCTGCGCCGCAGCCATCAGCGCAGGTACCAGATAGTGTCAGACGTTGCTGTCGATGAAAGCCGTCAGTTGCGACTTGGTCAGTGCGCCGACGTGGGTGGCGACAATATTGCCTTCCTTGAACAGCATCAGCGTGGGAATGCCGCGAATGCCATATTTCATTGAAGTGGCCTGGTTCTGATCGACATCGAGCTTGGCTATCTTGAGGCGCGCCGAATACTCCGACGAGACCTCTTCGAGGATGGGCGCAATCATCTTGCACGGTCCGCACCACTCGGCCCAGTAATCGACGAGGACCGGTTTGTCGGATTTCAGGACGTCCGAATCGAAGGAGTCGTCGGTAACGTGGATCATGTGTTCGCTCATTGGTGATGATGGGTGTTGGTGTGGTAACGGCTTCATTTTTGAACGATCCTAAGCCCGATTGCAAGCTTGGCCATGGCCTTTCCGAGGCCTGGATTCGAGGCGCAAAGCGCGCTTTCCGAGTCCCGTGTGGAGGGCGCTCAGGGCGACGTGCCGTTGCTCGTCGAATCGCGGTTTGGCGGTCGAATCGGCCTGATTCCGTCCTTCGTCGCGGCGGCTGGGCGCTTCGACGCCGGTCGCTCGGACTGGCGCCTGTGGCTACAATGCGCGCCCCGATGCGACGCGACTGAGCGCAGGCCACGCGGTGCTGAAACCACCGACACAATCACAAATCGCCATCAAAGTTGAAGCGTCTATCGCGAACTGGCGTGAGGTATGCAGAGCATGAAGTACCGGCTGAGTAGTTGTCTGTTGTTGGTGATGTTGTTCGCCGTGATTGCCGGATGCGGCCAGAAGGGCGATTTATACCTGCCCGACGAGCCCGAGCGGAAACAGGACTTCGTGACTCGTTGAACCGAACTTTCAGAGGCGCACAAGCAGCATGCGTGAGTATCGCAACGGGGTTTTGCATGTCGATGATGTCGATCTTCGCCGGATAGTGGCGGCCGTCGGAACACCGAGTTATGTATATTCACGCCGGCAAATCGAATCCAACTGGCGCGCCTACGATGAGTCCTTCGGCACGCGTCGGCATCGCGTCCACTACGCCGTAAAAGCCAACGACAACCTCTCGATCATTCGCGTACTGCAGCGGCTGGGTTCGGGTTTCGACATTGTCTCGGGCGGTGAACTCGAGCGCGTGCTGGCGGCCGGAGCGAGCGCTGCCGATGTGGTCTTTTCGGGCGTGGGCAAGTCACGAGCGGAACTCGTGCAGGCGGTGCGCGCGGGGGTGTCCTGCATCAATATCGAATCGACCGGCGAACTTGAACGCGTGGCGGACGTCGCGACCGAACTCAAGGTGCCGGTCAAGCTCGCCCTGCGCGTCAATCCCGATGTCGATCCCAGGACCCATCCCTACATCTCGACGGGGCTCAAGGAAAACAAATTTGGCGTACCGCTGGACGAAGCGGCCGAGCTGTACCGGCGGATCGCGAGCCATCCCTGGCTGCGCGCGGCTGGCATCGCCAGCCACATCGGTTCGCAGCTCACCGCCATCGAGCCGGTGATAGACGCGGTGGTGCAGGTCGTCGGCCTGGCTGAAAGTCTGCGCGCCGAAGGCATCGAACTCGAGCACATCGACGTCGGCGGCGGCCTCGGCATCCGCTATGAGGACGAGACGCCACCGCCGATTGCGGCGCTGGTCGCAGCGGTCTGCGCGCGCGTGCCGGAGCGCTACGCGGTGATGATGGAGCCGGGGCGTTCCCTGATAGGCGCCGCCGGTACCTTGTTGACCACGGTCGAGTATCTCAAGCAGACGCCGGTCAAGGCCTTCGCCATCGTCGATGCGGCGATGAACGATTTGATGCGGCCGGCCCTTTATGATGCGTGGCATGGTGTCATTCCCGTCGAAGCGGCGACCAGCAGCGACACGCTGGTGCATTGCGACGTGGTGGGGCCGGTGTGCGAGAGCGGAGACTGGCTGGCGCGCGGGCGCGACCTGCCGGCCGCGCCTGGACGGGTGCTGGCCATTCTCGACACCGGTGCCTACGGTTTCGCCATGACTTCGAACTACAATGCGAGGCCCCGTCCACCCGAGGTGCTGGTGGAGGGCGATGCGTTCACCGTCATCCGTGCGCGTGAGTCCCTCAGCGCGCTCATGAGCAACGAACGTGACCACCTGATCCCGTGATTTGCACCGATTCGGGGCGCGCTCTGGGGCGATCAGGACAAAATGGTGCGGAAGTCGGCCGGCACTGCGCGAGTTCTCGAAGATTCAAGGACTTAGCATTGGCACATATTGTGCTCGCATTTGGCGCACGGACGGCAGACCGAGCACCTGTTCCATGATCGAGCATGCTTTCTGCAGCGAATCTTTTACCTAATACGTTACGTTTATTTCTGAAAGTGGATGGTTGGAGGAATACCCCATGTCAGTCGAGAGCATTCTAAAAACGATCAAGGACGAGGAAGTTAAATTCGTCGATATCCGGTTCACGGATACCAAGGGCAAGGAACAGCATCTCACCGTGCCTTCGCGTGAATGCAGCGACGAATTCTTCGAAGAAGGCAAGATGTTCGATGGCTCTTCCATCGCCGGTTGGAAGGGTATCAACGAGTCCGACATGATCCTCATGCCGGATGCCTCCACCGCCGTCATGGACCCGTTCTTCGAAGAGAAGACCCTCATCATTCGCTGCGATGTGGTCGAGCCCGCGACTGGCGAAGGCTACATCCGCTGCCCGCGCTCGGTCGCCAAGCGTGCCGAGGCTTATCTCAAGGCGTCCGGCGTTGGCGATACCGCCTACTTCGGTCCGGAACCGGAATTCTTCATCTTCGACGACGTCCGTTGGGGCGTGGAAATGAAGGGCTCTCACTTCCACATCGATTCCGATGAGAGCTCCTGGAACTCGGCCAAGGTCTTCGACGACGGCAATATCGGCCATCGTCCGGGCGTGAAAGGTGGTTATTTCCCGGTGCCGCCGATCGATTCGCTGCAGGATATCCGTTCGACCATGTGTCTGGTCCTCGAGCAGATGGGGGTGCCGGTCGAGGTGCATCACCACGAAGTGGCGACCGCCGGCCAGTGCGAAATCGGCACCCGCTTCGACACCCTGGTCAAGCGCGCCGACCAGACCCAGATCCTGAAATACGTGGTGCATAACGTCGCCCACGGCTACGGCAAGACCGCGACTTTCATGCCCAAGCCCCTGGTCGGCGATAACGGCAGTGGCATGCATGTTCACCAGTCCCTGGCGAAAGACGGCAAGAACCTGTTCGCCGGCGACGGCTATGGTGGCCTGTCCGACATCGCGCTGTACTACATTGGCGGCATCATCAAGCATGCCAAGGCTATCAACGCCTTCACCAATCCCGGTACAAACAGCTACAAGCGCCTGGTGCCTGGCTTCGAAGCGCCGGTGTTCCTGGCCTATTCGTCGCGTAACCGTTCGGCGTCGGTGCGTATTCCATGGGTGTTCAGCCCGAAGGCGCGCCGCATCGAAGTGCGTTTCCCGGATCCTTCCGCCAACCCTTATCTCGGCTTTGCGGCCATGATGCTGGCGGGTATCGACGGTATCCTGAACAAAGTCCACCCGGGCGATGCGATGGACAAGGATCTCTACGACCTGTCGCCGGAAGAATCGAAGGGCATTCCGACGGTCTGCCATTCCCTCGACCAGGCGCTGGAGGCTCTCGACGGCGATCGCGAGTTCCTGAAGGCGGGCGGTGTGTTGTCCGACGACGCCATCGATGCCTACATCGAGCTCAAGATGCAGGATGTCACCACCCTGCGCATGTCGACCCACCCGGTCGAGTACGAGATGTACTACAGCGTCTGAGCGCTGCTGCCATTTCGCGAAAAAGCCCCCGCTCGGGGGCTTTTTTGTGCCTGCTGAATTTTACCGACGTGCCCTATAGACTGAAGCCCGTTCCAGGAGTGTTGCTCGCGATGACGACCACGCATCTGTCTTTGCTGCTGCTGTTTGTGCTGGGTCTTACCGCCGTCCAGGCTGAGGTCTATCGCTGGAAGGACGCCGACGGCAATGTGATTTTCTCGGACACGCCCCACGACGGTGCGGAAATCATCGAGCTCGGCCCGACCACGGTCGTTCCCGGCGAACCGGTCGTGAAAGATGCCAACCAGGCGGCCGCTGCTGAAGCGGAGCCCGCGCAGTCCACCTCGTATCAGAGCATCACCGTGGTCGCACCCGCCGACGACGAGACCCTACGCGACCAGCAGGCGGTGGGGGTGGATGTCGTGACCGAGCCCGGCCTCATGACTGAACTCGGCCACCGCGTGCGGTTGTATGTCGACGGCAACGCCTATGGCGAACCCACCGACAGCCCGCATTTTGTCCTGCCCGGCGTCGCGCGTGGCAGTCATCAACTGGCCGCCGCCGTGGTCGATGCGGGCGGCACCGAACTGATCCGCTCGACCTCCAGTGTTTTCCATCTGCATAAAACCTCGGTCGCCGACCCGCGAACGGGCAAATCCCGTAAGCCTTCTTTGCCCGCTCCTCCCAAAGCCAAGTAATTGGTCCGATTTTTGCCCTTGTTTACCTGAGGGCACTTGTCAGGTGCTCCGCCGGCGCTGATTGAGCGCCTGTGCGCGGAAAATCAGCCTCATCGATGGCTGCCGGTCGGCCTTTTCGCCTGCTAACGGGCGGGGGCCGAATCAATCGCACTAAGATAGTGCACACTGTTCGCTTGATTATGATGCCGTGTACCGTTCCTGATTTTGACCTCGTCGAGGCTCTGGCGACCGCCGTCATCATGGTGGATGACCGCTTGCGCCTGGTGCGGGTCAATGCTGCAGCGCAGTCACTGATCGCGACCAGCGAAACCCGCCTGCGGGATCTCTCCCTGCCGGACGTCCTCCCGGGCGCCGACGAACTGATTGCCGCCGCGCGGCGCGCCTTGCTCGAAGGGCGCTCTTTCACCGAGCGCGATCTCGACCTGCGGCTCGGGCGGCTCAACGTCACGACCGTCGATTGCACCATCACGCCGCTGTGGCGCAGCGGGCGCGACCCGTCGCTGGTGCTGATTGAAATGACCAATGTCGAACGGCACCAGCGCATCCAGCTCGAGGGCAACATGCTGATGCGCAACCAGGTCTCCAGCGTCCTGCTGCAGGGCCTCGCGCACGAAATCAAGAATCCGCTCGGCGGCATACGCGGCGCCGCACAGCTTCTGGAGCGCGAGCTCGAAGACCAGAAGCTCGCTGAATACACACAGATCATCATCGGCGAGGCGGATCGGCTACGTACCCTGGTCGAGCGCATGCTCGGCCCGCGCGGCGAATCAAACAAACAGGCTTTGAATATCCACGACGTGCTGGAGCACGTGCGTCAGGTGGTCTCCGTCGAGCGCGGAGGCGCGGTCGAGATCGTGCGTGACTACGATCCCAGCCTGCCGGAGATCATCGCCGATCGCGATCAACTGGTGCAGGCCTTTCTCAATCTGGTGCGCAATGCCGTGCAGGCCATCGAAGGCCAGGGTGGCACGGTGACTTTGCGCACGCGAGTGCAACGCAAATTCACCATCGGCAATACCCTTCATCGGCTGGTGATCCGCACGCAAGTGATAGACAACGGTCCCGGTGTCGACCCGGCGCTGGCCACCAGTATCTTCTTTCCCCTCGTGTCGGGACGCGCCGATGGTTCTGGGCTCGGTCTGCCCATCGCGCAGTCATTGGTACATCGCCAGGGTGGCTTGATCGGCTTCGAGAGCGAACCAGGACACACTGAATTTTCCGTATGGTTGCCTGTGGGAGAACAGCAATGAATCGACAGCATGAAGTGTGGATCGTCGACGACGACCGCGCTATCCGCTGGGTACTCGAGCGCGCTTTGGAGAAGGAACATGTCGCCACACGCAGCTTCGAAAACGCCGACAAGGTCCTCGCTCGACTGGACAAGTTCGAACCCGACGTAATCATCACCGACATCCGCATGCCGGGTACCGATGGCCTCGCATTGCTGCAGGCGGTGCAGGAGGCGCATCCGCAACTGCCGGTGATCATCATGACGGCCTATGCCGATCTCGACCGCGCGGTGGCGGCGTTTCGCGGCGGGGCGTTTGAATACATGCCCAAACCTTTCGACGTCGATGATGTGATCAACATCGTGCGCCGCGCCCTGCGTAAATCCGCCGCCGGTGCGGCGCCGGAAGCCGAGCCGGTGGACAACACGCCGGTTCCGGAAATCATCGGTTCCTCGGCACCGATGCAGGAGGTGTTTCGCGCCATCGGCCGGCTCTCGAACTCCAACATGACGGTGCTCCTGACCGGCGAGTCGGGCACCGGCAAGGAACTGGTGGCGCGCGCGCTGCATCGCCACAGTCCTCGCGCCAACAAGCCTTTTATCGCGCTGAACACCGCCGCCATTCCGCGCGATCTGCTGGAATCGGAATTGTTCGGTCATGAGAAGGGCGCATTCACCGGCGCCGCCGTGCAGCGCATCGGACGTTTCGAGCAGGCCAATGGTGGCACCTTGTTTCTCGACGAAATCGGCGACATGCCGGCTGAGTTGCAGACCCGCCTGTTGCGTGTACTGGCGGACGGCGAGTTCTATCGGGTCGGTGGTCATGAGCCGGTGCGCGTCGACGTGCGCGTCATCGCGGCCACCCATCAGCATCTCGAACAGAGCGTGCGTGCCGGGCATTTCCGCGAGGACTTGTTCCATCGCCTCAACGTGATTCGCCTGCAGTTGCCGCCCTTGCGCGCGCGGGCCGACGATCTGGAAGCCTTGTCGGATCATTTCCTGCGCGCGACCGCCGCCGAGCTGCAGGTTGAACCAAAGAAGTTGTTGCCGCGTGCGCTGGAAGTGATGCGTCGCTTCGCCTGGCCGGGCAATGTTCGTCAGCTGGAAAACGTGTGTCGAAGAGTAATGATTATGGCCCCTTCACGCGAGATCGATATCGAGGACCTGCCGGCCGAACTGCTCGCCGACAGTGAAGTGCAAGCCACCGCCGGTCCGGCGGATTGGGAAACCGCGTTGCGCCAGTGGGCCGAGCTGCGCACACGCAGCGCCGGCGAAACGCCGATTCTGGCCGAAGCCGTGCCGCGCTTTGAGACCACGATGATAGAAGTGGCCCTGAAGGCAACCCGCGGTCGCCGTCAGGAAGCCGCCAAGCTTCTGGGCTGGGGACGCAACACGCTCACACGCAAGATCAAGGAACTCGATCTCGACGTGTAGTCGCGTGGTCTATTCGGCAAGCCAGGTGGCGACGGCCTCGGCGAAGTAAGTGAGTACGCCGTCGGCGCCGGCGCGCTTGAAAGCCTGCATGGATTCAAGCACGACCGCGCGCTCGTCCAGCCAGCCTGCCTGGCCGGCGGCTTTCAACATCGCGTATTCGCCGCTGACCTGGTAGACGAAGGTCGGACGGCCGAACTCGGCCTTCACCCGCTGCACGATGTCCAGATAGGGCATGCCGGGTTTGACCATCACCATGTCCGCGCCTTCAGCGAGATCGAGCGCCACTTCATGCAGCGCCTCGGTACTGTTGCCGGCGTCCATCTGATAGGTCTTCTTGCTGCCCTTGCCGAGTTTCGCGCCGGAGCCGACCGCATCGCGGAACGGGCCATAGAATGCCGAGGCGTACTTGGCCGAGTAGGCCAGGATCTTCACGTTGTAGAAGCCTTCGCTTTCGAGCGCGGTACGTATCGCGCCGATGCGGCCATCCATCATGTCCGAGGGCGCGATGACATCGACGCCGGCGCGCGCCTGGGAAAGCGCCTGACGCACGAGGATGTCGACCGAGGCATCGTTCAGGATCTCGCCTTCGTCGTTCATCACGCCGTCGTGGCCGTGGGTGGTGAACGGGTCAAGGGCAACGTCGGTGATCACGCCCAGTTCCGGCAGTGCATCCTTCATGCGCCGAATGGCGCGCTGGGTGATGGCGTCAGGATTGTAGGCTTCGCGGCCGTCGGCGCTCTTGCGGGCATCGGGCGTGACCGGAAACAGGGCAACGGCGGGGATGCCGAGCGCGTACAGACGACGCGCCCGCTCGATGGCCAGATCAATGCTGAGTCTTTCCACACCAGGCATGCTGGCAATCTGCTCACGCTGATGTTCGCCGTCGAGTATGAACATCGGGCAGATCAGGTCATCGATCGAGACCCGTGTTTCGCGCACCAGACGCCGCACAAAATCGTCGCTGCGCAGACGTCGCAAGCGCGTGGCGGGAAAACGTGAGTCGCTCGAATGTTGCATGGATTTCCGCTCCGGGTGGCGAGTGACAGGATGAGTTTGGTTTACGCGAAGGCGCGCATTCAATTGCCCGGCGTCAGGGGCAGTTGCGCGCAGGCCTGTTCAATCCAGGCTTCCGCTTCGACCGTGATTGCCTTGGCGCTCTTGCCCGCTGTCTGTATGGGTGGCCCGATCACGACATCGATGGTGCCCGGAAACTTGGTGACGGCATTGCGTGCCCAGAACACGCCGGCATTGTGCGCAACCGGCACCACCACGGTCTCCGCGGCCAGGGCGAGCGCTGCGCCGGTCTGGGTGTAGCGGCCCTTCTCGCCGGGCGGGATGCGCGTGCCTTCGGGGAACAGCAACACCCACCAGCCCTGCCTGATGCGTTCAACGCCCCGTTCGAGCACGGTGCGCAGGGCCTTGGTGCCAGCTTTGCGATCGATGGCGATGGGATTGAGACTCGCCAGTCCCCAGCCGAAGAACGGCACGTGCAGCAACTCCTTCTTCAAGACCTGCGACTGTCGCGGGAAGATCAGTTGCAGGGTGATGGTCTCCCAGGCCGACTGATGCTTGCACAGGATGACGCCAGGCGAGGCGGGAATATTCTCTAGACCGGTGACGCGCCAGCCGAGACCGCAGGCGAGTTTCAACCAGGCGATGGTCAGCATCGACCAGCGGGTGATCACCGCATAACGCCACGGTCGCGGCAGGGGCAGGATGAGAATGCCGATGAAGCTGAACAACACCGTCAGCGGCGCAAGTCCGATATAAAAGATAATCGAGC
>Ga0208492_1001504_pt1 | contig 14067 bp, 8 predicted proteins | sample Subbioar_CSW14AB_FD_184820 | JGI IMG/M metagenome (GOLD analysis project Ga0208492, IMG submission 184820) | Serpentinite rock and fluid subsurface biosphere microbial communities from McLaughlin Reserve, California, USA - CR12Mar_CSW14AB (SPAdes) | ecosystem: Environmental > Terrestrial > Deep... | reverse complement strand
CTGGCTGGCGAGGTCCACCGCGTGCTGTTTGAATTCCTCTGTAAATTTTCTTCTCTTTCGCATAACACACCTCCGGGTCCATTTTGGACCTTTCTTGATGTGTCCGTGAATTCAGGGGAATACCCGACTGGATAGAGCGTCAGTTAGCTCACGGCGATCCGGACAAGATTCGAGGTACATACAATAAAGCTGCCTACTTGGAACCTCGAAGGGCAATGATGCAGCAATGGGCTGATTATCTGGACAAGTTAAAGGTCACTCCGGACGGCCCCTCATCGGCGGCCGCCCATTCAGCCCAAAGTACCTTTTTCGCCTAGTCCTTCCGCATAATTTCGCCCCAACTCAAACGACTAACCTTATGCCTCTGCGCGAATCTGTCTCCGAAAACGTATTCGGGCCGTGATGCTGGATAAATCATTTTGATCGGGGCCTCCCCATCTCAACGTGCTGACCGCCTACCGTTTGCGGCTCTCGCCCAAATTGCGACACGATTGCGCAAGAATGCGAACAAGAAACGTAGATGCCAGCAATTGATCTGACTCTCCGTTCATTTCTATATAATTTCATCGGTATACTGGAATCCGTCGCGGGCAATCCGTATTCGCGTTGCAATCCAATCTCTGACTTCCGCTTCGACCCAGCCAACGGCTCGCGGTCCAAGGGGTACTGGTTTCGGGAAATTTCCGTCTTTGATGTACTGGTATAAGGTGCTGCGAGAAAGGCCGGTACGTTGTTCTACCTGCCGGCGGCGCAGTATCGCTGGTTCGCTCGCTGTGTCCTGTTTCATACTCATCAACTCTCCGACGTCCGTGAACAATTCGTTGGCTAAATTCCCTGCCTCGTCAGTAATCACGTTCCGACCGTATTCGCTTGGCTAACTGGTGAATGTATGGTCTAGCGATGCAGGGTCCTTGCTTACGTGATACGGAATTGCTTCGAGAAGTGTCGGAAGCACTCGCACGAGCGCAGACATACGCCGCGCTGAAGAAAGCGCCGAAGGACGGCACTAGCTACGAACTAGGGGGTTGGAGGTTCGAATCCTTCCGGGCGCGCCAAATTCTTCCCCCTAAATCATCTAGTTGGATCGCACTTCCAGCTATTTCGCGTTTCATCTTGGCAATTCATTGCGGGACTTTTGCGGAACTTCTGTCCCGCACGGCAGTTGACTGGGTCTTTCTCCGATACTGTTCGCGATACTTTCGCATTGAAATCCACGGCGAGCCCATCTCCTAATTTCCCCTAGTATTCCGCTATTTCCATAGCGTTGAACCTAACGATTGCGCTGGATTAACCATCTACCTGCTGCGAGTCCACCGAATACCCGGCACATCGAATGCACCAACGAAAACGCGAAAAGCTACGAGGTCGGCGAATCCGCGAATCCAATACAACTACGAGTGGGCGGGCCAGCATCGAGGAAACATGGATGGTGTCAATCAGGATGGCCGACTGACCCAGATGATTGGCGCGCGCCAAGGAAACGTCTGCCCAGAACGCGAGTAAGTTGACAGCGACGAATCAAGCGCTGTAGCGGCGCGAATGATCTCAGAGAAAGCGCGGGGCGTTGCCGCAGGACGCTCCTCCCACATGACTTTGCGGCTGCATGTTGCTCGTACTTACGACATGTCAGTCAAGTAGCGCTCAGCCAACTCTGCCGTAACGCGCGCGAAACGCGGGCCCTCCGAGATAAATAGCTCGGTATCCGGCCTTGACCCCAGCCATGCTAAAAGAGTTAGCCGACGCATTAAAATAAAAGACGGGATTTCCGCCTCGTCTGCGCCACTTAGCGGCCGAACCTCCCGATATCCTTTTAGCCAATTCTCGATTAGGGCGGGCACCATCGGGTCATCCTCGTTAAATGTGAGCGCCCCTGCAAGATCGTAGAGAAGCCATCCGAAACCGCAGTCGTCGAAATCGATGACTTGTACCGTCTCATCATCCATCAGCACATTGGCAAGGCGGAAGTCGGCATGGATAAGACCGAAACGATTCTCTAACTGGCCAAAGTTCTGCAACCTGCGCGTCATTAATTCGACCGCACGGTCAATCGTTACGACCATTTCGTGGTTCAGCGCCGGTCCGTTCTGCCATCGTCCCCAGTGTGCATTTGCGCTAACCGCGCCCCCAAGGTCCCAGCGGAAACGAGTGAAGTAGCTCGGTGGCTGCCACTTGAGTGCGTGCTGGTGTAAGAGAGCGGTTGTCCGACCAAGCAATCGGAAGTCGCTGATCCAATTTCCGGCGACTGGTTCACGGCCACCTAGATAACCGAACACCACAGCGTAGCGGCTATCTAGGCCCTCTGCTTGCGCCGACACTACAGACTCGCCTGAGGGCGTCCTCAGCACTGGCGCAGTGACTACCTCCGACTCATTGCGAACAGCTTCAATCCACGCCAACTCGGACTCAATTTCTTGCTTGGTGTGATAACCAAGGGAGTGAAGTCGAATGACAATTGGGTCTCCGTCCGTCATGTCCACTCGGTAGACTGCGTTCTCCGAGAAGGATAAAAGGCGGATTGCGGATGCGCTTCCGAACCCAAATTGCCTGAGCACATCAGTAACAAGCGGCTCTAGCTGCGCAGACAATTCGATGTTCTTCGATGTCATTGGGTGCCCAACTCCATGCTAACTTGGCGGATTGCCGCACTACGATGAACGTCTAACCAATTCAGCGGCCAATAAATCACCGCCACAATCGACATTGATGCAACAGGATTCGGGAATTCTGCTACCGATCTCGCGCAACGAGATGAGGGCAATCCCAACAGGGCAACCGATACTGTGTCCGAATGCAGCCGAAGTCACGGTCCCGACACGCACCCCCCCCACAAAAACCGATTCGCCGCCCCACAGCTGCGCATGGGCGTCCAGCACCTTAAACTCCACCAGCCGCTGTGCTGGCCCGACCTCGGCCTGCTTCTCTAGGGCCTTTCTACCGGTAAATTGGATGCTAGAGTCAAGTTTGCAAAAGCGTTCAAGGCCGGCTTCCAACGGCGTCACAGCAGGAGAGATATCTCGGCCCCACGCGCGGTAACCTTTCTCGAGTCGAAGCGAATCGATTGCGTAATATCCTGCCTGAACTAGCCCAAAGCTCTCTCCGCTTCTCATTAGTGATTCGTAGACGGACACCCCGCTTTCAGTAGGAACGTAGAGTTCCCAACCAACTTCGCCAACGTAGCTCATGCTCGTGGCACGGACGATAACATCACCGATGTTCACCATCTGACTGGTCGAGAACGGGAAGCGCTGCTTCGAAAAATCGGAGTCGCTGCATGACGACAATAATTCTCTGGAATTCGGGCCCATCACGGAGAAAACTGCATAGGCAGACGTGACGTCGACCAGTTCCGCCCGTTGTCCCGGCCTAATCCGGCGTTCGATATAAGAGAAGTCGCGCACCTGCTGCCCGGACCCAGTGACGATCAGATACTCGTTCTCGCTCGTACGGGTTACGGTGAGATCACTTTCGAAGCCGCCGCGCTCATTGAGCATGGCCGTATAGACGACGCGTCCGGGAACTACTGCGACGTCGTTTGCGCACATACCTTGCAATACGTCCTCGGCATCAGGTCCCTTTAACACAAACTTCGCGAAGGACGACTGATCAAACAAACCAGCCGCTTCGCGGGTTGCGCGGTGCTCACACCCGACGTTCGCATGCCAGGACTGGCGTCCGAACGAGTACTCAAACCGCGGTTCGGTGCCGGGAGGGGCGAACCAATTGGCGCGCTCCCAGCCGAGCTTCGACCCAAACGACGCGCCTGCAGCCGCTAAAAGATGATGGACGGGGGAGCGACGAACACCTCGTCCACTCACCATCTCGCGATTGGGCCAAGGCAGCGCATAATGGATTCCGAGAGTCTCCATTGTCCGCACCTTCAGCCATTGATCGCTGCGGGCAAACGGCGAGAATCGCCTTATGTCGACCGCCCACAAGTCGCGCGTCGCTTCGCCCTCGACAATCCATTCCGCGAGCGCCAGCCCCGCGCCTCCGGCGTTGGCGATGCCTCCTGAGTTGAACCCGCATGCGACGAAAAGATTGCGCACTTCTGGGGTCTCCCCGAGCAGGAAGTTATTGTCCGGCGTAAAGCTCTCGGGACCGTTGAACATCCTCTTTATTCCGACGCTACCAAGTGCAGGCACACGATGGACTGCGTTTTCCAGCATTGGCAAGAAGTGCTCCCAATTGTCGTCGAGTAGATTGAACTCGAATGGCTCGGGGATATCCCGCGACGAAACCCACGGGAGAGCATTGGGTTCGAGGCACCCCATGACTAAGCCGCCAACTTCTTCTTTGAAGTAAACGTATCCGTCCGGGTCCCTCAAAATCGGAGTGTGGCGGCCTACTTCGGGTATGGAATCTGTCACAACATAAAAATGCTGTGCCGGATATAGAGGAATGGTGACCCCAAGGCTATCCCCGATTGCCTTGGACCACATGCCGGAACAGATAGCAACTGTCTCGCACTCAATGGTTCCCCTATTAGTGTGGACGGCGGAAACTGCTTTTCCTCTAACTGAGATGGACATCACTTTGGTTCGTTCTTCAATGCGAACGCCCAGCGACCTTGCTCCGCGTGCAAGTGATTGCGTTAAGTCAGTCGGGTTTACTGTACCGTCGTGCGGCAGCCAGGCGGCGCCTAGCAGATCGTGTGTATTCAGGAGGGGGTACCGATCCTTGGCCTCCTCGGGCGAGATAAGCTCGCCGGAACTACCAAAGCCTGCTGCCTGAGCCAGCGCTCGCTTGAGATGTGCCATGCGCTCCGGAGTCCGGGCGACCCATAGCGCTCCACATTGTCGCCAGCCCGTTGCGAGGCCTGTTTCGTTCTCGAGCCGACTGTAAAGGTCGATGCTGTAACGCGCGAGTGTGGTCATGCTCGCGGTAGATCGTAGCTGACCCACAATGCCCGCGGCATGCCAAGTCGTGCCACCGGAAAGTTGCCCCTGCTCTAGCAGGATTATGTCCTTCACGCCGAGCTTGGCGAGGTGGTAGGCGACGCTCGTGCCAACGGCCCCACCCCCGACGACGACCACCTGAGCACGTACGGGCAGCTCCCCTTCGGCCTCCACTATCACACCCCTGGCTTATTGGTCGGATATTATGGTCGTTTCTGCCGCCCAGAACTGTCAAGTACGCCCGCCCATTAATATTACGGGCGGAAATAGGCGCTGGGTAATCAGACGGCGCTCTTATGTGCAGATAATGCTCCGAAAATTGGGCTGAGTTTCGTTTCAGACGTGTGCCTTAGGTGGCCATCCGGCTGAAGAAGTCAGCGGCGATGACCCAACTTTTGCCTACTCAACGCCGTGGCATAATGTCCAATGGGACTGATCGTCCTTCAGAAAAAAGTTAAAGGATGTCATGGCGGTAGCTTTAGATAGGTCACCGAAGTCAGCAAGCTCGACTACGCGGAGCTATGTTGCCGCGGACGAGCTTGCGCGCCTGATCAAGCAGGAGATCGGCTTGTCAGGTTTGGGGCCGGGCGCCCGCCTTGGCGCTGAACGAGAGCTCGCTGGTCGTCACAATGTCAGCCGGTGGATCGTGCGCAAGGCCTTAGAAAGGCTTGAACATGATGGACTGATCATCCGACTACATGGCAGAGGCGGTGGAATCTTCCTCGCACCACAGAGGGTAGTTCGGGACCTGGCTCGCCTCGTCGGATTGCCGGCATGCCTTCGAGCGCAAGGCGTCGAGGCCGGAACAACCGTCCTCAGTACGGATACGGGGCTCGCGGACGAAGCGCTCGCCCGCGGCCTCGATATTGAGAGCGGGGAAGCCGTCTACAGGGTCGTCCGACTGCGGCTTGCCAGCGGGATCCCACTGTCAATCGAGAGGTGCGCCTTTCGAGCCGATCTCTTTCCCGGCCTGCTCGATCAATCGCTGGTCGGGTCTCTTTACGACTTGCTTGAGGCTGTCTATGAATTGAAACGCGGCGACGCGACGGAGTCGCTCGAAGCCGTAGCAGCGGACCGCGAACGAGCGGTCGCGCTCCAAGTGAGTGAGGGCTTTCCGCTCTTGGCTGTCACCCGGCAGGCCCGTAATACTTCCGGCCAGGTTTTCGAGTTTTCGCAAGAATACTATCGAGGCGACCGCATCTCGATCATCGCCCATACTCAAGGAACAACGGAACTTGAGCGTCGACTTGTAGGGGCCGTCCATAAAGGACCGTTTTTGTGACCGCCCAGAAGCCGAAGCCCGAGGATAACCTTGAGCGCCCCTCCTAAGGGTAAAGCTACCGACGCACGTCCTATCGCGAAGAGAAACAACGGTTCCGATCTCTCCATTCTCCGATCCGCCTCGTCAGCACTTCTATAGCGATTCCTTTCGTGTCAGCACATTCCAGACTCCTTCTAGTTCACCATTGCGCTTCAAATCGCTCCTCCTGAGTCAGGTTGAACGCTTGACAGGAGAACTCTGCAGAGTTAATGGTTGCAGCAACCATTGTTTAATTGGTTGGTAAAACTGTATATCGATGTTGACGTAGGCTCGCCGGCCAAAAAGACGTGTGGCTGTCAACTGTCTTTCAGGATTGTCCAATGCGTATCCAAGCGTACTTCGAAGAATGGTCGCGCCAGCCCGGTGACAAGGTGCGGATGGCGATCAGCACCGTCCATCCCACAATTGAAGCCACTTTAGAGCGAGTCACAAGCGGACCAGGCGACCCAGCCGACCCGGCAACGTCGACCGAGCCGCGCCACGATGTGCTCGCAACATCTATACCTGGGCGCACCCAGACGACTGCAGTCGGATCGTATGCCGAGCTTCCACTTTCGCTACAAGGATTAAGTGCTCCTGCCGCAGTGCATCTGTGGTTCTTCGCTACAACTCCCACGTTGCAACGCCGTCAAGTGATCCTCGGTATTGGTCACGCGGGTCAGGTTGTTCTGGAGATCGCAGATGGGGAGCTGGCGCTTCTCGGTCCGCTTGGCCGATTTAAGGTGTTAGAGGCAGTTCAAGCACAAACGTGGTACTCGGTCTGTATCCAGTTTGACGGAGCGAATGCGGCCGTAGACCTTGCGCCTGTCGCGGGATTTACTCCCGAGAATCGGCGACGTCAGGCTTCAGGCATCGTAGGGACGCCTGATTGGAGCATGCTGCGGGTAGCAACGGGAACTGTGTCGGACGGAGGATCTCCGGAGCAAGCGTTCAACGGGAAGGTCGAAAACCCGAGCCTTTTTTCACATGCTCTTAGTGAGGGTCAGTGCAATGACCTCCACTCTCACAATCCGGTGTTTGCCGATAAACTGCTAGCGTGGGATTTCTCACAGGACATGGCCTCCTTGCATGTCGTCGAAACCGTCCGTGGGGACAGGTCTGGACGAATATTTAACGGCGGAGACCGTGCAGTTACAGGCCATAGCTGGACGGGGAAATCGGACTCGTTCATTCAGGCTCCGTCCCAGTACGCGGCCATTCACTTTCATGACGACGACATGCTCGAAGCCGGGTGGGAATACGATCTGGAATTTTTTCTTCCCGAGGACCTACGTAGCGGAGTTTACTTGGTACGACTTACAGCGGGGGGCGACGTTTATAGATACCCACTGTTCGTTCGAGGACGCGCTCAGGAAGTGGCCAAAATACTTTTCCTATTGCCAACAAATTCATACATAGCTTACGCAAATGACCGGTTGGCGACGCTGGACTTTTCTGCGGTCCTTGGAAACAGAGAGATTATTGTTCCGGAAGACGAACGATATCTTCATCTCCACCCTGAGTTCGGTCGCAGTTGTTATGACACCCACAATGATGGAAGCCCGGTTCGTTTTGCATCTCGCCGTAGATGCCTAATTAATGTGCGTCCCGAATACCGAAATTTTTTGACGGGCACCTACCGACACTTCGCGGCGGACATGTACATCCTTGAGTGGTTGGAGCGGTCAGGATTGCAGTACCACGTGGCAACGGATGAGGACGTCGAACGGGAGGGTATCGATCTTTTTTCACGCTATCAGACGATAGTGACTGGCAGCCACCCGGAATACTGGACTTGGCGCGGGCGAGACGAACTAGAGACCTTCCTTAACGACGGTGGGCGGCTAATGTACCTCGGCGGCAACGGTTTTTACTGGGTCACCACGCTTGACCCTGACCGTCCCTGGGTCGTTGAGGTTAGACGCGACAACTCGGGTACGCGCGGTTGGGATGCACCGCCCGGGGAAAGAGGCCATCTCTTCAGCGGCGAGCCGGGAGGGATTTGGAGGTTGCGGGGCTTGGCGCCGAACAAATTGGTCGGCGTCGGCTTCTCTGCATGGGGTATGACTGCTGCGCAACCGTTTAGGCGGCTGCCAGCAAGCTACACGGGGCCGGCGAGCGTTTGGTTCGAGGGAATCGACGCCGAATCCATCGGCACTGATGGGCATATTCTCGGAGGTGCTGTCGGTGATGAAGTCGACCGGTTCGATCTGTCCCTGGGATCCCCTGTACACACACACGTCCTCGGGGTGGCCGACGGGTGGGACGCAGCTTATTCGGGTGTCCTTGAAGAAGCGCTTTTCGGCGAAAGCTCGGAAACGAAAAAGGCCAATATGGTGTATTTCACAATAGCTGGGGGAGGAGCGGTCTTCTCAGCGGGTTCAATCGCTTATTGTGGCGCTCTCGCCTGGAACGACTTTAACAACGATCTTGCGACTGTTACTACTCGAGTTCTAAGGAGCTTTTGCTCTGCGTTACCAACTTAGAGCGACGCGCGGTCTCTCAGGCGCGAATTCAGTATCGATGCATAGCGCCGTGACTGTTGGCGCCGGACACAAATTGAGCCACCGTGCGGGCGTTTCAGTGAGCCGGATAAGTTGAGGAGATTTGCAAGGGTAACGCGGTTCGTAGGAGGTCCGGACTGGCTCACCATAACGTCGGCGCGCTGCTTGGAAATGGCTCACTTTCGTGTCGGCGCCAACACGGAACCGAAGAAGAGCTTCCCGGCGTGGTCGAAGTGCGCCTTGAACAGGGGGAGTTCATACGCGGCATCGATTCAGGTGGCGCCGGCTACGGCAATCCGCTGGCCCGTGATCCCGCTCGCGTGCTGCGCGACATCATGGAGCGCTGGGAAACGTTCGAGCGCGCACGCGAACTCTATGGCGTTGTACTCGATGGCACTAATGTCAGCGACGAGTTCCGCGTCGATGCGGCGGCCACGGCGGCGCTGCGCGAAAAGCTGGTGAGAAGCGCCACCAGCCCGGGCTCGACAAGCTGAGGCTACGCGGCACGCGACCATGTCCAACACCAAGCTGCCCGCTTCGGGCATCGTCGCATCTGGCCCCACCGCACGCCCTCGCGACGCGGGGTCGCTGGTGCTCTACCGCAAGCGCGGTGAACACTTCGAGGTGTTGGTTGGTCGACGCAGCAGTCGGGCCCGTTTCAAGCCCGGCGTCTACGTCTTCCCTGGTGGTGGCCTGGAGCCGGCAGATCACTTGGTTACGCCGCTCCGTTCGCTGAACGGAAAGCATAAGGAGGCGCTCGGGTGTTCGCGATCTCGCGGCGACGCGATCGCACTCGCTGCCGTCCGGGAAACGTTTGAGGAAACCGGCCTCATGGTGGGAGAGCCAGGGGATATAGGTGCAGTCATGCATGGCGGCTGGCAGGCGTTTCACGCACGACGGTTGGCACCCGATTTGGCCCGTCTCGACTTCCTCGGGCGAGCCATCACCCCCACCTATCATCGCACCCGCTTTCACGCGCGGTTCTTCGCTACGTCGGTGGAATTCACTAGTGGTGAACTGCGCGGCAACGGCGAATTGGAAGACTTCGTATGGGTTCAGACGGACGAAATGGCGCGCCTCGAAACGACCATCATCCAGACAGCCATCATTGAAGTGCTACACCAACGCTTGCACGGCACCGATGCACCGGCGAAGCGACTTTTCCACAAATGGGGGCGGCACAATTTTATCGACATTCCCTAATAGGCCCTGCGGGATTTTTTCGAGGATCAGTTGCCCGCAGTTGCCCTCCGTAGGCCATTCTTGCAACGGACGCCCCGGAGAAGATTAAATAATTTCAGTTATTTGGAATTTGCCGCGCGACCTACGAACTAGGGGGTCGGAGGTTCGAATCCCTCCGGGCGCGCCAATTTATTTCCGCCAAATCATTTAGTTAAAACGCGCATCTGGCCACTCGGCGTTTCTTCGTGGCATTTTTTTGCGGGAGTTTTGCGGGACTTTTGTCCCGCACGGCAACCGAATTAGGCATTGCTCCAATCCTGTTCGGGATACCTTCGTTTTGAATTCCTCCGCGAGCCTGCGTTTCTCAGTTTCCCCTAATTTTCAGTTTCTTGAGCATAACGACGGCGCTGGATTTCTAGTCGATATGCGCCGTGTCTGTTGAAGCCCGCGCACATTGAAAGCGCCTCCGAAAGCGCGAAAAGCTAGGAGGTCGCCGTACCAAAAATCCACCGTTAACGCGAACTGGCGGACCGGCATCAAGGCAACCCATGGTCATAGGAATTCGCCACTATCCGACGATGACGTTCGCGCGACCAGAGATAATCGTTAGCACGCACGAGTCATTTCGGCGGCATCGGTTCCACGGCGTTCGAACCCGCCAAACTTTGATGGTGCAGCGTGTCCGTATAGCCGGGCAATCCCATCCATGACGCAGCGGCTAGCTGCGTCAAATTGTTCTATTTAAGCCTAAGGAAAATGAGACACAAACGGGTCTTAAGAATGCCTTCGCCGGCGCAGACCGGCAATGCCCGCCAGCGCCGATCCGAACAACCAGACCGCGCCCGGGACCGGTACGGCCTGTACATCGGCGCGCAAGGTCAGCTCAAACGTGCCCAGGCTGCCATGGAAGCCACTGGCGTTCTCGCCGAACAGATTGATCCTCACAACCTGCTCAAACAGACCGGCCACCAGCGGGTCGAAGCCGACCGACATCGTGCGCGCGTCGCCCGCATCCAATCCGGTGAAGCTACTGAAATCTCCCAGGGCAAACGAGCCACCATCGATATCGAATTCCGCGCCTAGGCTATCGCTCGGGCCGCTCACCAGATTCGTCAGCGACAACAAACCGAATACGCCCGTACCGCCTTGCGTCAAGCTGCCGAAGTCAAACACGAAATGCCCGCCGGGCAACGCGGCGAAAGTGCCATCACCACTCGCCTTGTCCAGCACCGCGTTGGCAAAGTTGTTGACCTGCGCATTCAAGGCGACCGTGCCGTCTGCGAGCGCCAGGTCTGCGAGCTCGTCGTTATGGCTGGCAAAGCTCAGGCTTGCGTTACCGCCGAACACGCCAGCATTGGCAGTGTTTAGACTTACACTCAGCGCGCTACTCGCCTGGCCCTGTGCAAGTCCCGCGATTCCCAAGGTCCCTGTGCCGGTGAAGCCGGATGGCACGGTACCGACGCTGCCCAGCAGGTTGTCGGTCAACGACCCCACGGCGCGGTTGCGCACCGTCAGGGCTCGCGGCCCGATGACGTCGCCCACATGCACGATGCCAAAGTCGATGCTCGTGGTCTCGACAGCCGCTACCGCCTTGCCATAAACCCGCCCATTAAGAGACACGTTCTCAGAGCCAACTGCGGTCTGACCAAGATTGCTGGTACCTGCGCCGTCGGAGACATAATCGACCCGCGCATTGCCACTTTTCACCCCGGCCGTCGAGGTATCGAGTCCAAGCTTGATACCCCCGACATTACTTGCCGCCGCGGGCAGCAGGGCCGCCGCGCCACTGGCCGTGAAGCCGGCATCGACCGCGCCCACGCTCGCATTCAAGGCCTCGGAGAAGCCATCGTTGGCGGCAGCGTTGCGCACCGTCAGGTCAATCGTGCTCACGGCGTCGCCTACGCGATGCGCGCCAAAGTCGATGGGTTGCGCGGTATCAATCGCTCCTTGGGCAAACCGATAGACCGCCACATTGGTGGTCACACCGACGTTCTGGCTGCCGAGTGCCGTCAGACCCAGGCCGCTGGTGCCCGCCCCATTCGAGGTGAGCTTGACTGTTGCGAAGCCCGTTAGGCTGCCGGCCGTGCTGGTATCAAGTCCAACGACCAGGCTCGTGTTGTCGCTCACTCCGGCACCGAGGCCGCTGACTGCGCCGCTGGTCAGAATGCGGTCGTCCGAAACACCGTCGAAACTGGCATCGAGGCGCTCGGAGAAACCGTCGTTAGCAGCCGTGTTGCTCAAGCTCAAGGCCTGACTCACAACGTCGCCCACATGCACACTGCCGAACTGCACGGCACCGATGATGTTGGCCGCTGCCAGGCGATAGACATCACCGCTTACATGCACGGTCTGGGAACCGAGGGAAAGTGCGCTGAAGCCGCTAGTGCCGGCGCCATCGGAGGCGAGGCTTATAGTCGCGGTCCCCACCTTATGTCCTGCACTGCCGGTATCGATGCCTACGGTCAGACTGCCGGCATCCGTCGCGCCGGCGTTCAGCAGGGTGAAGCTGCCGCCGTTGCTGATGGCGTTGCCCGTGATCTCGCCGATGCTGGCATTCAATCGCTCCGAGAAGCCGTCATTGGCGGCCGTATTGGTCAGACTCAAGGCTTGGCTCGCCGCATCGCCGACATGACGATTGGAAAACACCACCGGCTCCGGGCTGTGCGCAGTCGCACTCGCGAGACGGAATACATCACCGCTGACGTTCACCGTCTGCGAGGTCAACGCGGTGATGCCGAGTTCACTCGTGCCTGCGCCGTTTGACGCCAGACTGATGGTCGCCGTTCCGGCTTTGTGACCGACACTCGTGGTATCGATACCGACGGCCAGACTCGTGCTATTGGTCTCGCCGGCACCGAGTAGCGAGAAATCTCCACCGTTAGTTGTCACGCCTGCGGTCGCGCTTCCGATGCTGGCGTCCAATGCCTCGGAGAAACCGTCAGCTGCGACGTTGTTGGTCAGGCTCAAGGTCTGACTGGTTACATCACCCACGCGACGCTTTCCGAAGTTGATGGGCTCGGGGGTATGGGCCGTGGGGTTCGCATAGCGATACACCGCTCCCGTAATTCCTAGCACCTGATCGCTGACGTTGTCGAAATTGTTCGCCACCGCAACGCGTTGATTGGTCAGCGCGCCGGCGCTGCTGCCAGTCAGAGTGACGTTGAAAGGCAAGGTTCCGCTGCCGTTCGCGACCGGACCGAAGTCCGCTGCTGTCGTGCCACTGCCCGACAGGCGAGCGTCAGTGAGGTTGCCGCCGTTGACATTTGTCTGCAGCGCCCCGCGCAGGACCGGACCACTGCTGCCGGTATTAGCAAAGGAAAACTGCTTGGTCGCCACGTCGCCGACATGGATGTTGCCGAAGGCCATGCTGGGCGCAGTACTTGCCCCGTTACTCACGGCGCCGGTCAGCGCTTGAGCGACATTGCCACTCGCCAGAATCTTGCCGCTGCCGCTGACATTGGCCCGCGCGTTGAAGCCATTACCACTGCCAAAGTTGGCGTTGGTGTAATCCTTTGCGACCGTGACATTGGCGGTGCCTAAGGCCAGGTTGCCGTTGTTGACGAGGAAGTCGCCGTCACTATTGGCGCCCAAGGCCAGCGTCGCGCCGGCATCGGACTGCAGCGTGCCGCTCTGACCATCTATGCCTCCGGTCGCCGTGAGCGTGCCGCCAGCAGCGCGTACCAGGCCTGAGTTCAACACGGTGGGCGTTACCGTGCCGAAGCCAAAGATCTCGCCGGTACCGGTATTGCTTAAGCTTGGAGCGCCAAAAGCGCCGCCCGCTAGTTGAAGCACGCCGCTGTTGATAAATGCACCACCCGCTGTAAAGCCGCGATTGCCGAGAAGGCGGAAGGCGCCTTGGTTGGTGGTGAGCGTATTGATGCGCGCGAAGCTCGCCGTTGCGCCATCCAGGGTGACATCGCCTTGGTTGGTGATGATGTCTTGGGCTCCTGGTGCGTTGAGGTTGAGAGCGCCGCTGCCGCTGACTTTCCAGGTGCCTCCGGTTAGGACGTTGCCCACGTGTTGAGTGATCTCGACATTGAAGATCAACGTCCCGTTCTGCACATCCACCAGTCCATCGTTGTTGAAGGCGGTGCTGATGTCAGTGGTGTTCGCGCTGGTCTTGCGATAGATGCCCGTCGCGGTGTTGGTAAACAATTGGCCAGTGCCACCGCCGTTGACATTAATC
>Ga0208492_1001503_pt1 | contig 14069 bp, 7 predicted proteins | sample Subbioar_CSW14AB_FD_184820 | JGI IMG/M metagenome (GOLD analysis project Ga0208492, IMG submission 184820) | Serpentinite rock and fluid subsurface biosphere microbial communities from McLaughlin Reserve, California, USA - CR12Mar_CSW14AB (SPAdes) | ecosystem: Environmental > Terrestrial > Deep... | reverse complement strand
CGGATCTTGTCGGCCTTGACGCTCATCAGGACGACCGGGAGCTCGCGCAGCTCCTCGTCCTCGCGGAGCTTGCGGCAGAGCTCGAAGCCGTTGAGCTTCGGCATGACGAAGTCGACGAGCGCGAGGTTCCACTTCTCGCGCTTGAGTGCGATCAGCGCCTGGACGCCGTCCCCCGCCTGACCGACCTCGTAGCCAGCGCGCGTGAGCACGCCGCTCACGACCTTGCGGATGGTCGGGCTGTCGTCGACGACGAGCACGCGCTGCACCATTTTCGAAGCGCGGGACTCTAGCAGACAGCACGCATATGCGGGGGTTTTGTCCGGGATCAACCTTTGGCGTCACCGTCGAGCCGCTCGGGCCGGGGCAAGTCGACCTCGCTCGCTCTTGCGATCGACCCGGGTCTGGGCGCATCTACATCCCATGGCCTTCACCCTCCGCAGCATCCTCGCCCCGGTCGACTTCGGCGCAGGATCCGATCACAGCCTCGAAGTCGCCCTCGACCTCGCCAAGCTGACGGGGGCCTCCGTCCAGATCCTGCACGTCTACCAGATCCCGGTGTACGGCTTTCCCGACGGCGCGTTCCTCGCCGGACCGGAGATCGCCACGCGCCTGTCGGAGGCCGCGCAGAAGGGCCTCGACAACGTGGTCACGCGCGTGGCGGCCAGCGGGGTCAAGGTGCAGGGGCAACTCCGTCAGGGCAACCCGCCCGACGAGATCGTCGCCGCGGCGCAGGAGCTCGGATGCGATGCAATCGTGCTCGGAACGCATGGTCGCAAGGGCCTCGCCCACGCGCTCATGGGCTCCGTCGCGGAACGCGTCGTGCGGACCTCGCCGATTCCCGTATTGACCATCCGCACGCCGAACGACTGAGCGTCGAAGAGTCCCCCGGACTTAAGTCCGGGGCACCGACTGCAAGACGAAGCCCTTCGGGCTGGCGGGGTTACGTGTCGACGACGACCTCGTTGTCGGCAAGCGTTGCTACGTTCTGCTCGAAGTCGGGTTCGAGCAAGCCGGAGCCGTGTCGGGTTCGACATAGCGCAGGTACGGCAGTGCGCGCACGAAGACCGACCACGCAAAGCAGCCGCTGCGAGCGCGGTCGTCTCTGTGCGAGCTCGCCAACGCGCACAGAAGCACCACCACAGAATGGCGCAGGTCTTGGTCCGCGGCCTGCACGGAGTCGCCTGCGTGGCGATGCTCGCGGCGATCGGCGCGAACATCCTTCGGCACGCGACTGCACTGCCCGCATAGCCAGCGTCTGCTCACCGACCGGCGCCGACACGCACCCGAAAAGTCGCGCACCGATCGCGACTACAGGCGCCTGCCCGCCCGTAGGATGCGGCCTCGCGGTCGCCGCGCTTGCTGTTGCGAGCCGTTCCTCGCCAGCCCGGAGGGCTTCGTCTTGCAGTCGGTGCCCCGGACTTTAGTCCGGGGGCAATTCTCCGACGGCTCTTGAGCTGGTCTATGCTCGCAGCGTGCGCTCCCACGCTGCGTTCGTCCTTGCGTGTCTCTCGGCGGTCACGGGCCTTGCGTGCGGACCGACGGCCACTCCTGTGGTCGTCGCGCCCAAGCCCGCTCCGCCTGCGCCCAAACCCGCGGTGAAGGCGGCCGAATCGCCGTCGCGATGGGTGCTGTTGCCGAGCGGCGCGGTCACCGCCGACGCGCGTCTGGTGGTCGAAGGCGTCGGCACGCTGTACGTCGGTCGCAGCGGCGATCGTTGGCTCGAGAAGAAGGGCGGCGGCCTCGCGGCGGGCGAGACGCTCATTCCCCAAGCGGTCCGCGGGGTGTTGCGCGACGACGGCGGACGCTACGCGTTCGTCGGTGCCGAGGGCGACGTGTTCTTCACCAAGGAGCCACTCGGCCCGGTGGTCGAGACGCGCGCCGCCAAGAGCAAGCTGCGCGCGGTCGCGGTCGGCAAGCACGCCTTGCTCGGCCTCGCCCACGACGGGCTCGTCCGCTCGACCGATTTCGGCGCGACGTGGTCGCCGGTGAGCACGCCCAAGCTCGCAGGAACGCTGATGCAGGTGGCGATGCTCGGGGAGGAGGGCTTGCTCCTCGTCGCACCGCAACGCGTGCTCGCGACCGAGGACGACGGCAAGACCTGGCAACCGATCGCGACGCCGGGTGTCGGCGCTCGTCGGGTGGTCGCCGACGCGAACGGCGAGCTGGTGCTCGAGGGGCTGACCGCCTCGGCCATGTTGCGGCGTTCACCGCTGCGCCTGGAGAAGGTCGCGCGCGCAGCCACCTCGGGCTGGGACCTGCCCGCGACCGAGACCCAGGGCGCGATCCTCGGCTCCGACGCGATCTACTCGGGTGCAGGCGCGATCGTCGGCGAGCGCTACGTCGAGGCGGTGCAGGACCAGGAGCAGCCGGAACATTGGCGTCTCGCGGTCGCGGAGCTCGGCAAGCCGCCGGTGCTGAAGCCGGTCGCGGTGCTCGATCGCTGCGATCGCGTGTTCGTCACCGGGCAAGGGTCGACCCTCGTGCTCGCATGCACGAGCACGCAGACCGTCCCCGGGCCGAAGACCAAGTGGGGCCCTGCGCCGATGTCGAATGCGACATCGGTCAAGTTGTTCAAGAGCAGCGACTTCGGCGTCACCTTCAAAGAAGACGGCGCGGTGCTGGGCTCCGATCGCGACAAGCTGATGTGGATGGCGCCTGACGGGCTGTTGCTCGTCGACGGTGCGTGCAAGCGCACGCGAAACGACTGGGAGTGCTCCGAGAGCCCGCCGGTGGTGCGACCGCCGGGTGGCAAGGTGTTCGCCAAGGCCGTGAGCGCGCCGGGGATCCGCTTCGACCACGTGGCGTTCGGACCGAACAACACGGCGTTCGCTCTCGGCACGGATCCCTCGTCGCGGCAGACGCTGTTCGTCTCCAAGGACGGTGGGCGCGACTTCACGCGACGCGCGCTGCCCGCGGTCCTCGACGACAAGGGCGACGGCCATCTCCCGACCGGCACCGGTGCCGCGCTCGGCGTCGACGAAACCGGGGTCTACTTGCTCGTGCGCTCCGATCACGGTCGCCTGCTCCGGTATTCCGGAGGAGCCGACGGCGGTGGCCTGAAGGGGCAGCTCCTCGAGGCCGAGTTCGATGCGTTCGATCTCGCGGGTCGTCGCGGCTTCGGCTACTCGGTGAGCGGCGAGGGCCACGAGAGCGCGGATGGCGGCGCGACGTGGACCAAGGTCGCCGCGCCGTCGTTGACCACGTCGGTCTCGTACGAGCGCCTGGTGTCGTGCGGCACCTACGGGTGCGTCATCGGCGATCGCGCGACACGGGTTGGTTGGGAGCTCGCGCTCGGAGCGGTCGGGACCACCGTGACGGCGCCGACGCCCAAGAAATCGCACTACCGGACGCCGATCCGTTGTTCGGCCGATGGCGAGTGGAAGCCCCTCCCGGGTGTGGCCAACGCGTCGACGAGCAACGCCGATCTCGGCGGTCCCCAGCGATGGGTGCTCGCCAGGCGTGATCCGCAGAAGGGCGCCCTCGCCGCGGAGCTCGGCTCGTTCGGCCCGAAGGGGCTCGAGATCAAAGAGGTCCCGCTCTTCGCCCCCGGTTCGACCGACACCGCGGGCGCGATCACCATGCAGGTCGAGGGCGTCGCGGCGCTCCGATACTCGTTCAAGCGCGACAAGACGGCGACCGCGATCCCGTTGCCGCCGCCGAAGCCGCCGATCACGAAAAAGATCCCGATGCCGATGCCGACGTACACGCCGAAGGTGCCGGCGATCACGGCGAAGCAACTGGTCGACGTCGAGGTCGCATGGTTCGTCGCCGCGACGGGCAAGGTCCACCGCGCGACGATCAAGGGCGCCGGGCCGCTCGATCCACCGCGCGACGTGGCCGATGCGCGCGAGCTCCCTTCGACCGCGCGTACCAGCTTGTTGTCGATCGCGGCGGGCGGCATCCACGTGCGCCCGTTCGCGTCGATGGGCCCGGATGCGCCGCTCTACTGGATCTCGGACGCGGGCAAGGTCGAGAAGCTCACCTGGCCCGAGGTGCCGACCAAGGACGTGCGCGGTCGGAACATGCCGCTGCGCCTCGACGCGGCGCGCGTGGGCGGTCGGTCGGTGGTGTTCGGGGACGTGGCCGGTGGTCTTCAGATGTTCATCGCGTGGGCGAACCCGACGGGAACCTCGTGGGAGACCCGGGCGTGGGGGCTGTGGCCCGAGGTGGAGCAGCAGACCGATCTATGGCTGCGGTTCGTGGAGTCGTCGGACAAACCAGTGGTCGGCGTGCTCGCCAAGACCAAAACGAGCTCGGTCGGATGGGCGTTTCCGATCGGCAGCGTGCAGTCGGATCCCGAGGGCGTGATGCCGCTGCCGCTGCTCGACGGCACCAGCGATCCGCCGAAGGCCTGCGGCAAGACGCCGGGGCCGTGGCGCGTGCTCGCCCCATGGACGCTCGGCACCCGTCACCCGCTCATCGTGTCCTCCGACGGAAAGGACCTGCCGCTCGCCACGTCCACCGCGATCCTTCGCACCGGCCCGACGGGGGAGACGTGCGTCAGCGCGCTCGACGCGCAGACCGTGAGCGGAACGTCGTACAAGCCCGGGGGCAGCGAGTGGTACTCCGCGATCGTCAACCCCGACGACCTCGGCCACGCGTCCCTCTTCAAGTCGTCGTGGAAGAGCGGGTCTTCGGTCACCGAGCTCTCGGTTCGCCCGATGAGCTGCACGCTCACCCCGGGGCCGCTGCCCGAGGGGTATGCAACCGTTCCCGGGTTCGCCGAGTGAGGCCCGGGTTCGCCGTGTGACGAATTCCACGGATCCGCCGAAGGCGGGACGTGGGTATGTGAAGTATGCTGCGGGCCCGAACATGCGCGCCCCGGCATCACGCGTCGTCCCGCTGATCCCGCTCGTCCTGGCCGCGTGCGGCCCGGGTACGACCACGCAACCGCCGCCGAAGGGCCCCGCTCCCGTCGCCACGGCCAAACCAGCCGCGGCGATCGAGTCGCCGGCACGTTGGGCCTTGCACGCGACGCGGCTCGGCAATCTCCGGGCACGGCTCGATCTCGGCGGGCAGATCCTCTTCGGCGGCGACGGCGGCGAGCGGTGGCTCGATCGTCGCGACGGTTCGCCCCCGCAGCCCGGTACGGCGCTCGTGCCGGAGGCCATCGTCGGCATCGCGAAGGGCGCAGGCAAGGGCGTCGTGCTGGTCGGTGCGAGCGGCACCGTCTACCTCGCGAGCGATCCGCTGGGCGCCATCGAATCGAAGCACGCCCCTTCGTCGACGGTGCGCTCGCCGAGCGCCGGACGCAGCGCAGTCGTCGGGATCGGCGAGGGTTCGTTGCTGCGCACGGCCGACGCAGGCGCCACGTGGACGAAGGTCGATCTCCCGGGGCTCGCGGGCACGCTGGTGCAGGTCGCGATGAACGACTCGGGCCTCGGTATCGCGCTCGCAGCGCCTCAACGGGCGTGGGCGACCGACGACGACGGATCGACGTGGAAACCCATTCCGACCCCCGGCGTGGGCGCGCGTCGCGTGGTTCGCGACGTGAACGGCGATCTGATGATCGAGGGCGTCGAGGCCTCGGCGATCCTCAAATCCTCTCCCCTTCGGCTCGAGCGCGTCGCCCGCGCGCCCAAGAGCGACGGATACGATCTCGGAGCCAGCGTCGGCGCGACGGTGCTCGGGTGGCAGAAGGCCATCGCCACGGGCCGCGGCGCGTTCATCGGCAACAAGTACCTCGAGGCGATCGCCGAGCCCGATGACCCGACCCGATGGCGCGTCGCGTACGGCAAGCTCGGTACGACGATCGAGCCGAAGAAGATCGCGGAGCTCAACGGCTGCGATCGCGTCTGGGTCGGCGGCGACGACGTCTCGTTGTACCTCGCGTGCGACGACCGCGAGACGCCCGGCAAGAACACGCTCGGCAAGCCGAAGCCGGTCTCCGGCCGCGCGTCCGTGCGCCTCATTCGCAGCGACGACGACGGCAAGAGCTGGAAGGACGACGTGACGCTCGGTTCGCGTCGCGCCGACACCGGCCACGTCTGGGTCGCGCCCGATCACACGGTGATCGTCGACGGCGCCTGCAAGAAGCTGCGGAGCGGCGAGTGTTACGACCTGATGCCGCTCGTCCGGCCCGCGGGTTCGAAGGTATTCGCCAAGGTCGGAATCAAGGGGAAGGTGCAGCAGGTCGCAGCGCTCGCGTTCTCGGCGCAGGGACGCGCGTACGGGCTCGGGCGCTTGCCCGGTGGGCCGCTGGTGCTTCTGGCATCCAAAGACGGCGGCAAGGACTTCGTCCCGGTCGCGCTCCCGAGCGTGCCTGCGGCCGATGGCAAGGCAACGCCGCTCGCACCTGTGCGTGCCGAGGCGGGCACGGTGAGCGTCGACGCGACCGGGCTCGTCGTCGCGACCGCGCAGGTCGGCACCGACTGGGTCATCTACACGAGCAAGGACGACGGAACGACCGTCGAGGCCACGAAGTTCCCCTTCCGCGCGGACAGCCTCGCAATGAGCGGCAAGCGCGGCTTCGCGTGGGCACGTGACGGTCGCGGATGGGAGACCAGCGACGCCGGCGCCACCTGGCAGACCACCGCAGCCCCCGCGTTCCCCGACGCGGGGCCGAACGACCGCGCGCTCGTGTGCAGCACCTACGGCTGCATCATCGGCGACCGCGCGACCCGCGTCGGATGGGGTGCGGCTCCGGGCGCGACGGTCGCGGAGGCGCCCGTCGCAAAGGTCGCGGCTGCGAGCGCGTTCGCGTGCACGACCGAGGGTGAGTGGAAGGCGCTCGGCGCGCTCCTCGCGGCGCCCACGGCGTACGACGCCGATCTCTCCGCCAACGCCCGCTGGCTCGCTATCCGGCAGGATCCGACCAAGGGCAACGTCACCGTCTTGCTCGGCAAGCAGGGCGCCAAGGGGCTCGAAGTCAAAGAGGTCTCGTTGTTCGGCCCCGCGCCGAAGGACACCGCGACCGCGGTGCTCCCGCAGATCGAGGGCGCCGCGGCCATTCGCTACGCGTTCAAACGCGAGGCGCCGCCGAAGCCGATCGAAGACAAGGACAAAGAGAAGAAGAAGGACCCGAAAGACGCGGCGAAGGACGCCAAGAAGCCGAAGCCGGCCGGCGCGATCGTCGACGGGCAGAAGGTCGACGTCGAGGTCGCGTGGTTCGTCGCGTCGACGGGCGTCGTGCATCACGCGACGATCAAGGGCGCAGGCCCGCTCGATGCGCGCGACGTGGTGGCTTCGTTCAAAGAGGGCCCGGCGCTGGCGAACGTCGGGTTGTTGTCGATCGCGCAGGGCGGCGTTCACGTCCGTCCGTTCGCGGGCAAGCCCGAAGTCCCGCTGTGGTTCGTGCGCGAGGGCGGCAAGGTCGACCGACTGCCGTTCCCCGACGTGCCGACGAAGGACGTCGCGGGCAATCCCCTCTCGCTCCGCGTCGACGCGGTACGTGCCGGCGGCCGGAGCGTGGTGCTCGGAGTCGTCGGCGCACAGCTCTGGATGGCGTGGGCGAACGAGGCCGGCACCGCGTGGGACAACCGCACGTGGGGGCTGTGGCCCGACGTGCGCGGTTCGATCGAAGCGTCGTGGGATTTCACCTACGTGCCGGGAACGGGCGGGCTCCGTCCTGCCGTCGTCGCGCAGTGGCCCGGTGGCGCCGGAATGCCGGCGAGCGCGTGGGCGGCGCCGCTCAAGGGTCTCGAGGCGGACCCGAGCGAGGCGCTCGCGATGCCCACCCAGAAGTCGCTCCTCGATCCACCGACCGCCTGCGTCGCGACCGATATCTCTCCGCGCCTGGTCACGCCTTGGTCGATCGGAACGCGACACCCGGTGGTCGTGACCAACGACGGCGCCGAGGCGCTGATGGCGACCTCGTACGCGGTGCTTCGGGGCGACGCGAAGAGCCCGTGCGTGGTCGCCTACGAGGCGAAGCCCATCGTCCGGGTGAAGGGCGACAAGGTCGGCAAGCCCGTCGACGATTCAGCCTTCTCCGCCGTGCTCCCGTGGTCCGACAAGGAGCACGCGTACCTGTTCAAGACGACGAACGCCGGCGAGACCAGCGTGCGTCCGTTGAAGTGCGGAGCGGCCAAGGAGGCTCCGACGGGACTCGGGGGCATCGAGGGCTTCGACGAGCGCTGAAAACCGTGGCAAAGGGGGTCGCCCCGATGGATCACCGCGGATCGACGCCGAGCCCCCCGCCCACCTACCAGCGCATCTCCGAGTTGGAGGCACAGACGCTCTTCACGCGCATTCTCCAGCGCTGCGAGCGCCGCACCGAGAAGGGGCCGCCGGTGCTCGTGCTCGATCTCGACGGCACGCTGATGGACAACCGTCCACGCACCGTCGCCATCCTCCACGACCTCGCGAAGATCTGGCGCGAGAAGCACCCCGAGGCCGCGGCGCTGCTCGAGGCCTCGACGTCCGAGCGGCTCGCCTACCTGCTCAACGACAGCCTGCGTCGGCTGAAGATCTCGGAGCAGGCGCTCGTGGCCGAGGCCACCGAGTACTGGCGGAGCCGGTTCTTCGCCGACGACGACCTCGTTCACGACACCGCGCTCGAGGGAGCGGTGCACTTCGTTCGCGCGTGTCACATGCGCGGCGCGACGGTCGTCTATCTGACCGGGCGCGATCTGCCGATGATGGGTCTCGGCACGTTCGCGAGCCTGCGCTCGCTCGGCTTTCCGATCGGCGTCGCCGGCGTGGAGATCATCCTCAAGCCCGACGCGCAGATGGCCGACGAGGCGTTCAAGCGCATGCTCGCCCCGACGCTCGCACGCGTCGGCGAGGTGGTCGCGTCGTTCGACAACGAGCCCGCCAACTGCAACCTCTTCAAAGAGGCGTATCCCGACGCCGAAGTCATCTTCGTCGACACCCAGCACGTTCCTGGGGCGCCTCCGCTGCGGCCCGACTGCCCGGTGGTCGCGGATTTCAGCGTGACCAAGGGGCTCTCGCCGAGCTTCCCGCCGCCCGAAGGCGAGCCCTGATTCGCATCACCCGCCGAGCTTGGCGAGGCGGGTCTTGGCGACGGCGTTGTTCGGATCGCTCGTGAGGATCTGTTTGTAGACGTCGCGCGCGAGGGCGGGTTTGCCCTTCTTCTCGAGGATCTCACCGAGGAGGAGGCGACCGGCGTTGCCGTGGGTGGCGATCGAGGCGCGCGCTTCGCGTTCGGCAGCGTCGAGATCACCGTCGTTCATCAGCGTGCGTGCCTTGTCGTACGCCGAGGTCGCGACGGTTGCGGTCGCGGATGGCTCGGGCTCGGGAGCCTTTGCCGACGTGGTGATCGCCGCCTTTGCGGGCTCGGGCTTGGCGACCGGGGCAGCGATCTTGGCGGTCGAAGTCGTCGAGGGCGGGGGCGCAGGCGCAGCGGTGGGCGTCGGTGTGGCCTCGGGTGCTGGAATCGCAATCGGAACAGCGACGGGGGGCGGCGCGGCCGATGCGGGTGCGTTGCTCGCGACGTGCTCGTCGCGTCCGGCACGCATGACGAAGACGAGCGTGGTGCCGATTCCCGCCAGGAACACGATCGCCAAGGCGAAGGGCCACAGCGGCGTACCGCGACGTTCGATGGGGAACGTGCTCACCTCGGCGGCGAGGCTTCCGGTTCCTCCCGGGGGCGTGACCTCGTTCAGGACCTCGGTGCGTGCGGTGTGCGCGGGTGGTCGCGCGCTCGCCGGAGTCATGCCGGTCATCGGCGACTGCTCGGTCGTGGAGACCCCGGCGACGAGGTTCATCGCGGGGATGGCGCGGGTGTCGTCATACGCGGAGATGGGCCCGGCGTCGGGACCCGCGGGCAGGAACGACGCGCGCGCGGGATCGACACGAACGGTGGTGTGATCGTGCTGCCTCGCCTCGTCGACGCGAACCGTCGGCCGGGCATGGACGTCTTGCTCGACGAGGGCGCGTGGGTCGACGCGAACCGTCGGCTTGTCGTGGACCGAGGGCTCGCGCGGCGGCGCCACGCTCGGACGACGGTCGGCAAGGCGGCGAAGCGCCGCAGCCAGATCGGCCGCACGCGCGAAGCGCTGGGCCGGCTCCTTGGCGAGGGTGCGAGCGACCAGCGCCTCGAGCTCCGGATCGAAGGTACGGCCGGTGCGCGCCGCGAGCGACGGCGGCTGCGTCATGAGGTGATGACGAAGCAGCTCACGCGCGTCGAGACCCTCGTAGAGGGGACCGCCGGTGAGCATCTCGAAGAGCACGCAGCCGACCGCATAGACGTCGGTCGCGGGGAACAACGCGCGACCGGTGGCCTGCTCCGGCGACATGTAACGCGGAGTCCCGAGGACCATTCCGGCAGCCGTGCGCGCGCTGGTGACGTCACCGTCGTGCATCGGCTTGGCGACGCCGAAGTCGAGCACCTTCATCTGGCCGGTGGCCGTGAGGAAGAGGTTCTCGGGCTTGATGTCGCGGTGGATGACGCCCGCCTGGTGGGCGACCTCGATGCCATCGCACGCCTGCGCCATCCAGCGCGCGGCCTCTTCGACCGGAATGACCCCGCGCGTCTGCAGGATCTGCCGGAGCACCGTTCCCTCGAGGTACTCCATCGCGATGTACGTGCGGCCGTCGGCCGCGACGCCGAGGTCGTAGATCGTCACCAACGCATCGTGACGAAGGCTCGCGACGATTCGAGCCTCGCGCCGCATACGACCGGCGACCTGCTCCTCGCTCGCGTACTTCGCCTTGATCAGCTTGATGACCGCGGGCCGTCGCAAGTCGACGTGCTCTCCGAGGTACACCTCGCCCATCGCCCCCTCGCCCAGCACGGAATCGAGCCGGTAGGGGGTGCCTTCGAGCCGGCGCGGAGTGAAGGGCACGGACAAGGGAATTCGGCGAGTATAGCGCCGACAAGAGCCGACACCCGGCCGTCCGGGCCCTGAACGCATGGCCGGTGTCGCTTGACGTCGGATTCACGCAACCGGAGTGCTCGCCCGGTCGACCAGGAAACAACCCCGATGCGAACCCTCTCCGCCCTCCTCGCCCTCTCTTTGGTCCTCGGCTCCGTGCCCGCGTCTGCCCAGGCGCCGGAGCAGAAGTACAAGTCAGGGGTCAAGCTCGAGAACTCAGGCGATCTGGTCGGCGCGCTCGCCGCATTCGAGTCGATTCCCGTCGAAAAACGCGACTTCAACGCGCGGCTGCACATCGCCAGCTGCAAGAAGAAGCTCGGCCGCTTGCTCGAGGCGGAGCAGGATTACGAGGCGATCCGCACCGATCCCAAGGCCGACAAGCCCACGGTCGAGACCGCGGCGAGTGACCTCGATGACTTGCGCCCGCGCATCCCCAAGCTGGTCGTGAAGCTCTCGGCGGCCACCAGCAACGTGAAGGTCGCCATCGACGGCCACGAGGCGAAGCTGCCCACGACGGTCGCGGTCAACCCGGGAACCCACTCGGTGGTTGCGACGCGTGGTGACGCACAGGTCTTCAAACGCGACGTGACGCTGGCCGAGAGCACGACCATCGAGGTCGAGGTCGACGCCCCTGCCCCCGCGAGCGCCCCGGTGGTCACTCCCGCCGCGACCCCGGCCGCGACGCCAGCGAAGGACGTTCCCACCACCAGTTCCTCGCAGAAGACCTGGGGCTGGGTGTCGATCGGCGCGGGCGCCGCGTTCGCGGCCGGTGCGGTGGGCGCGTGGGTCTACTCGGGCTCGCTCTCCGATTCGTATCTGAGCGACTGCCGCGCGACCCCCGACACCTGCGACAGCAGCAAGGAGTCGAGCGCACGCACGTGGGAGACCATGACCTTGGTCTCGGGCGGCCTCGCTGTCGTCGCGGTGGGCGTGGGCGTGACTTTGCTGGTGACCGCGCCCAAGTCGGAGCGGACGGTCGCGGTGCGACCGACGTTGGGTGGGCTCGTGATCACGGGAGAATTCTGATGAAACGCTGGACCCTCCTCCTGGTCGTGTTGTCGGGGTGTCATCGCGATCGCGATCTGAAGATCTGCGAGTACAACCCCGGGTATTGCGCGGATGCGGCGGCGGAAGCCGAGAGCGATTCGAGCTCCGGCGATGCGGTGGTCGACAGCGAAGTCGATTCGAGCGCGACTGACTCCGGCACCGACGGCTCGAGCGACGCGGCGGTCGACACGGAGGTCGATTCGAGCTCGACCGACACGGCTGCCGGCGACGCGGGGACGGATTCACCGGTGGAGACCGCAACCGACGCGACCGTCACGGACACCGCGGTCGCCGACACCGCAGTCGCCGACACCGCGGTCGCCGACACCGCGGTCGCCGACACCGCGGTCGCCGACACGATGGTTGCCGACACGGCGACGACGGACACTGCGCCCCCGCCCGATACGTGCGTGTGCACCCCCGGCGAGGTCGTGAGCGTTACCGGCACGTGCTCGGGCGCCCTCGAGAAGAAGACGAAGACCTGCACGAGCTCGTGCTCGTGGGGCGCGGACGTCTGCGCGATCCCGAAGGGGTGGACGAAGATCGCGGATCCGCCGACGGGGTTCGAGGGCCGAGTGGTGGCCGCGGCAGCATCCACCGGGGGCGAGGTGTTCATCCACGGAGGGAGTCTGCAGCCTGATGGCGGCGGCACCGCGTTCGCGGATGGCGCGATCTACAGCATCGGCAAGAACGCTTGGACGCTGCTTCCGACGACCGGCGCACCCACCGCCCGAGCGGGCCACACCGGCGTATGGAACGGCCTCGAGTTGGTTCTCTGGGGTGGCTTGAACTCGAGCACCTACCTCAACGACGGCAAGATCTACAGTCCCCTCAGCAAGAGCTGGTCGGGACTGCCTACCGCACCGATTGTTGGCAGACACCGCCATGGCGCAGTCTGGATTGCCAGTCGGGAGGAGATGGTTGTTTGGGGCGGCCGAACCAGCGCTGGCGACGCAGACGACGGCGCGGTCTATGCGGCTTCGACGAACACCTGGACGGCGCTGCCCGCCGCGCCGATCGCGGGGCGGAGTCTCCACGTGATGGCGTGGACCGGCACGGAGGTCTTGGTCTGGGGAGGCGTCGGCACCGCGGGTCGACTCAACGACGGAGCGCTGTTCAACCCCGTCACCAGGACCTGGCGTTCGATCGCCGCGAGTCCTGTCGCTGGTCGAACGTTCCCTGGTGCAGCCACCCTCGCTGATCGGTTCGCCTTCTTCGGTGGCGCCGACCCGGGAACGCTCGACAACGGCGCCACGCTCACGTTCGCCGACCTGAAGTGGACGAGCATCGCCGCGCCCCCGACCGCGATCTTCGATCCGCGTTCGACGCCCGCTTCGTGGCAGTCCGGCTCGCGGCTGTTCGTTTGGTCGGGACTCAAGGAAGGCGGCACCCCGACCGCGATCGGCGGCGGCGCGAGTTACGATCTGACCACCGGAACCTGGCAGTCGATGCCGACTGCGAGCGCGCCGTTGCCGCGGATCTACGCAACGCTTGGAGCTGTGTCGGCGGGCGCGATCGTGTGGAGTGGAATCGGTCAGCCTTCAGGTGGCCTCTTCGAGACCCTGACGGATGGCGCGATCTACGTTCCGTAACGCGGACAGATGGGATCAGAGAGACAACGTCGAACCCGACCCGCCGGTCGGGCCTGTCGCGCCGCTTGTGGTCCCATTCGATCCGCCGATCCCTCCAGGACCACCGCCGCCATTCACGCAGGAGTTCTTGCCGAGACCGACGCTGAACGTAACGGTCGCGCCCGAGGAACTGCCGACGCACGCGCTGGGGCCACCGACACCGCCGGACCCTGGCCCGCCCGCGCCACCGCCGGCTCCCTGTCCGCCGCTGCCACCGGAGCCTGCGCTTCCCCCGGCAGGGGAACCGCCTTTGTAACCCGCACCGCCGGGACCGCCCGCACCGCCCAGGCCACCACTACCACCAGCCTTGCCGTCTCCGCCCTTCGCGCCCTTGCCGACGTTGATGTCGCAGAGGTCCACCACGAGGCTTCCACCCGCCGCGGTGATCCCGAAGCTTCCGCCACCACCTTGGCCACCGCCCCCGCCCTTGCCCCCGCATCCGCCATTACCGCCGGAGCCACCACCGCCACCGCCCAATTCGGAGGTGCCGAACGTGCACAGGATGTTGCCATCCTTGCGCCGCCCACCGCCTCCTCCGCCACCACCGCCACCGGCGCCGGGAGCTCCATCGCTGCCCTTTGGCGCGGCGGGAGCGAGGGAAATGCCTGCGGAG
>Ga0208492_1001502_pt1 | contig 14072 bp, 9 predicted proteins | sample Subbioar_CSW14AB_FD_184820 | JGI IMG/M metagenome (GOLD analysis project Ga0208492, IMG submission 184820) | Serpentinite rock and fluid subsurface biosphere microbial communities from McLaughlin Reserve, California, USA - CR12Mar_CSW14AB (SPAdes) | ecosystem: Environmental > Terrestrial > Deep... | reverse complement strand
CATCGTAGCTGGGGCCGCCGCCGCGACCGACGGCGAAGTCGCCCTTGTCGAAGAACCCGCCGCGCCGTCCGCTCTTCTCTTGTCGGACAACGGCGCGGTCGTCCTGCAGGCCCCGGAAATGCCCGCGGCCAGCGCAGGGCCGACGGCGTCGGTGATGATCGACACGATCTCTTATGCGCCGGACGGCGAGGTGCAGATCGGCGGGCGCGGGGCAGGGGGGGCGTCCTTGCGGCTCTATCTCGACAATGCCGAGAAGGCGATCCTGCAGATCCCGGCCTCCGGGCTTTGGCAGGCAACGCTGCCGGATACCGCGCCGGGGATCTACACCCTGCGCGTCGATCAACTGGACGCAGACGGCAAGGTGACCTCGCGCTTCGAGACACCGTTCAAGCGCGAAACGCTTGAGGCGCTGGCCGACGTGGCACAGGCCAAGGCCCCCGATTCCGCCTCACCCGATGCCGCCACGCCAAAGCCCGCCCCGACAAAACCCGCAACGCAAGAGATCGCCGCCGCGACCGAGGCCCCGGTCCAGCCGCCGGTGGCCGAACCTGCCGCCGCCGACCTGCCGCAAAGCGATAGCGCCACGTCTGCTGCACCCGCCGCCGCAGAAAGTGCCGCCGCAACCACGGCTTCGCCGGAAGCCCCCGCTGCTCCGCAAGCTGACCCCGCCGCACCTGCGCCCGAAACGCCGGTCCCGGTGACCGTCACCGTCCAGCCCGGCTTTACCCTTTGGGGCATCGCGCAGCAACGTTATGGCGATGGCGTGATGTATGTGCAGGTCTTCGAGGCCAACCGCGACAAGATCAAGAACCCGAACCTGATCTACCCCGGTCAGGTTTTCTCGGTCCCGGCAACCTCGCCCTGAAGGGACGTGCGGCGGTGCGAACAGGCCGCCAGCACCTCGGGATTGTCGCAGCAGCAATCGTTCAGCACGAAAGAGATCGTCGACCCGATCCCGTGCGGATCGACGCTGTAGAAGACATTCCGCGCCACCCTGCGCGACCGCAACAGGCCCGCCTGCTCCAGCGCCGACAGGTGGAACGACAGGCGCGGGGCGGCGATGCCCAGCGTCTCGGCGATCTGACCGGCGGCCATGCCGTCGTCGCCCCGCGGCGTCAGCAACCGGATCAGGTCCAGCCGCGTTTCATGCGCCAGTGCCGACAGGGCGGCGAGGGCTTTACTTCGGTCCATCGTTCAACTATTCAAGAAGCCTTGAATTGACATTACCCCAAGCACGACCGCCACGCAACGCCGTTGGCGGGCCAGGAAAGCCGATGCGCCGCACCACCTCGACCGCCACCTCTGCCGACAAGGGCTCCGCCCGCGCCCCCGCCCTGACCACCTTGCGCCGCGTCGCCCCCTATCTTTGGCCCGAAGGGCAGCCTTGGGTGAAACGCCGCGTCATCCTCGCGCTGGTCTTCCTGCTGGTGGCCAAGCTCGTGTCGGTGACAACCCCTTATGTCTACAAGCTTGCCGTCGACCGGCTGGGCGGCACGACTCCCGAACCCGGCATTGCGATGGGCCTTGGAGCAGTTGGCCTTGTCGTGGCTTACGGCCTTGCACGGCTTGGCGCCGTCGTGTTCGGCGAGCTTCGGGATGCCGTCTTCGTCCGGGTCGGCCAGCGGGCGATCCGCAGGCTTGCCATCGAGACCTTCACCCACATCCACCAGCTTTCGCTGCGCTATCACATCACCCGCAAGACCGGCGGCCTCAGCCGCATCATCGAACGCGGGGTGAAGGGCGTCGATTTCCTCCTCCGCTTCATGCTCTTTTCCATCGGGCCGCTGATCCTGGAACTCACCATGGTCGCGGCCATCTTCGCCTGGGTCTTCGGCTGGCAATATGCGGCGGTGGTCATCGTCACCATCACGCTTTACGTCCTCTTCACCTTCAAGGTCACCGAATGGCGCGTGAAGCTCCGGCGCGAGATGAACGACCAGGACACCGATGCCAACCAAAAGGCAATCGACAGTCTCCTGAACTTTGAAACCGTCAAGTATTTCAACGCCGAACAACGCGAGGCTGACCGTTACGACGGGGCGATGCGGCAGTATGAGACCGCCGCCGTCAAGACCGGCCTGTCGCTGTCGTTCCTGAACATGGGCCAGGCCTTCCTGATCACCACCGGCCTTGTCATCGTCATGGCGATGAGCGCGCAGGGCGTGATGGCAAAGCAGCTGACCGTGGGCGATTTCGTCATGGTCAACGCCTACATGATCCAGATCACCATGCCGCTGAACTTCCTTGGCACCGTCTACCGCGAGATCCGGCAGGCTTTGGTCGACATGGGCGAGATGTTCGGTCTTCTCGGCCAACCCGCTGAAATCATCGATGCGCCGGGTGCCAAACCCCTGCTCGTCACCTCCGGCGAGATCACCTTCGACACCGTCCATTTCGCCTACGAACCCAGCCGCGAGATCCTGAAGGGCGTCTCCTTCACTCTGAAGCCTGGCCAGAAACTTGCGCTGGTGGGGCATTCCGGCAGCGGCAAGTCCACCATCGGGCGGCTTCTCTTCCGCTTTTACGACGTGACCTCGGGGGCGGTCCGCATCGACGGGCAGGACCTGCGCGACGTGACGCAGGCCTCGCTCCACGCCCAGATCGGCGTCGTCCCGCAGGACACCGTCCTTTTCAACGACACGATCCGCTACAATATCGCTTACGGCAAGGCCAACGCGACCGAGGAGGAGATCATCGCCGCCGCCAAGGCCGCACGCATCCACGACTTCATCGCGCGCCTGCCCGAAGGTTATGAAAGCAAGGTCGGCGAGCGCGGCCTCAAGCTGTCTGGCGGCGAAAAGCAGCGCGTCGGCATCGCCCGCACCTTCCTGAAGAACCCGCCGATTCTGATCCTGGACGAAGCGACATCCGCGCTTGATACCCAGACCGAACGCTCGATCCAGGAAAGCCTGGCCGAGATGGGGCAGGGCCGCAGCGTGATCACCATCGCGCACCGCCTGTCCACCATCGCCGACGCCGACCAGATCCTCGTGATGGACGAAGGCCGTGTGGTCGAACGCGGAACGCATGAGGTGCTTCTGGATCAGGCCGGGGTCTATGCCGCGATGTGGCAGCGTCAGATCATGGAAGAGGAAGAGTTCACCGGCCCGGCCGATGACGATGCCACGGCTCCGCTGCGCGTCGTCGCCGCGACCTGAGGCCCGCTGCCCGCGCAGCCGGCCTGACGCGTGAAGCCTGTGGGATGACAGGCTTTTTCCTTTGACCATCCGGTCAGGCTTCAGCATTCTTGCGCCCAATCGAACGGGGTGCGCGATGCTTCTGTGGCGTCTGGGTCTGGTTCTGCTGGTCTGGCTTGGCGTGGCCGCCGCGGCGCTGGCCGAAAAGCGTGTGGCTCTGGTCATCGGGGCCGAGGATTATACCGCGCTCCGACCGCTCTCGAACCCGGTCAATGATGCGCGTGCGATGGAGGAAGTCCTTGAAAAGCTGGACTTTCAGGTCTTCGTCGAAACCAACCGCGACCTGAAGCGTACCCGCCGCGCGCTGGAGGATTTCAAGGAAGACGCCAAGGGCGCCGACGTGGCGCTGTTCTTCTTTGCCGGTCACGGCGTGGCCATCGACGGGGTGAACTACCTGTTGCCGACCGACGCGGATGCCTCGTCTTCCGCCCGGCTTGCCGAAACCTCGCTGCCCCTGTCCGAGGCGCAGGCCGTGATCCAGTCGATCGCGCCGGTGGCCATCGTGCTGCTGGATGCCTGCCGGAACAATCCGTTCCTGACCGGTGGGACGGAGGGGCGGGGGGCGACGGCGCTGGTGGACGATCCGCCGACCGCGGCGAAGCCCACTCCGGGCCTCGGCCGGATCGGACGCGCCGACGGCGTCCTTTTCGCCTTTGCCGCCGCTCCGAACGAGACGGCATCGGACGGTGACGGGACGAATTCGCCCTTCACCGCCGCTCTTGTTCGTCATTTCGCCACGGCCGGGGTCGAATTGCGCACCGCGCTGACGCTGGTGCAGCAGGACGTCTATGACCGCAGTCGCGGCAAGCAGCTTCCCTATATCGAAAGCGGTCTGCCCGAACTGGTGTTCATCACCGGCCAGGGCGTCTTGCCAGAGCGCGACCAGCTGCTCATTGCGATGGCCAGGCTGACACCCGACATCCGTGCCGAGGTGGAAACCCTGGCCACCGGCCGCAGTCTTCCGCTCGCGCCGCTTTACGCAGCTCTCCTCTCGGCCGACCTCGACCGCCAGACCCCCGAGGAACGCGCCGCCCTGCTGATGGAAGCCGCGCAGTCCTACGAGGCGTTCCAGACCGAACTGCAGCGATTCCGTTCCGATGACCCCCGTGTGGCCGACCTGCGCGCCCGGGCCGAGGAACAGCTGACCCTCGGTGCCTTCGACGCCGCCCGCGCGGCGCTGACCGAAGCGGCGGAAATCGACGCCACGGCCCGCACGACGATCAAGGAAACCTACCTGTCGCGCACCCTGTCCGAAGCGGCGACCCACATGCTGAACGCGAACGCCGCGCGCACGGACCTGCGCTATGATCTGGCGATCTCGGACCTGCAGAAGGCTGCGACGCTCTATGCCGAGGTGGCCGGTGACCTCGACCGCGAAGCGCAGTTCTCCTACACCACCACGCTGACCTCGCTGGGCGAGTTGCAGCTTGTCGCGGGCAACACCGAGGCGGCCTATCAGGCGTATTCCGCGCGGGCCGCCGTCGCGCAGGCGCAGGTCGAGGCCGATCCCGCCGACGTCGACTGGGTGCGCGAACTGATCTGGTCGATGAACGACCTTGGCGGCGTGCTGCAGCAGCAGGGCTACCTGAAGGAAGCCGAAACCGCCTATTCCACCGCGCTGGAGTTTTCCCAATGGCAGGCCGACCAGCGCCCCGACGACACCGACCTCATGCGGGACCGGCAGGTTGCGGTCAACCGCGTCGGCTCGATCCGGCTGGCCCGCAGCGACCATGCCGGGTCGCTTGCGGCCCATACCGAGGCGCTGGCCATTGCCGAGGCGCTCCTCGCGACCGATCCGCAGAATGTCACTTACCGGATGGACATCTCGTTCACCCAGGAACGCATCGGCGATGCCCGGCTGGCCTTGGGTGACACGGCAGGGGCCAAGGCGGCCTTCGAGACCGCCCTACAGATCGGCGAGGCGCTGGCGGCCGAATATCCCGGCGACGATACCATCCGGCGCAACCTGTCGGTCAGCTATGAACGGATCGGCGACATGCTGGTCAACGACAGCGACTATCCCGCGGCGCTGGACACCTTTGGCAAGGCGCTGGCCATCCGCGAAGAGCTGGCCGCGCTCGACCCCGACAACAAGCCGCGCCAGCGGGATCTGGCGATCAACTTCGACCGGATCGGCGATGTGCAGCGATTGCTCGGCGATACGGACTCGGCGCTGCTGGCGCATCAGGCGGCGATGACCATTCGGGAAAAGCTCTCGGCGCTCGACCCGACCAACATGGTCTGGCAGCAAGACCTGCTGGTCAGCCTCGACAGGATGGGCGACATCCAGTTCGGCGCGAACGACTTCGTGGCCGCACTTGCAGCGCAAGACAGGGCGCGGGCGATCGCGGAAGCACTGGTCGCGCTGAACCCCGAAGACCTGCCACGGCAGGCGGACCTTGGCACAGCCCTGAAAAAGATCGGTGACATCCGCGCCGCGATGGGCGATCCGACCGGCGCGCGCGAAGCACTTCAGGCGGCGCTCGACCTGCGCCGCTCGCTTGCCGCCGCCGCCCCGACAGTGCCGCGATATCTGCGTGATGCGGCTTATTCGCTGACCGCGCTCGCCGATCTCGACATGGCAGAAGGCAAGCCCGCTGCCGCCGAACCGCTGATCGCCGAGGCCGTGGCCCTGCACTCCCAGCTTGCCGGGGCCGCGCCCGGCGATGCCTTTGCCCTGCGTGATCTGTCGATCGCGCAGAACCAGCATGCCTCGGCGCTGATGCAGCTTGGCCGGAACTCCGAGGCGCTGACCGTGGCGCTGGCCTCTCTTGATACCGCCGACCGGCTGGTCCAGCTGGACCCGAACCTGCCCGAGTATCAGCACGACCGGTTGGTCACCCTCAACCGGCTGGGCGACGCGCAGGCGGCCATGGGCGACAGCCGCGCCGCCGTGGACAGCTTCAAGGCCATGGTCGCGCAGGGCAACCTCTTGCTGGACTTCGATCCCTACAGCCAACCCTGGGCCAACGACCTTGGACTGGCCCTGGACCGGCTCGGCACGGCCCAGACTGCGATGGGCGATGCGGCGGCGGCGCTGAAAAGCCATCAGGACGCGCTTGCGCTGCGCGACTGGCTGGTCAATCAGGACGGCGCGAACCCGGACTTCTACCGCAACCTCGCCTTAAGCCAGGCCAGCGTCGCCGGCGCCCTGGCCGCCCGCGACGACTTTCAGACCGCCCTGACGCACCAGGACGAATCCCTGCGCATCCTGCGCGACCTTGCCGCCGCCTATCCCGATGATCCCTGGTACAAGATCGACCTGGTCCGCGCTCTCGACCAGCGTGCCGCCCTGCTGCAGGACCCCACGGCCGAGAACCGCGAGGCGCTGTCGATCCTTGAAGAGATGCAGGCTGCGGGCACCCTGCCGCAAACCTACGCGGATTGGATCCCCTCGTTCCGCAAGACTTTGGGCCTGCCGACCCGGTTCTAGAGCCTGTCCGACAAAAGTGGAATCCGGTTTTGTCGAAAGACAGGCGACCACGAAACACCTGGAGGCTGTTTGGCGCTTCTATCAGCGTCAGACAGACTCTAAGGTCAAGCCAGGCGGGGCAGGGCTTGGCAACGCGCGGGCTTTCCCTGTAAGACGGGGAAAACGAAAGCAGAGGCCACGGCGTTGAGCAATCCCGACAGCTTCATCGAGGAAGTCACCGAAGAGGTGCGCCGTGACCGGCTGTTCCGGCTGTTCCGCAAATATGGCTGGATCGGCGTGGTCGTGATCCTTGGCCTTGTCGGCGGCACCGCCTGGACCGAATGGTCCAAAGCGCGGGACGCCGCACGCGCGCAGGCTTTCGGCGACGCGCTGATCGATGCGCTGGACCAGGGCACGCCCGAGGAACGCCGCGCAGCCCTTGCCGCCGTGCCGTCAAAGGCCGGACAAACCGCGATCCTGAACCTGATCCTTGCTTCGGACCCGGCCGAGGACAAGGCCACCAGGCTTGGCGCGCTGGAAAAAGTGGCGAACGACGCGACACTCTCGCCGGCCTACCGCGACCTCGCGGTCCTGCGCCGGGTGCTTGTCGCCGGGACGGACCTCGCCCTTGCCGACCGCCGCGCGGCGCTGGAGGGAATTGCCGTGGCCGGTCGCCCCTACAGGGTCCTGGCCGCGGAACAGCTTGCCTATCTTCTGATCGAGGATGGCAAGCCGGACGAAGCCATCGCCGCACTTTCGGCCCTGATGCAGGATCAGGAAGCCTCGGGCGCGCTCAGGGCGCGGCTTGGGCAGATGATCACGGCGCTCGGCGGAACGCCGCCGGATGCGACGGGCGGTTGACACAGCGATGGACGCAAGCGAAAGGTCCTTTCAGGTGGCAGGCATGAAGGTCAGGCACATGGGCGGCAAGCTGATGGTCGGCGCGGGGCTTCTGGCGCTGCTGGTGGGGTGCGGCCAAAGGGAAGTGATCCTCAAGGGCGAACGCTTCCCGGTGCGCGCGGATCTTGCGGCGTCGATCCCCGTCGAAGGCCAGCCCGCCCCGACGGCTCCGGCCCAGGCCGAAAATCAAAGTGTCGCGATCTCGCTTGGGCCCCAAAGCAGCGGCGACTGGACGCATCGCGCCGGAAACGCACGCCACCTGATGCCGCATGCGGCGCTGTCCTCGACGCCGCAGCTGGCCTGGACGGCCAAGATCGGCGCGGGCTCCAGCCGCAAGAACCGGATCGGCGCAGCGCCGGTCGTGGCCGATGGCCGAATCTTCACCATCGACGCCGGGGTGGGCGTGACCGCAACTTCGACGGCGGGCGCGACCCTTTGGTCAACAGACCTGACGGCGGACTTCGACAAGGGCGGCGGCCAGTCGGCGGGCGGACTTGCCACCGCTGGCAGCCGGGTCTTCGCAACCACCGGCTATGGCGAGCTTGTGGCCCTCGACGCCGCCTCGGGCGCGGTCCTCTGGCGCCAGCGTGTCGATGCGCCGATCAGCGGGGCCCCGGCAACCGATGGACAGGCGGTCTATGTCTCGGGCCGCGACGGCTCGGCCTGGGCGGTGGATGCCGCCGACGGCAAGGTGATCTGGCAGGTCGTCGGCACTCCGGGCAGCGCGGCCTATGTCGGCACCGCCGCGCCCACGGTGGGCGACCGCGCGGTGATCTTCCCGTCCTCCGGGGGTGATCTCATGGCCGTCCTCAAGATCGGCGGCGGCACGAAGATCTGGCAGGCCTCGCTTGCGGGCAAGCGGCTGGGCCGCGCCTATGCGCTGACCCCGGACGTGACCGGCGACGCCGTCATCGCGGGCAAGACGCTGTTCGCAGGCTCCGGCTCGGGCCGCACCGTCGCGATGTCCGCCTCCTCGGGCGAACGCATCTGGTCGGCGGGCGAAGGCGCCCTCGGCCCGGTCGCCGTTGCGGGCGGGTCGATCTTCCTTGTCAACGACGAGGCGAAACTGGTGCGGCTTGACGCGGCCACCGGCACGCCGATCTGGTCGGTCGAGATGCCCTATTACACCAAGGACAAGATCAAGCGCCGCAAGGCCATCTATGCCCATTATGGGCCGGTGATGGCCGGCGGGCGCATCATCGTCGTCTCCTCCGACGGCATCCTGCGGGCCTTCGATCCGACCGATGGCAGCCTCGCATATACCGCGGAAATCCCCGGCGGGGCCGCGGCACAACCCGCCGTTGCGGGAGGCACTCTCTATGTCGTGGGCGGCAACGGCCAACTTCACGCTTTCCGTTAGCGGCCTGCCCGTGTATGGCAGGCGCTTCGCTTATGCCGGACGCTTGACATGACCTTCACCCTCGCCATCGTGGGCCGCCCGAATGTGGGCAAGTCCACGCTGTTCAACCGGCTCGTCGGCCGCAAGCTTGCCCTGGTCGATGACCAGCCCGGCGTGACCCGCGACCTGCGTGAGGGCGATGCCAAGCTCTTCGACATGCGCTTTACCGTGATCGACACGGCGGGGCTTGAAGAAGTCACTGACGATTCCCTGCAAGGCCGGATGCGCCGCCTGACCGAACGCGCGGTCGAACTGGCCGACGCCTGCCTTTTCGTCATCGACGGCCGCGTCGGCGTGACCCCCACGGACGAGGTTTTCGCCGACATCCTGCGCAAGAAGAACGCCCGCGTGTTCCTGGCCGTGAACAAGGCCGAGGGCAAGGCCGGTGACGCAGGCGCGCTGGAAGCCTATTCCCTCGGCCTCGGAGAACCGATCCGCATTTCCGCCGAACATGGCGAGGGGATGGACGACCTCTATCACGAGCTGAAGCCCCTCGAAGGCGAGTTCGCCGAGCGCGAGGCCGAGAACGCCCCCGAGGTCGACATCGACCTTTCCGAAGCCGATGCCGAGCTTGAGGCGGATGAAACCGCCCACCACCCGACCGCGAAGAAGCCGCTGCAGATTGCCGTCATCGGCCGCCCGAACGCCGGAAAATCCACGCTGATCAACAAGATCCTCGGCTACGACCGCCTGCTGACGGGACCGGAGGCCGGGATTACCCGCGACGCGATCTCGGTCCGCGCCGACTGGCAGGGCACCCCGATCCGCATCTTCGACACCGCGGGCATGCGCAAGAAGGCCCGGATCACCGAGAAGCTGGAGAAACTCAGCGTCTCCGACGGCATCCGCGCCGTCCGCTTTGCCGAGGTGGTCGTCGTCCTTCTCGACGTCGAAATCCCGTTCGAGGTGCAGGACCTCCGCATCGCCGATTTCGCCGAAACCGAAGGCCGCGCCGTGGTGGTCGCCGTCAACAAATGGGACCTCGAGGACGAAAAGCAGGAAAAGCTGGCCGAGCTGAAAGAGATGTTCGACCGCCTGCTGCCGCAGCTTCGCGGCGCTCCCCTTGTCACCGTCAGCGCCAAGACGGGCAGGGGTCTTGACCGGCTCCATGACGCGATCCGCAAGGCGCATGACGTCTGGAACCGCCGCATCCCGACCGCACGGCTGAACACCTGGCTGGGTGCCATGACCGAAGCCCACCCCCCACCAGCCCCCGGCGGCCACCGGATCAAGCTGCGCTACATGACGCAAGCCAAGACCCGGCCCCCGGGCTTCATGATCAAATGCTCGCGCCCGGATGAGCTGCCGGAAAGCTACAAACGCTATCTGGTCAACGGGTTGCGCGACCATTTCGATATGCCGGGCACCCCGATCCGGTTGTATCTGCGAAGCCAGGGCAACGAGAACCCCTGGAAGGAACGCAAGTTCAACACGCCCTCGCGGCTCCGGAAGCACAAGGAAAAGAACACCGGCCAGTAGGCCGACACCGATTTCTTCAAAGAAATCGTACCGGAGCCTTCAAAGGCTCCGAACCGGAATTCTTGAAAATTCCGGTGTCTCGCCTCACGACCTGCGCCAACTCCACGCCAACGCAACCAGCATCACCACGGCACCCGCCGCCGCCGCGCCTGCGACCAGGACGTTGTCGCCCCGGTTCACCACGATCACACCCGCCAGTGCCCAGACGACGGTCAACCCGTAGACCGGCATCCGGGCTTTCCGCACCTGCACCACCAGCGCGATGGCCAGCACCAGGGCCAGCATCGCCAGCGCGGAACCGGTGTTCGACAAGACGCCATACCCCGCGATCAGCACCCCCGTCGACACCGCCGCCGCCGCTGTCAGCCAGCCCGCGAAGATCGCCAGCGGGCCCGACAGCAGCCAACGGTCGGGTTCCGTCGGCGCGCGCAGGAAGGCCGCCAGCGCCCCTCCCGCCATGATCCAGATCGTCACCGTGCCCCAGACCGCACTCTGTCCGGCAATCCACAGCCAGACCACGCCGACCGCAATCGCCACCGTCAAGGGCAGCCGCACCCGCGCCCAGGATGGGTCATCGGTCCGCTTCCACAACCCGAAACCCGCATGCAGGATCAGCCACAGATAGATCACCGACCAGATCGCGAAGGCATAGCCCGCAGGCTGGATCGCCGGCCGTCCGATGCTGACCGGGAACAGGGACGGGTCATAGCCGGTGAAGGGGGGCGTGATCACGGGGGCGATCCCGAAGGCAATCGTCGCCAGAAGCAGCATCAAGGCGGGCAGGCGGTGCATCAAGGTCTCCGAAAAAAGGGGCGAGCCAAGGAAAACCCCCGGCCCCGCCAATGCGTTCCCGGATCAGACGAGCGTTCCCTCGGCCGTGATCCGGGTCTTGCCGTGAAGATAGGGCACCAGCGCCGCAGGCAAGGTCACCGACCCGTCCGCCTCCTGCCCGTTCTCCAGCACCGCGATCAGGCAGCGCCCGACGGCCAGGCCCGATCCGTTCAAGGTCGCCACGAACTCCGGCTTCCCGCCCGCCGGACGATACCGCGCATTCATCCGCCGGGCCTGGAACTGGCCGCAGGTCGAGACCGAACTGATCTCGCGGTAGGTGTTCTGCCCCGGCAGCCAGACCTCCAGGTCATGCGTCTTCTGGCTGCCGAATCCCATGTCGCCGGTGCATAGCACGATGGTCCGGTAGGGCAGGCCCAGCCGCTCCAGCACGGCCTCCGCACATTTCGTCATCCGTTCATGCTCGGCCAAAGCCGTCTCGGGCGTGCAGATCGTCACCATCTCGACCTTCTCGAACTGGTGCTGGCGCAGCATCCCCGTCGTGTCCTTGCCCGCGCTGCCTGCCTCCGACCGGAAGCAATGGGTATGCGCAGTCAGCCGGATCGGCAGCGCGGCTTCATCCAGGATGTCGCCCGCGACCGAGTTGGTCAGCGTGACTTCCGAGGTCGGGATCAGCCACCAGCCGTTCGTGGTCTGATAGCTGTCCTCGGTGAACTTCGGCAGCTGGTTGGTGCCGAACATCGCCTCGTCCTTGACCAAAACCGGGGTCCAGGTCTCGGCCAACCCGTGTTCAGTGGTGTGCATGTCCAGCATGAACTGGGCCAGCGCCCGGTGGACGCGGGCCACGGCCCCGCGCAACACGACAAAGCGGCTGCCCGACAGCTTGGCCGCTGTCGGAAAGTCGAGCCCGTCCTTTGCGGCGGGAATCTCGAAATGTTCCAAGGCCTTGAACGCCAGATCGCGCGGGGTGCCCCAGCGGCGGATCTCGACGTTTGCGCTCTCGTCAGGGCCGTCAGGCACCTCGTCCAGAGGCAGGTTCGGGATGCGCGACAAAGCATCGCGCAGCCGGGCATCCTCGGCTCCCGCCTCTTCGGTCAGCCGGGCACCCTCGGCCTTCTTCTCGGCCACCAGCGCACGCAGGCGTTCAAACGCGGCGTCATCGCCCCGCGCCTTGGCTGCGCCCACGTCCTTGGAAGCGGTGTTTTGCGAAGCCGCCGCCGTCTCCGCCGCCAGGATCTTTGCCCGCCGCGCTTCGTCGATCGCCAGCAGCTCCGCCGACATCGGCTCCAGCCCGCGCCGCGACAGCGCCTTGTCGAACGCCGCCGGATTCTCGCGGATGAAACGGATGTCGTGCATGGCCTTTGCCTCCTCGTGGCTTGCGTCGGCGCTTATGCCCGATTGCGCGCGCCGGGGGAAGGTATCGCCCGCCACGGCATCCGCGCGCGCCCTCTGGCAATGCAGCGCGAAAGGCCTTACATGAGCCGACAATCGCAAACGGGCGCGCCTGCGGCAGCCCGACCCGGTCCAGAGAGGATGCCCATGTTCGTCACCCCCGCCTTCGCGCAAACCGCCGGAGCCGCCCCCGGCGGTGCTGCAGTCTTCGCCCAGTTCCTGCCCATCGTCCTGATCTTCGTCATCTTCTATTTCCTGCTGATCCGGCCGCAGCAGAAGAAGATGAAAGACCACCGCGCCATGGTCGAAGCCCTGCGCCGCGGGGATCAGATCGTGACCTCGGGCGGCATCGTCGCCAAGGTGTCGAAGGTCCAGGACGACGGCATGGTCGAGGTCGAGATCGCCGAGGGCGTCAAGGTGAAGGTGGTCAAGCACACCATCACCCAGGTCCTGAACAAGACCGAACCCGCTGCGGCAAACTGAGACTGATCCATGGAACCGATGGCGCTCTGGAAGCGGATCCTCATCCTGCTCATCTGCGGCTGGGGGATCGTCGCTGCGATCCCGAACCTGTTTTACGCCCGGGTGGAGCGCCACAATGACGCGGCCAGTGCCATCCAGGCGGCCGGGGGCACCGCGACGCCCGAACAGGCCGCCGCACTGGCCGGATGGCCCGCCGTGCTGCCTTCGGCGCTGATGAACCTTGGCCTCGATCTGCGGGGCGGAGCGCATCTTCTGGCTGAAGTGAAGGTGGCCGACGTTTACAAAAGCCGGATGGATTCGCTCTGGCCCGAGGTCCGCGACGCCTTGCGCAACTTGCGCGACCAGACCGGCGCAGTCCGCCGGGCACCGTCGCCGGATGACGTGCTGCGGGTGACCCTGTCGAATCCTGCGGGCATGACGGCGGCACTCGACGCCGTGCGCGGTCTTGGCAGCGGCGTGATGACCCTGACCGGGGTCGGGCAAAGCACGCTGGACGTGACCGCCGAAGGCAACGACATCGTTGTCCAGCTGTCCGAGGCCGAAAAGAAGGCGACGGACGAACGGACGATCCAGCAGTCGCTGGAAATCATCCGTCGCCGGGTGGACGAGGCCGGAACCCGCGAACCCACGATCCAGCGCCAGGGCAAGGACCGCATCCTGATCCAGGTTCCCGGCATCGGCTCGGCGTCCGAACTGAAGGCCCTGATCGGCAAGACCGCGAAACTGACCTTCAACGCCGTCGTCAGCCGCACCACCGACGCGGCCGCCACCCCGGGTCCGCGCAACGTCATCTTGCCCTCGCTGGACGAAAAGGGCGTCTACTACATCGTCGAGGACGCACCCGTTGTCTCGGGCGGGGATCTGGTCGATGCCCAGCCCTCCTTCGACCAGAACGGCAAGCCTGCGGTCAGTTTCCGCTTTGATTCCACCGGCGCGCGGGCCTTTGGCGACTACACCGCCGCCAACATCGGTGCGCCCTTCGCCATCGTGCTGGACGGCGAGGTGATTTCCGCCCCTGTCA
>Ga0208492_1001501_pt1 | contig 14073 bp, 8 predicted proteins | sample Subbioar_CSW14AB_FD_184820 | JGI IMG/M metagenome (GOLD analysis project Ga0208492, IMG submission 184820) | Serpentinite rock and fluid subsurface biosphere microbial communities from McLaughlin Reserve, California, USA - CR12Mar_CSW14AB (SPAdes) | ecosystem: Environmental > Terrestrial > Deep... | reverse complement strand
ATGTCGCGACCAACCAAGCCAGCCGCACCGCGCCCTACCTCGCCTCAATGCGGACTACTCATACAGTTTCTGGCAGTTAGCGCAAAAAAAGGTTCGGCGGGGATGCTTACCCAGATATTCCTTCGTCAACGGTATTTTACAGCGCGGGCAGGTTCGTTTCGTATGCGCCAGCCAGTGTTTCTTGAGGACAAATGCCTTTTTCCACACAAGGAATTGAAAGCTATAATTCCTTACCTCCTTGATCATTTCATTGAACTTCTTCGTTGGCAACGCACCCACATGCGAGCACGGATGCACCTTGATGCGAAATAACACCTCGTTCTTGATGATATTTCCTGATCCTGCAAAAATGTCCTGATCAAGCAGCGCATCGCACGCCAGCATATTGGGCGCATGCAACAACTTTTTCTTGGCCGCCTTCGCATTCCATGTGTCCGACATCACATCGATCGACCAGTCATAGACTGTATCAAGATCCTCTTCCAAAATCTTTACCGAACAGGCATAAAAATTCAGCTTCCCTTTTTGAAACTCAAGGCTCAGGCGCGGCGCCACCTCCCGATCTTCATTGATTCGGTACGAGCCAAACAGCATGAAGTGAATCTTGATTGTAAACCCGTCGAAACAGATCAGGAAATGCTTGCCCCAGCTTTTGAAGTCTCGGATCACCTTGCCCTTGGCCCGCGCGATATCGACTTTGGAATTCCCGGTAACGCCCAGCACCTTCTTGTGCGCAAAGGGCTGCACAAGCTCTTTCAAAATCACGATAGAGGGACCTTCAGGCATGAATCCTCCCGCAACGGCCAGAAAGGCTTCTATTCCTTCGAGGGCGGGGGCGCCTTCACTGGTTCTGGTTTTTTCTTCGGACCTCTCTCGATCGATTGCCCCAGGTCAGGTCGTTCCCTCTTCTGAAGCAAGGGAAGCCGGATCATTCGATTGCTGTGATAGGAATTCCGCAAGGCGTCAATGATCCGTACGTCCAGGAAGCCCTCCCAGCCAGAAGGTTCGGGCTCCTTGTTTTCCCGGATGCAGTCGCTGAAGTACACCAACTCCGCCGCCACTTGATCGCGGTGTTTGAAGGTCTTGGTCTTGGATTTTTCTTTCTGCGAGACCGTCTGTTCGATGTCGCCGTTCCAGGTGAAGGCCGACTTCATGGTCAGCATTCCCTCGGTGCCGATCACCTGGTACTCCGAAGCCTTCGTTTCTCCGAAGCCGCAGAGAAATGTTGCCAAACGATTCTCCGGAAATCGCAGCGTGACCGCCACGGATTCCGGGACCTCTTTGAAGCGTTCGTCTGTCCCGCGGACGGCAAACGCGAAGACCTCTTCGGGTTCGGCACGAAAGATATAACGGGCGGCATTTAAACAATAGATGCCAATATCCTCCAGGGGACCGCCGCCAAGCGAAAGATCCACGCGAACATTGTCCGGCTCAATCTGCATCGTGTGCACTGCCGTGAAAAGCCGAGCAGTCCCGATCTGGCCGGAGTGAGTGACTTCGATGGCAGAGAGGTTCGCCTCCTCAAGATGCAAGCGGTAGGCGGTCATGAGCTTTACATTTTGCTTTTCGCAGACACTCACGATCGCCATGGCGTCTTCGACCGAATAGGCCAGCGGTTTTTCGCAAAGGACATGGACCTTAGCTTCGGCGGCGGGTAGGGCGAACCTGCGGTGCTCGGAATTCGGCACGGCGATATACACCGCATCGATCTCGCCGCTGGCCAGGAGCTCTTCGTAGTCGTCGTAGTGGTAAGCGGGCGCTTCGTACTTGCTGCTGAGCGTCTCCGCTTTTTCCTCATCGCCGGTGACAAGCGCCCTGAGTACCGCCTTGTCTTTGGCATTGGCAAAGGCCGGCAGGATGGCCGTCTGTGCAAAATTTCCAAGGCCGACCACCGCGAAGCGAATCGGCTCTTTCCTACTGTCGGTACTCTGGGTGCTCGTGCTCATGGGGAGGATCCAATCCAATCGTTCATGTTAATCGATCAGGCGGTAACGCAAGCGCGCCCAAATGGGGACCACCCCTGGCCGTTCAAAGATTCACACCCATCGCCGCAAGTTCCGGTCCAATTGGAAAGAAATTTCTCAGGGTGCGAAGATCTGCCTGGGAGGGCGATGCAGTCGCTTGAAGAAAGTGCTTTTGCGGAAGCGTGAACCTGCGGACTCCGACCCGCTCGCGGCAGACACCCGGGTCGAGCGGTGAGTGACAACGCTCAAGACCCAATTTTGTCTTCTTCGATGTTTGCAATCGCGATGAATGCACTGGGGAGACACCGATGCCTTCTCCGCTAAGAGGCACTCCATTTCGCTCGGCCGGGCAGACCATTGCTCCCGAGGCCATCTGCGACCGGTCGACGAGCCACCCCCGTCCCAGGAAATTGTCTTTCCGGATCGTTTCTGGTCGCTTCGAGTGAGAAGTCGATGAACAGCGATGCGCCGCAAAGATCGATCAAGAACCTTTTACTCCATTTTCCGTCGCGGCCGTCGTTTCGGCTGGTCACGAAGCGTGATCCAGGCTGGCGCATGATCGCTCGTCTTCTCCCATCCTCTGACCTCACGGTCGACACCGGCTTTGCCCAGCATCGTTGCCGCAATGGGGTTCAATAAGAAATGGTCGATTCTTATGCCCGCATCGCGAGCATAGGAGTTGCGGAAATATTCCCAGAAGGTGAAGATGGCCTCGTCCGGATAGAGACTTCTGAGGGCGTCGGTCCAGCCTTGTGAAACTAGTTTTTTATACGCCGCGCGTGATTCTGGAAAAAACAGCGCATTATCTACCCAGCTTTCTGGCTTTCGAGCATCGAGCTCCGTCGGAATCACGTTATAGTCGCCGGCAAGAATGACCGGCGCTTCGAGCGCGACAAGTTTTTTCGCATATTTTGTTAGGCGCTTAAACCACTCAAGCTTGTAATCGAATTTTGGCCCCGGCGCCGGGTTGCCGTTGGGGAGATAGAGACATCCAATCAGCTTACCATCAATGGCCGCCTCGATGTACCGGCTGTGAGTGTCTTCCGGGTTCCCAGGCAATCCCCGCCTTGTCTCTTGGGGCTGAAAGCCGCGACCCAATATGGCGACTCCGTTCCAACTCCTCTGACCTTGCCAGATCGCCCCATAGCCCGCCTTTTCGATTTCAGAAGAGGGGAATTTCTCCTGCGACGCTTTGAGTTCTTGCAGGCAAACGACGTCGGGTTCTGTCTGCTTCAGCCAGCGAAGGAGAACCGGAAGACGCCCATTGATGCCGTTGACGTTGTAGGTGGCGAGTTTCATTGCGGTATCCATCTTCCCGGCCATTCCCGCCGGTCTTTCAGCATCTGGCGTACCGTGGACCGCTGTCGCCTGTTCTAGGTCCGAACTGAGATTTTACTTCCGCCGGCCCTTGAGCACTCGCAGGACCGACTGCGCGGCGAAATAGCCGCACATGCCGTGGACTCCGGCCCCAGGCGGAGTCGAAGAAGAGCAGAGATAAAGTCCAGGAACGGGAGTCTTGTACGGATCCAAACTCGCCACCGGGCGAGCGAATAACTGCCACAAATCGGCGACGCCCCCATTGATGTCGCCGCCAATGTAGTTGGGATTGTGCAGCTCGAGATCGGCTGGAGACAGCACGTGCCGGGCCATGATGAGATCACGGAAACCGGGCGCAAACCGTTCGACTTGAGCCTCGATGCGCGCGGCCATGTCGAATGTCGAGCCATTGGGGACGTGGCAATAGGCCCATGCCGTGTGGTGGCCTTGTGGAGCGCGCGAAGGATCGAAGAGGCTTGGCTGAGACAGGAGCACGAAGGGATTTTCCGGGTGAGCGCCTTCCCACACTTGCCGCTCCGAAGCCGCGATCTCCTCCAGTGTGCCGCCCAAATGCACCGTTCCGGCCTGGGCGCACTCCGGCGCCCGCCAGGGGATGGGACCGCTGAGCGCCCAGTCGAGCTTGAAGGCCGCGGGACCGTAACGATAGCGAGCCAGCCGGCTCCGATAGCTCGCGGGTAGGCTTTCGCCCGCCAGCGCGATGACTTGACGGGGTGTCAGGTCCAGAAGCAGAGCTCGGCTGGGTGGCAATTCCTTGAGGGACTTTACGGGCTGACCCGTAACCACTTCGCCACCGAGCGAGCGAAAGTAGGACGTCAGGGCATCGGCGATTTTCTGGGCACCGCCTTGCGGCATGGGCCATCCCACGGCATGCCCGGCGATTCCCAGCATCAAGGCGATGGCAGCTCCCGGCCGCTGTTCCAGGGGTAAAACGGCGTGAGCGGCCAAACCGGCGATCAAGGCGCGGGCGGGCTTGCCCCGAAAATGGGCCTCCGCCAGACCGCGCCCGGACCGGAGCGCTTGCCAGCCGAAGCGAACCGCAGTGGACAAGTGCTTCGGCAAGCGCACCGGTCCGAGCAAATCAGCGAATAAGTTGGCAGCGTCTGCGACGAGCGGCCCGAACAATTGCCGATAGGCCGCCGCGTCTGGGCCAAATTCTTTCGCGGCCTCTTGCACGGGGCGCTTCAAAAGTGCCGCGGGGCCATCGTCCAGGGGATGAGCAAGCGGGACCGGCGGGTGAACCCATGCAAGACCGTGATCCTCAAGCGGCAACGATCCAAAGAACGGCGAGCCGACACCCAACGGATGGACGGCCGAGCAAACATCATGGACGAAACCCGGCAAAGTGAGTTCGCTGGAACGTGCACCGCCACCTACCGTTTTGGCGCCTTCCACCACCAAGACAGATAATCCCGCACGGGCCAAAGCGATCGCCGCTCCCAGCCCGTTTGGTCCGGAGCCAACGACCACCGCGTCATAGGTGCGCGTGTTCATCAAGTCCTTCGGACTAGAAAATAGAAAGTAGAGAGTGGAAAGTAGACCACAAAGCGGACAAAGAGTCCTGTGGGCTAGAAAGTGGAAAGTAGAGAGTGGAAAGTAGAAAAGCAAAAGTAGACAGAAGAAAGGGAGCTAATCTACTCTCCACTTTCTCCCATCCACTTTCTCCGATTTTTTGCCGCGGCGGCAAAAAATCGGGGCGATAGGATTTGAACCTACGACTTCCTGGTCCCAAACCAGGCGCTCTAGCCAGGCTGAGCTACGCCCCGGAACTTACATTGTCGCGGTCTTGCCGCTCCTGCGTCAAGGAGAGTGAGGAAAAAGACCTGAACACGGATAGCGACCCCACGGGGGGATCTTCGTCTAAAATCTCCATAATCCTAGTTAAATCAAGTAGTTATGCCAAATTTTAATGACTCGAACTCAGCAAGTGATCGGTAGCCTTCCTCTGCTGGATACCGCGGTCGCGGCACGACTGCACTGCCCCTTTTACTCCCAGACTTGTGGGTTGCTTCGGTAATTCCTTCGGATCTTTCCCACCCGGTCCATCCATTCCCCCCAATTCCGCGAAAAAGTGCTAAATTACTCTTGTTTGGCGGACCCCATCTCTCCAGGCGGGTTTCGGGCGAATGGTAGCGGCCATTGGCTTTCTCATCCAGAGAAATGGATGCGGTTTGTCGAGCGGCCGCGAGGAGTTGGAAGAAGCTGTGGTTGACCTCACCTTGTCCAAGCAAGGATTGACGTTGTTTTCCCGATTTCCGTCCTCTCTCCTTCATGCCTTCCCCTGCTTATTCCTGCCATTAGCAACGAGTATCAACCCAGGGCAGCACCTGCCCTCCGGAGAGAGTTGATGGCCATTCGCGTTTCTCTTAGCCATGTGACCGAATACCGTTACGATCGGCTCATCAGCCTGGGGCCGCAGTCGATTCGTTTGCGCCCCGCCCCCCATAGCCGCACCCCGATCACGAGCTATTCCCTTACGATCACTCCGTCAGCTCACTTTCTCAACTGGCAGCAAGACCCGCAAAGCAACTACCTGGCCCGGGTGGTCATCCCCGACAAGACCGACATCTTCCGCGTGGCGGTCGACCTGACCGCCGATTTGACGGTGATCAATCCGCTCGATTTCTTCGTGGAGGATAGTGCCGAGCATTTTCCCTTTGCCTACGAGAAGGCATTGGCCAAGGACCTGGCCCCTTATCTGGAATGCGCCAAGACCGGTCCCCTGTTCGAAGCCTTCCTGGGCACGATCGATCGGACCAAAACCCGAACGATCACGTTTTTGTCCAGCCTCAATATCCGCCTCAATCATCTTGTCAAATACCTGATCCGCTTGGAACCGGGGGTGCAGTCCCCTGAGGAAACCCTCGAAAAAAAATCGGGCTCCTGCCGCGATTCAGCCTGGCTGTTGGTGCAGTTGCTGCGGCGTATCGGATTGGCGGCGCGCTTTGTTAGCGGCTACCTGATTCAGCTGATGGCCGATCTGAAATCGCTCGATGGCCCCTCCGGGCCTGAAGAGGATTTCACCGATCTACACGCCTGGTGCGAGGTCTATTTGCCAGGGGCCGGCTGGGTCGGGCTCGACCCCACTTCGGGTCTCTTCACAAGCGAGGGGCATATCCCGCTGGCCGCGACTCCCGATCCCTTCACTGCCGCGCCCATCTCCGGCGGCACCGACAAATGCGAAACCGAGTTCGCCTTCCACATGTCGGTGAAGCGGGTGCATGAAGACCCCCGAGTCACCAAGCCCTATACCGATCCGCAATGGGCGCAAATCGACCTCCTGGGACGCGAAGTCGACGATAAGCTCAAGAAACACGATGTCCGCCTCACCATGGGCGGTGAACCGACCTTCGTTTCGATCGACGACATGGAAGGCGCCGAATGGAATACGGCGGCGGTCGGAATCCATAAGCAACAGCTTTCGGGGGTGCTCCTCAATCGCCTGCGCGACCGGTTTGCTCCCGGCGCGGTGCTCCACCATGGTCAGGGAAAGTGGTATCCGGGCGAATCGCTGCCTCGCTGGGCCTACAGTTGCATGTGGCGAACCGATGGCGAACCGATCTGGACCAACCCGGCACTTCTTGCCGGCATTCAAACTTCCGGAAAGGCCGATGTCGAAACCGCCGGCCTGTTTTTCTGCGAACTTGCCGACCGCCTGGGCGTCGATGGGCGCTGGATGCGGCCCGCCTATGAAGATATCTGGCAAACGATCGAACAAGAGCAAAAACTGCCGGTCGATGTCGATCCGCGCAAATTCGACCTGGATGCCGACGAAGATCGCAGGCGCCTGGCTCGCATCATTGAAAATGGGGTGAGCCGTCCGGTCGGCTACGCGCTCCCCTTGACCAAGGCCTGGTGGCAAACGAAACCGCGCTGGGTCAGCGGCCCCTGGCCTTTCCGCTCCGAACGGCTTTTCCTGCTGCCGGGCGATTCCCCCATCGGTTTGCGTTTGCCGCTCGATTCGCTTCCCGTCGACTCGGTTGACGCCCGCGTCATCTACACGATCGACCCCTTTGCCGAGCATCACCCGCTTCCCGGCTACCAGGAAATCAGGCGCCGCGCCCGCCAGACTGTGGCGGATCAACATCCCGAATCGAATATCCGCGGTCAAGAACGCAAGGACAAGGAACGGCCTCAGCCGGTTCCAAAGCCCTTGCCCGAACAACCGATCGATCCGGCCCGGGTGGGACCGGTCTCTGTCATTTCGACCGCGATGTGCATCGAACCGCGCAATGGCAAACTGCATGTCTTCATGCCGCCCCTGGGCCGGTTGGAAGATTACCTGGAGCTGTTGGGAATCGTCGAGGCGACGGCGGAGACGCTCAATCAGCCGGTCGTGATCGAGGGGTACATGCCCCCATCCGATCCTCGCTTGAACATTCTCAAAGTCACCCCCGACCCCGGCGTCATCGAAGTCAATGTCCATCCCGCCGGAAGCTGGGAAGAGCTCAAGGCGATCACCAACGGCGTTTACGAAGAAGCGCGGCTGGCAAGGCTGGGCACCGAAAAGTTTCAGCTCGATGGGCGCCATACCGGCACCGGCGGCGGCAACCATGTCGTGTTGGGTGGACCGACCCCCGCCGACAGCCCGTTTCTCAGGCGGCCCGACGTGCTGCGCAGCATGATCGCCTACTGGAATAATCACCCGGCGCTGTCTTATTTGTTTTCCTCGCAGTTCGTCGGGCCGACGAGTCAGTCGCCGCGCGTCGACGAAGGCCGCCGCGACGCGCTTTACGAAATGGAGATCGCTTTCCGCCAGGTCCCCGAGTGGCAGGGAATGCCCTACTGGATCGTTGACCGGGTTTTCCGTCATCTGCTGGTCGACATCACCGGCAACACGCACCGTTCGGAAATTTGCATCGACAAGCTCTATTCGCCCGACCATGCCAACGGCCGGTTGGGGCTGGTCGAACTGCGCGGTTTTGAAATGCCGCCGCATGCCCAGATGAGTTTGACTCAGCAGTTGCTCGTCCGTTCGCTGATCGCCTGGTTCTGGGAAAAGCCGTATCGCCAGCCGTTGTCCAAATGGGGGACAAGCCTTCACGATCGCTGGATGCTCCCCTGGCATCTGGCGGCCGACATCCACGACATCTTGAGCGATCTGCGCGCCGCCGGCTTTGCCTTCGAGGATTCCTGGTTCGTGCCGCACATCGAATTCCGCTGCCCGCGGATCGGGGAGATCACCCACGACGGCATCAAACTCGAGCTGCGCACCGCGATCGAACCCTGGTATGTGCTGGGCGAAGAGATGGGCGGCGGCGGTACAACCCGTTATGTCGACTCGTCGGTCGAACGGCTGCAAGTGCATGTCACCGGCTGCGATATTGCGCGCTATGGCATCATGGTCAACGGACGGATGGTGCCGCTGGCGCCGACCGGGGTTCAGGGGGAATTCGTGGCCGGCGTACGTTACCGGGCCTGGCAGCCGCCAAGCTGCCTGCATCCCACCGTGCCGGTCAACACGCCTCTCTTGATCGATATTGTCGATCTGTGGCGGCAGCGTTCGATCGGAGGTTGCCGTTATTATGTCGACCATCCTGGCGGGCTGAACTCTCCCACCTATCCGGTCAATGCGCTTGAGGCCGAATGCCGCCGTGCCGCACGGTTTGTCGCGTTTGGCCATACGCCTGGACCGCTCGTGATACAGCAGGAAAGGCCGGCGGCCGATTACCCTCATACCCTGGATTTGCGCTATGCGTCCATCTAAGGTTTTTAGGTTTGCGCTATGCGCCCATCCAGATTCTTGGCTTGGCGCGCAGCGCAAAACAAATACCCCGGATCGTTGATTGATGAGCGAAACCCGATCCTCTCCCATGGGTCCCCCGATGCCTCCGCCGGATTTGCCGCGACCACATTTGAGCATTGATCCGTGCGGCAACACGCAGGTCTTTGACGAGGTCTTCGACCAGCGCGGCCGGCCACGCGCAAGCTGGCAAGATCTGGTGTCGGGAGCGAAACGGCTGACCGCCGCCGAGTTGATCGCGCGCAGCCAGCAGGCCGACCGCCTGCTCATGGAGAACGGCGGCAATTTCAATGTGTTTCAAGACGCCAACCAGTTGCAACGCCCCTGGCGCCTGGACCTGGTGCCGATGGCGTTCGATGCGAACGAATGGCGCGAACTCGAAGCCGGGTTGCGCCAGCGCGCCAAACTGTTCGATGCGGTCGTGCGCGATTGCTATGGCCCCAGGCATCTCATTGCCGACGGCAGCCTGCCTCCCGAAGTGCTCTTTGCCAACCCCGGGTTTTTGCGCAGTTTTTGTAACCTGCATTCCGGCTCCGGCCCGTTCATTTCCTTTTATGCCGCCGAACTGGCGCGCGACCCCTCGGGCCAATGGCGCGTCATGGCCGACCGCGCCGATGCACCCACCGGCATGGCCTTCGCGCTGGAAAACCGGATCATCGTTTCGCGCACAATTCCCAGCGCGCTCAATATCGAACCGGTGCGCCGCCTCGCCCCGTTTTTTTTGCAAGTCCAAGAGACGATGCGCCGGCTGGGAAGCCGCCAGACGGAAAACCCCCGCATCGTCATTCTTTCGCCGGGTTCGCACAGCCCCTACTACTTCGAAGATGTTTACCTGGCCCGCTACCTCGGCTACTCCCTCGTGGAAGGCGGCGACCTTGGCGTGCGCGACGATCGGGTCTTCCTCAAAACTCTGGCGGGCCTCATCCCGATCGATGTGGTCATTTCCCGGGGCTCGGAGCGAGGAGTCGATCCGCTCGAACTGGGCGGATCGGCCGCTCATGGCGTGCCCGGCCTATTGCACGGGATGCGCAAGGGGCACGTGAGCATGGCCAACGCTCCGGGCAGCGGGCTGGCCGAATCTCCCATTTTCATGGCGTTTTTGAGCAAGCTTTGCCGACGCTGCCTGGGCGAAGATCTCTTACTTCCTTCGATTCCGACTTGGTGGTGCGGCAACCCCGAACACCTGTCCCATGTGCGTGCGCACTTTACCAGCCTGGTGGTCAAACCGGCCTTCGAAGCCAGCGGCGGCGCGGAAATCATCGTCGGAAGGTTGTCGCGCGACGAGCAGGACCGGTTATGGGGTCAGATTGCCGCCAAGCCGCAGCAATTTGTAGCGCAAGAATTGATTTCCCGTTCGGCGGTGCCGGTGTTTCGCGATGACCAGATCGGCGTGGGCCATGCCGCCTTGCGGGTCTTCCTCGTGGCGGATTCCGAAGGGTATACCGTCATGCCTGGCGGCCTGGTGCGTGTCGCGCCGACCACCGACCCAATGGAACTTTCGATCCTTGCCGGCGAGATGAGCAAGGACCTCTGGGTCATGGCCGACGGGCCGGTGAAGCGAGTCACCCTGCTCAGCCCTCCCGGCCAGCCAGTGCAACTGCGCCGCACGAGCGCCATTTTTCCCAGCCGGGTCGCCGACGATCTTTTCTGGCTGGGCCAATCGATCGACCGAGCGGATTTTCTTGCACGGCTTTTGCGCTCCACGATCGAGCGGCTGATGATGGAGCAAAGCGACGAAGTTTCCGAATTACCTGCACTTGTGCGGGCCCTGGCCGATCAGGGGCAGGTCGAGCCTGGCTACGCGATCGAACTCATGGCCGAGCGTTTGCCTGCCTTTGCCAAGCAGTTGCCCCGGATGGTTGCCGATGCGACCGAAGTGCGAGGGCTGGCCGCCACCATCTCCGAACTTCACCGCCTTTCGGCGCTGGAACGGCTTTGGATTTCGCCGGATAACTGGCGCAAAATCCATGAAACCACCTCGGCCTTTCAGGCGGCGGCGGGTACTCCGTGGACAAGCCTGTTCGATCTGTTGAATTCGATCAATCAATTGATTCTCGATCTGGCGGCGGTGAGCGGCCTCATTCAAGACGGCATGGTGCGTAGTCCCGCATGGCGGCTGCTCGATATCGGCCGGCGCATCGAACGCACGCGCAACATGGCTCATCTATTGCGGGCGGTCATTTTGGGCGAATCCGAATCGAACCGCGCGGTGCTCAAGGTGCTTTTGGAAGTGATCGATTGCCGTATGACCTACCGCTCACGCTACCTCGATGACCTGCAGGTCAACGCCGTGCTCGATCTCTTTATTACCGACGAAACTTGTCCGCGCTCGATTGCCGCGCAACTGATGGCGCTGGCCGACCATGTCGATTCGCTACCGGCCGAGGCCGTGACGCCGCTTCGCACCGAGGAGAAGCGGCTGGTCATGGCCGCACTCCACGCGGTGCGCATGCTGCCGCCGGAACAACTCGAAACGGCCGAATCGCATCAGGTGCGCAAGCTGATCACCGATCTGGAAACCCAGCTCAAGGCCTTCTCGGACTTGATTACCCGCAAGTATCTGCTCCATTCGGGAGTGCCGCGCCAGTTCGCCTCGGATCTGGAGATCCCGCAATGAGGTACCGCATCACCCACACCACGCGCTATGCCGGCAGCGAACCGATTTCGGTGGGGCACAATGAGGCGAGGTTGACTCCGCGCAATACGCCTTCGCAGCACTGCCTCAAGCACACCCTGGAAATCAAACCGGAGCCGTCGATCCGTTCTGGGCGGCTCGACTATTTCGGCAACGGCGTCACCCGTTTTTCCTTCAACCAGGGGTATGCCACGCTGGCGGTGACGGCCATCAGTGAAGTGGAAGTCGGTCCGGCGGCCTTGCCCAACCGATCGTCGCCACCGTGGGAGATGGTGATCGCGGGATTGACCGCCCACCGGTCGGCCGAAGAGCTGGCCGCGTTTGAATATGTGTTCGATTCGCCCCGGTGCCGGGTGCGGACCGATTTCGCCGAATATGCCCGGTCCTCGTTCCGCGCCGGGCGGCCGATCCTCGAATGCGGCGCCGACTTGTTGAAACGATTCCATACGGAGTTTCGGTTCGATCCGACCGCCACGACGATTTCGACACCGGTGGAGCAGGTGTACAAACAGCGCCGCGGGGTTTGCCAGGATTTCGCGCATCTGCTCATTTCGATGTTGCGCTCGCTGGGTTTCAGCGCCCGGTATGTGAGCGGCTATTTGCGTACGATTCCGCCTCCTGGCCGGCCCCGACTGGTGGGCGCCGACGCCTCGCATGCCTGGGTTTCGCTTTTTTGCGGTCCGGCGCTGGGCTGGGTGGACATGGACCCCACCACAAACCTCTTTCCCGGGCCGGACCATGTCACCGTGGGCTGGGGCCGAGACTATGGCGACATCGCCCCGCTCAAGGGGGTGTTTGTCGGCGGCGGCACCCCGCAACTGTTTGTCGGGGTCGATGTGCGCGAGATTTCTGGCAACGAATGACGAAAGAAATGACGATTGACGAAAAAAAGACATTCTCACGCGGAGACGCGGAGGCGCGGAGAAAAAAGAAGGAAGGGGATGAAGGCGGCTCCAACGTAAAATTGGCAGCTCAGCCTCATTGGGCCTTCCCCCAATTCTCTCGCCGAACGGCCCCTCTGGCCTCGTCTCCACTTTTCTCTCCGCGCCTCCGCGTCTCCGCGTGAAATTCTTCTTCTTTGAAACCAAATTAGGCCCCATTCTCCCGCAATTCCCCCCATTCACCCTGGCCTTTGGCTCTTCCTGGGCCTTCCCAGCACCAATTGGCCTTTATTCCTTACGAATTTGCAGTTATTTCGCCCCTCAGACGGACGAACAGGACCGCGTGGTCCGGGAGAGTACTGCGATGGCGAATCAGAAAACGTTCTGGATCGGTCGATTTTCCTTGGCCGCCTGCTTCATGGGAGGCGCCGCTTCGGCGCAGCAAGAACTTCCACCGCCCGCCAATCTACCTCTTGCGCCCGCGCCGATCGTGGGCAACCAGCCTGCCGGAGCCCCCGCGACCAAGATCGTCGCCACGGTCAACGGCGAAAATATCCTGCAAGGCGATCTCGACGCCGGGGTCAAACAGTTGGGACCCAGCCAGTTGCAACTGGGCACGAACAAGGTTCGCCAGCAGCAACTTGAAGCGCTTGGGCTCTTGATCGACGAGCTGCTCATGCAGCAGTTCCTCAAGCAAAACGCGCCGGAAGTGCCGGTGGCCGAAGTCGAAAAGAAATTCGCGGAACTGACCGCCGAATTGAAAAAGCAGGGCAAGTCCCTGGATGACCTGTGCAAGGAAAACGGCTTCACCAAGGAACAGATCCACAGGAACCTGAAGACCCGCCTGCAATGGCTTGGCTACGCCGCCACCAAGATCAAGGAAGAGGAACTCCATAAATACTGGCAAGACAATCGCGATTTCTTCGACGGGGTCATGGTGCATGCCAGCCACATTGCCGTGCGCACTCCTCCGGGCACGCCGCCCAAGGAGAAAGAAGACCTGATGAAGCGGATGGGCGTCCTTCGCGGGCAGATTGTCGCCGGTCAGATCGACTTCGCCGCGGCGGCCAAGAAATATTCGCAGGAAGCCAACGCGGCCCAGGGTGGGGATCTTGGTTTCATCCCGCGCAAATGGGCCGTGGAAGAGCCGTTTGCCAAGGTGGCCTTCGCCATGAAGCCGGGCGAGATTTCCCAGCCGGTTGCCACCGAGTTTGCCATCCACCTGATCAAGGTGAACGATCGGCGGGCGGGCAAGCCGAACGACTACAAGCGGCTGGCGCCCGATGTGAAAGAGTTTTACACCGAGGAGATGTTTCAATCGATCCTCGCGGGCCTGAGGAAGGGCGCCAAGATCGATGTCTTCCTTCAATAGGCCCTCGGATACTCACTTGTTCGCTTGTTCGCCTATTCGTTTGTTTGCTTGTTTGATTTTCCAACTTCTTGATGCTTAACTAGCCTTCCCCCAGCGGGAGAGGAACGATCATCGCCCTTCCGATTCAGTCGGGGGACGGCGCG
>Ga0208492_1001500_pt1 | contig 14076 bp, 18 predicted proteins | sample Subbioar_CSW14AB_FD_184820 | JGI IMG/M metagenome (GOLD analysis project Ga0208492, IMG submission 184820) | Serpentinite rock and fluid subsurface biosphere microbial communities from McLaughlin Reserve, California, USA - CR12Mar_CSW14AB (SPAdes) | ecosystem: Environmental > Terrestrial > Deep... | reverse complement strand
GCGCGTCTACGACGCGGCGCTGGCCACCGGCGAGTATCACTCCGACCTGCTTTACACCCGCGCCATGCTGGCCGAGCGCATGGGCAAGATAGACGTGCTGGAAAAGGATCTGCGCACCATCATCGCCAAGGAACCGGACAACTCCCAGGCCCTGAACGCGCTCGGCTACACCCTGGCCGACAGCACCAAGCGCTACGACGAGGCGCTGGTCCTGATCTCGCGCGCGCTCGAAATCAGCCCCAAGGACTTCTACATCCTCGACAGCATGGGCTGGGTGCTCTACCGCCTGGGTCGACTGGACGAATCCATCGCCTTCCTGCAACAGGCCCGCGAACTGCGTAACGATCCGGAAGTGGCGGCCCATCTCGGCGAAGTGCTGTGGGTCAAGGGCGACCGCGCCGCCGCCAAGAAGACATGGGAGGCGGCGCTGCGCGACACGCCCAACGACAAGAAACTGCTGGAAGTCATCAAACGCCTGAAGCCGTGAGTGCCGTGCGCGTCACCCTGAGGGTCCGGCCGGTGCTGCGCTGTTGGGTGCTGCTCGCGACGCTGCTGCTCACCGCCTGTGCACGGCTCACGCCGCAGCCAGCGCCCGCGCCACCTGCGGCGTCGGCCGCGGATCTGCATGCCGCCCACCTCGCCGCCGTCAGCGCGCTGAGCCCATGGCGGCTGGCCGGGCGCATCGCCGTCAAGCGCGAGGACAAGGGGTTCAGTGCGGACCTTGACTGGCGCGAAGCCGGTGCCGACTACTCCCTGCGCGTGGCGGCGCCTCTGAATGGCGGCACCTATGCCCTGTCCGGCAATGGCCGTGCCGTGTCGCTGGTGTCCTCCAAGGGCGATATCTTCAGTGCGGCAGACCCCGAGAGCCTGATGCGCGAGCATCTCGGCTGGGCCCTGCCCCTGGCGGGTGCCCGCTACTGGGTGCGCGGCATCCCCGATCCCGACCACGCGACCAGCGGCGAACGTCTCGACGAGGCCGGCCGCTGGACCGAGTTCACGCAGGATGGCTGGCGGGTGAGCGTGCTCGAGTACACCCATGCCACCGGCCGCGACCTGCCCAAACGGCTGTCCCTCGCCCACGACAGGCTCACGGTGCGGATGGCGATCAAGACCTGGGAGCAACGTTGAACATGAGTGCGACGCCTTGGCCGGCACCGGCCAAGATCAACCTTTTCCTGCACGTCACGGGCCGCCGGCCGGACGGCTATCACCTGCTGCAGACCCTGTTCCAGTTCGTCGATTACGGCGACACCCTGCATATCACGGTGCGTGCGGATGGCGATATCCGCCGTCTTTCCGAGATGACCGGCGTCGCCCCCGAGCAGGATCTCGTAGTGCGCGCCGCGCGCAAGCTCAAGCAACTGACCGGCTGCGGTCTCGGCGCCGACATCGCGGTCGAGAAGCGCCTGCCCATGGGTGGCGGCCTCGGCGGCGGCAGTTCCGATGCCGCCACCGTGCTGGTCGCCCTCAATCACCTGTGGGGCACGGCCGTGCCGCTCGATGAACTGGCGCGCCTCGGCCTCGGTCTCGGCGCCGATGTGCCGGTGTTCGTGCGCGGCGAGGCGGCCTGGGCCGAAGGCGTGGGTGAAATCCTCACGCCCTGTGCGGTCGAGGAAGGCCCGGTGCTGGTCATCACCCCCGATTGCAATGTCGAGACCCGAGTGGTTTTCAGCGACCTTGAATTGACACGGGATACCCCGCCAATCACAATGCCCGCCTTTTCGTTGGCCGGCACCCGGAACGATTGCGAGGCCGTCACGCGGCGGCTCTATCCTGAGGTCGGTCGCGTGCTGGACTGGCTCTCCCCGCGGGCCTGCACCCGCATGAGCGGGACCGGCGCGAGCGTTTACGCTCTGTTCGATGACGACGGCGCGGCCGACGCGGTGGCGCGGCAGGTGCCGCCCGAGTGGCGCCATTTCCGTGCCCGGCGCGTCAACCGCTCGCCGCTCGCGGAACGGCTTGCGGCGGAATTTTGATGGCCCGCGCGTTGCACACCGCGCCGGCCCGACACATATATATGGCGACAGCGTGCCACGGCGCGCGCGCGATGATTCAGCTTTGGGGTGTCGCCAAGCGGTAAGGCACCGGGTTTTGATCCCGGCATTCCCAGGTTCGAATCCTGGCACCCCAGCCATTTCCCGGGCACTGCCCTGTAGGTGCGACTTCATTCGCACATTGATGAAACTCCGCCCAGGCCCGCCATGGCGCGCTTGCATTGATTGGGAGAGGCCTCGCGCCCCGCACATGATCGAAGAATCGATGATGCTGTTCACCGGCAACGCCAACCGGCCGTTGGCGCGCGCCATTGCCCGCCATTTGCACATGCCGCTCGGCAAGGCCACTGTCGGTCGATTCAGCGACGGCGAGATCACGGTCGAAATCGCCGAGAACGTGCGCGGCCGCCATTGCATCGTGATCCAATCGACCTGCGCGCCGGCCAATGACAACTTCATGGAGCTGCTGGTGTTGATCGACGCCCTGCGTCGCGCCTCGGCCCACAGCATCACCGCCGTCATTCCCTACATGGGCTATGCCCGCCAGGACCGCCGTCCGCGTTCGGCCCGCGTGCCGATCACGGCCAAGGTGGTGGCCAATATGATCACCTCCGTCGGCACCACGCGTGTGCTGACGGTCGATCTGCACGCCGAGCAGATCCAGGGCTTCTTCGACATCCCGATGGACAACGTCTACGGCTCGCCGGTGTTGCTCGGTGACATCTGGAAACACGAATACGAGAACCTCATGGTGGTCTCGCCCGACGTCGGCGGTGTGGTGCGCGCACGCGCCATCGCCCGTCAGCTCGACAACGCCGATCTCGCGATCATCGACAAGCGCCGTCCGCGCGCCAACGAATCGCAGGTCATGAACATCATCGGCGATGTCGCCGGCCGCACCTGCGTGATGGTCGATGACATGGTCGACACCGCCGGCACACTGTGTCGCGCCGCCGAAGCCTTGAAGGATCATGGCGCGCGCAAGGTCGTGGCCTATTGCACCCACCCGGTGCTGTCCGGCAAGGCCATCGACAACATCAACAACTCAACCCTCGACGAACTGGTGGTGTGCGACACCATCCCGCTCTCGGAAGCCGCCGTCGGCTGCGAGAAGATTCGTCAGTTATCGGTCGCCGGTCTGCTGGGCGAAAGCATCAGCCGCATAAGCTCGGGCCAGTCCCTGAGCTCGATGTTCGTCGACTGAGCAAGGATTTCGCGGCAAGCCGTTCGCGGCGCGCCGTTTTGTGAAAAGCCGTCGTCGCGTCTGGTCGCGGACCGCTGGCGGTGTTTTTGTGTTTTGACTCAAGAGTATCTGGAGTATCGGTCGATGAATAAATTTGAAATCGCTGCCGTGACTCGCGCAGACAGGGGTAAGGGTGCGAGCCGCCGCCTGCGTCGCGAGGGCAAACTTCCCGCGGTGTTGTACGGTGGTCATTCCGACCCCGTCGCCATCACGCTGGACCACAACGACATTCTGCTGCACACCGCGCATGAAGCGTTCTATTCCCACATCCTGACCCTGAACCTCGACGGCAAGACCGAGCGGGTGGTGGTCAAGGACATGCAGCGTCACGTCTACAAGCCGCGCATCCATCACATGGATCTGTTGCGCGTGTCGGAAACCGAAGTGTTGAACATGCGCGTGCCGCTGCACTTCCTGAACGAAGACACCTGCGTCGGCGTGAAGGTCGGCGGCGGTGTGATTTCGCATCAGCAGTCCGACATCGAAATCACCTGCCTGCCCAAGGATCTGCCGGAGTTCATCGAAGTCGATCTGAAGGACATGAACGTCGGCGACACGCTGCATATCGGCGAACTCACGCTGCCGGAAGGCGTGCAGATCACCGCATTGCTGCATGGTGGCGACGACACCTTGCCGGTGGTGACTGTCTACGCACCCAAGGGCGGCGAAGCCGACGCGGCGAGCGCCTAAGGCTCATACGCGCCGGCTCGTACGCGGCACAAGGCAGCGGACGTGTCCGGCGCGGATACCGTGCAATTGGTGGTCGGCCTCGGCAATCCCGGGGCCGGTCACGCGGAAGACCGGCACAACGTCGGTTTCTGGCTGGTCGACGCCCTGGCCAGCAAGCTCAAAGTCGATCTGCGTGTCGAGTCGCGCTACAAAGGTGAACTCGGACGCGCCGCCTCGGGCCTGCGCCTGCTCAAGCCCGCCACCTACATGAATCTCAGCGGTGAATCGGTCGCGCCCTGCGCCGCCTATTTCCGCGTGCCGCCGGCCGCCGTGCTGGTGGTCCACGATGAACTCGATCTGCCGGTCGGCGCCGTGCGCCTGAAGCGCGGCGGCGGTCATGGCGGCCACAATGGACTGCGCAGCATCGAGCAGATGCTGGGCAGCAACGATTACCTGCGTATTCGGCTCGGCATCGGCCACCCGGGGGTGGGACGCGATGTGGCAGGCTATGTGTTATCACGTCCCCCGGCCGCCGAACGCGATGCCATCCTGGCCGCCATCAGCGCCGTGCTGGACAACTTCGAGACCATCGTCAACGGTGGTTTCAACCGCGCCATGAATACGCTCAACCAGCGCGTGGCCAAGGTAAAGGAATAGAGCGATGGGTTTTAAATGCGGAATCGTCGGCCTGCCCAATGTCGGCAAGTCCTCGCTGTTCAACGCGCTGACCTCGGCAGCCATCGCGGCGGAGAACTATCCGTTCTGCACCATCGAGCCCAATGTCGGTATCGTCGCCGTGCCCGACCCGCGCCTGGACAAGCTCGCCGCGATCGTCAAACCGCAACGGGTGTTGCCGTCCAGCATGGAGTTCGTCGACATTGCGGGCCTGGTCGCCGGCGCCTCCAAGGGTGAGGGCCTCGGCAATAAATTCCTCGCCCACATCCGCGAAACCAATGCGATCGCGCATGTGGTGCGCTGCTTCGAGAACGACAACATCACCCACGTTGCCGGCCGCATCGATCCGATAGCCGACATCGAAGTCATCGACACCGAACTCGCGCTCGCCGATCTCGACACCGTGAGCAAGGGCCTGGACCGCGCCGAGAAGGCCGCCAAGTCGGGTGACAAGGAACAGCGCGCGCGCGCCGACGCCTACAAGATCTTTCTCGCGGCGCTCGATGAAGGCCGCCCGATACGTTCACTCGAACTCGACGACAACGCCCGCGCCCTGCTGCGCGAAGTGAGCCTCTTGACCGCCAAGCCCGTGCTGTTCATCGCCAACGTCGATGAAGCCAATCTCGGTGGCAATGACTACAGCCAGCGCGTGGCCGACTACGCCGAAAAGAACGGCGCCGAATGCGTGGTGATCTGCGCCGCCATCGAAGCCGAACTCGTCAGCCTCGATGCCGCCGATCGCAATGAATTCCTGAAAGACTTAGGCCTCGAGGAGCCCGGCTTGAATCGCGTGATCCGCGCCGGCTACCACCTGCTCGGCCTGCAAAGCTATTTCACCGCGGGCGTGAAGGAAGTGCGCGCCTGGACCATCCTTCAGGGCACCACCGCGCCGGGCGCGGCGGGTGTCATCCACACCGATTTCGAGCGTGGTTTCATCCGCGCTGAAGTCATTGCCTACGACGATTTCATCGCCTGTGGCGGCGAGGCGAAGGCCAAGGAAGTCGGCAAGCTGCGCAAGGAAGGCAAGGAATACGTGGTCGCCGATGGTGACGTGATGCATTTTCTTTTCAACGTCTGAGCTCGGCGCGCGCCCTTTCGCTCTGAACGTGCGGCCCGGCGCCGCTCTATACTGCCGCGATGCTCGCCCGCCTGCTGCCCGCACTGATGCCCTCCTGGCGTTTCTTTGACGCCATCGGCCCTGCACCGCGGGTCGACTACGCCTGGGTTCACGATGACACCTCGCCGATGACCTGGCACCCGTTCCGGCCGCGGCCCGCGCGTCTGGGCGTGGCGCGCATGGCAGCGCGCCTGCTGTGGAACCCGATGCAGAACGAAAGCCTGTACATCGTGCGCTGCGCCGAGCGTATCGTGGAAGGCGAGACGGACTTCCCTGTGCGCGAACTGCGCTGGCGGCTGCTGCTTGCCGAGCGTCGGGCTGAACTCGTGGGGCAGACGGCGCCCTCGCTGCGTTTTCGCGTGCGCGCGGTGTACCGCGAGGGCGGCGAGTTGCTCGATGAAGTGGTGTTCGTCGCGGCTTCTTTCCGCGTCACGCCGGCGGCGACGCGATGAGTTACGCCGAGGCCGTGCGCCTCACCGAAATCCTGCTCGGGCTCGCATTTCTGCAACAGAGCCTGGAACACCTGGCGGGTCCGCGGGACGAGCGTGTGCTGCACCTGCCGCGGCTGGCGCTTTCGGCCGCGCTCGTCGCCGGCTGGCACAGCGGCGCGGCGGCGCTGCTGCTGTTGGTGCTCGGCCTGCTGCTGCTGCGCCGCTTCGACGGCCCCTATAACGGTGGTGCCGATCGTATGGGTCTGCTGGTCTTGAGCTGTCTGTGTGCGACGCATTTCGCGCCGACAGCGCTGCTGAAGGAAGCGAGCTTCGGCTATCTCGCCGCGCAACTGGTGTTGTCCTACTTCATGTCCGGCTGGGTCAAGGTGGTGAACCCGGCGTGGCGTCGTGGCGAGGCGCTGGTCGAGGTCTTTGCCTACTCCGCCTATCCCGTGAGTGAAGGTCTGCGCGGCTGGGCTGCGCACCGGGCCCTGCTGCGGGCAATGGGCTGGGCCGTGATGGTGTTCGAACTCGCCTTTCCGCTCGCCCTGTTGAACGCGGGAGCGCTGGCCGTCGCCCTCGTGCTCGCGGCGAGTTTTCACCTGGCCAACGCGTGCCTGTTCGGTCTCAACCGTTTCCTGTGGGCCTGGCTCGCGGCCTATCCTGCATTGTGGTGGTGCCAGGGGCGGCTGTTGCCCTGAGGCGCGGCGCGCGGTGAGTGGCACGCCGACCGTCGAGGGTGACGGCGAAATCGTGTACAGCGACAACAGGGAAACCATAGCGTCAGAGTCACTAACATTGGAATTTGCCACTGCCACGAACTGCGCGCATGGACAGTCCGCCGGGGCACCACCGCGCCCGGCGTTGCCGCTGTCATCCACGCCGACTTCGAGCGCGGCTTCATCCGAGCCGAAGTGATCGCCTACGATGATTTTATTGCCTGCGGTGGTGAGACCCAGGCCACAGAAGTCCGCAAGCTGCGCGTGGAAGGCAAGGAATATGTGCTTGCCGATGGCGATGTCATGCAAATCCGCTTCAACGTGCAGGCTCGGACTCTTCGGTAGATGCGAATTCATTCGCTCATTCATTCCCGTCAAAAAGGCTGCCCGACCGCTTCGAATGTGCGATTGAAATCGCACCTGCAATCGGACTCCCACCACGGCCGAACCTCGCATAGCTCGCCCGTCCGCCCATTGCGGCCACTCGGCGTTTTAGGCGTTATGATGAGCTGAACCTGGGGAGGGAGTTTGCATGACTTGTGTCATCGTCACTGGTGCCGATCGCGGCATCGGCGCGGCGCTCGTTCGCGCCTATCAGCAGCGCGGTGCGCGCGCGATCGCAGCATGCCTCGGCGCGGGCCGCGACCTCATCGACGAAGGCCTGGAAGTGCAGCCTGGTGTGGATGTCACGGACATCGCCTCGCTTTTGGCTTTGCGGGAGCGCCTGGGCGCGACGGCGATCGATATCCTCGTCAGCAATGCCGGCGCCTTCCACCCCGATGATTTCGAGCACCTCGATTTCGACGCGATGCTGCGGCTCTACGACATCAATGCCCTGGGTCCCCTGCGCGTGGCGCAGGCGCTGGTGCCTTTGATGGCCGCGAACAGCAAACTCGGCATCCTCACCAGCCGCGTCGGCTCCATCGCCGACAACGGTTCGGGCGGCATGTATGGCTATCGCATGTCGAAATGCGCCGCCAATCAGCTCGGTGTGAATCTTTATCATGAACTCAAGCCGCGCGGCATCGCGGTGATGTTGCTGCATCCCGGCCAGGTCGCGACTGAAATGACGCGCGATTTGAGCGCGCTCGGCGACTTCATCACGCCGCAGGAATCGGCGGCCGGTCTCGTGCGGCAGCTCGATGCCCTCAACGCCACGACGCCACCGGAATTCCGCCACACCAACGGCACGCTGCTGCCGTGGTAAGCCAAGCAGGGCAGACAACCATGATCAAAGTATTCGGCCTCGCCAAGACCTGGGATTTTCCCGATGCGAGCCCCTATGTGTGCAAGCTCGTGATGTGGCTGCGCCTGGCCGGACTCGAGTATCAGCTCATCTATGTGCCGTGGCCGGAAATGATCGAGCGCGCGCCGCGCAAGAGTGTGCCGTGGATAGAGGATGCCGACGGCGAAGTCATCCACGACTCGCAACGCATCATCGATCGCCTGACCAGCAAGCGCGGCATCACCCTCGATGCCCATCTTTCCGTGCGCGAGCGCGCGCAGATGCGTGCCTGGCAGCGTCTGCTTGAAGACCATTACTACTGGGCCGGCCTGGTGCAGATGCGCTGGGTGGAGGATCACAACTGGGCCATCTACAAGAAGGAACTGGCCGCCGAGCTCGAGCCCTCGCCCGAGGTCGAGCAGTTCTTCCAGGGTATTCGTGACTACCTGGTCGCGGAGTTCCGCGGCCACGCGGTCGGCAAGATGACGCTGGATGAAGTGCGGGCCGTCGCGCACCAGGATCTCGATGCGTTGTCCGACTGGTTGGGCGAGCAGGCGTATTTCATGGGCGAGCGGCCGACCAGCATCGACGCCATGTTGTACGCCTGCCTGCTGCAGACCTATGCCACGCCCTGCAGTTCGCCGGTGCTGGCCTACGCACGCAGCAAACGCAACCTGGAAGCCTACTTCGAGCGGCTGCGCACGCAGTATTGGCAGGCATGACAGCGCGAGTCGAAGGAGAGCAGGGCGCAATGATCACCTTATACGGCCATGTGCCGGCCTGGGGCATCCCTGACCTCAGCCCCTATGTCACGAGTATCGATCTTTACCTGCGCATGACCGGCCAGCCCTACCGCATGGTCGTCGGCCTCCTCGACAAGGCGCCCAAGGGCAAGCTGCCCTACATCGAGGACGGCACGGCGGTGGTCGCCGACACCAGCTTCATCCTCGACTATCTCAAGCGCACCTGCGGCGACACCCTCGATGGTCGTCTTGGTACCCGCGATGAGGCGGTGCGCCTCATGTTGTGGCGCATGATGGACGAAAGCTTCTATTGGTACCTGATTCAGGCGCGCTATCGGCGCGATGAGGATTTCGCGCTCTACGATCCGCTGTGGGAATTGTTCTACGGCCATCTCACGTCGGACGAGAAAAGACTCGCCGTCGAGGCCACGCGCGAACGCATCCTCGTGCAGTTCTACCAGTCGGGCCGCGGCCGCTTGAGTTGGGATGAAGTCGAGCACATGGGCTGTCGCGAAATCGACGCGGTGTGTGGCTGGCTCGGTGGTGAGGACTATCTGTTCGGCACCACGCCGACCTCCGCCGACTGCGCGGTCTATGCCTTCCTGCAAGGTTTGATCTACGTGCCGTTCGACAACGGCATCAAGGCCCATGCGCTGGCCAAGCCCCAGCTACGCGCCTACATGGCCAGGATTTCCGAACGTTATTATCCAGAACTGCGCGCAGCGCAAAGGGAGTACGCAGATGCCTGAGGGCATACTCATCGGGCGCGCAGCGCTGATTACGGGAGGCGCATCGGGCCTCGGTCGCGCAGCGGCGCTGCTCTTGGCCGCCGAAGGCGCGCAAGTGATGGTGGGCGACATCGATGATGTTGGTGGACGCGCCGTCGTCGACGAAATCAATGCGCTGGGCGGGCGTGCCCATTACCGCCACAGCGACGTCACCGACCGTGCCGACGTGCGACGCATGGTCGCCGAAGCCGGCGAGGTGATGGGCGGATTGTCCATCCTCATGAACAACGCCATGTCGAATCCGCGCGACGACTACGGTGTCGACGAGCGTTGGGACACCATGATCGAGAGCGGCTTGTCGGCCTATTGGGCGGCGGCCACCGCCGCCGAGCCGCTGCTGGTGAAGTCGGGCCATGGCAGCATCGTGCAGATTGCTTCGATTGCCGGCGCCAAGATGGGCATCGAATTCGCCAGTGAAGCCTATTGCGCGGCCAAGGCCGGCATCGTCGGACTGACGCGCAAGATGGCCAAGCGTCTCGGCCCGCAGGGCGTGCGCGTGAACTGCATCGCGCCCGGCATCATCAAGACGCCGCGCCTGCGCTATTCGGGCTCCGACGAACCCGAGTTCGCGCGGCGCGCACGCAAGGTCACGCCCCTGCAACGCCTCGGTCGCGCCGAGGAAGTGGCGGAGCTGGTGCTGTTTCTGGCCTCCGATCGGGCGAGCTTCATCACCGGTCAGGACATCGCCATCGATGGCGGGCTGTCGGTGGCGACCATGTTCGAATCGGTGGACTTGCCGTAGCGGTCGAGAACACGGGCGGCTTTCGCGGCACGATCTCCTTCCCTTGCCGCGAGAAACCGCGCGACCACATTTCTAATGTGCGATTGAAATCGCACCTATGAGTCGTGGCATCCCGGACAAGGAAACGCGCCGTCTCATTTCTGTCCCTTCACGCCCTGCGCTATCTGCCGTTGTGCGTCGAACTCCGCGCGGCGCCGGGCGATCTCCTCCGGCGACAGACGCGCGATGTTGGAATAATCGAGCTTCCAGGACGGGTCATCGGACCAGCGCTGCGGTGACTGCACGGTGGTGCGTGGACCGGGCGCCGCTTCCAGCACGCGCAACGCGAGTTCCAGCGTCGCATCCTGGGATGCGATGTCATGGGGCCGACCGGCGGCATTGCCGAGCGGGAAATCACTGAACAGGAAACGCGGCACGCCGACCAGCTCGACGATGTCCTTGGCGCAACCAAGCACCACGGTGGCGATACCGTGGGCTTCGAGTTGCCTGGCTGCCAGACTCACGGTCTGGTGGCAGACAGGTCAGGTGGCGACCAGCAAGACGGCGTCGACCTCATCCTCGCGACAGCGCGCGAGCAACTCGACGCAGTCGACATCCAGGGTGGTGCGATGGGAGCGATTGGTCGGCGCGCCGTGAAAACGTGGCGCGAGCCGGCCGATGCGCCGCCGCGCCGCGGCACGCCGCAGCGCGGGCAGGGGAAACCAGCTGTTGCTGTCTTCCGCCGTGGTGTGGTCGCGGTCATAGCTTATGTGGGAGATGCGCAGGTCATGGTCGACCGACGTCTCGCCCGAATAGACCGTAAAGAATTTGGCGCTGGCGTTATAGGGTGCGCCCGGGCCCTGCTCGCCCTTGTCGGCCTGATAGGGCGCGGCGGTGGTGATGAGACCGACGCGCAGCTTCGCAAGCGGCTTGCGGAGCGGCGTGTAAGGCACGTCCACGTACTGCGCCCAGCGATAGGGCGCGCCATATCCCAGGGTGCCGTAATACTCGCGGATGCGCGCGAGATAGGGCACGGGCTGATCGTGGGCGGGCGCGAAGCCCAGGGCCTGATCTTCGGTATCGGTCATGGTGACATCCTCGTGGCGTCCTGCATGCGTTCAGGACTTGCGCGTCTGCGCCGCGCGGTAGGCGTTGATGCGATCCTTCAAACCGGCGCGAGTCGCTGAACGGACCAGCGCGGCGAGATCGGCATCGCGCTCATCGGCGCGCAATACCTGTTTGATGGCGGCGGTGGTGGCGCGGTCGGTCGCGAGCGGCGGCAGTCCATCACCCAACCACGTTTCGAAGTCAGCGCTGACCACGCAGGTCACCAGACCGGCCGAATGCGCGGCCTCGGCGTGCAGGGTTTCGCCCGTCGTCACGCAACTCTGCGCGCGGCTTTCACCCATGCGCGCCGCGAGGCGGCGCGTGCCGAGCACCAGGCCGAAGCGCGCGCCGGGAAACGTGAACGTGGTATCGGCCTCGGCCACACGCACATCGCAGCAGGCAAACAAATCGGCGCCCGCACCCCAGGCGCGCCCGCTGGCCCAGGCGACGGTGCGCAGCGGGGCATGCCATAGCGCGGCGAGCAGAAGCTCGATGCGTACGAAGCGGCGCAGTAAATCGCCATCGCTCTGGGTGGCGAGATCCGAGAGATCGAAGCCGGTGCAGAAGTGGCGACCTTCGCCACGCACCACCAGGGTGTGAATCGCATCGTCGGCACTGGCCTGTTCAACGGCCGTCGAGAGCGCGTCGACCAGTGTTTCATCGAGCGCATTGCCGAGCGCCGGTCGTGCCAGCGTGAGTGTGCAGACGCCGCCGCGCGACTCGATCGCCAGCATCAGCGCGCGCTCTCGGCACGCACCAGCGCTGAGCGGTCCCACAGATTGGGGGTGTGCGTACCGCTGTAGCCCGATACGAAATCCTTCTCGGCGCCGCTGACAGGGTCGAAGACATGGCGACGCACGGCGCCGATGTTGGCGCCATACACATGGATGCTGATGGAGGCGCGGTCCTGCAAGGCGTTGGCGACTTTATGCATGTCACCGATGCGCGGCGAGACGCTTTCGATGCCACCCACCTCCAGGCGTCCGACGCCCTGGGAGATGACGCGGCCATCGGCCGCGCGGCTGTAGCGTTCGCTCGACTCCGCGCCACGCAGAACGCCGACCAGCCCCCACACCGTGTGATCGTGGATCGGCGTCAACTGCCCCGGACCCCACACGAAGCTCGTCACCGAAAACCGCTCCAGCGGATCGCAATGCAGAAGATATTGCTGGTAGTGATCGGGATGCGGCGCCGCGCAGTCGTCCGGCAACCAGCGATCGTCCGCCAGCAGGGCGCTGAGTGCGCCATGGCATTCGGCCATGAGCGTTGCTTCGTCGTTGGTTCTGCCGACCAGTTCGGTCATGAACACCACGAAGCGGCGCAGTGGCGCGAGGGGGTCGAGGGGATTCACCGGCTCCATGTCACTTCTCCTTGGCATCCGTGAGCGTGCGGAGGATTTCGTCATTGTGCTCACCGAGCGCCGGCGGACGGCGACGAATCGGCAGACCCTCGCCCGACATGCGTATCGGCGAGGCAAAAGTGCGCGTCGCGACGCCGTTCGGCAGCGTCATCGGCTGCACCCATTGCATGTGGGCCACCTGGCGGTCAGCCAGCACCTGTGAATAGGTGTTGATGGGCGCGCTCGGCACCCCGGCCGTGCTGAAGGCCGCCAGCCAGCTCGCGGTATCGGCACGTTTGAAGACCGGCGCGAGCAGTTCGAGCAGGACATCCTGATGCTGGGCGCGGGTGGTCGGCGTGGCGAAACGCGGGTCGGCGAACAAGTCCATGCGCTCGATGGTTTCGCACACCGCGCGCCACAGCGCGTTGTTGCCGGCCGCCATCGCGAAATAGCCGTCGCTGCTCTCGAATACGCGATAGGGCGCGTTGCGCGGATGGGCCGAACCGAGCGCCACCGGGTCGCGCCCGCTGCCGAAATATTCCGAGGTCTGCAACGCGGCGATGCCGAGTGTCGCACCGAGCATGGGGATGTCGAGATGCGCGCCCGTGCCGCTGCGCTCCGCCAGGCGCAAGGCCGAGACGATGGCGAAGCCGGCATAGAGACCGGCGGAAAAATCCGCCAGCGGCACCCCGCATTTGACCGGTGGCCGGCCGGGCTCGCCGGTCACGTTCATCACGCCGCTCATGGCTTGCACCGTCAAATCGAAACCGCCTTCCTGGGCGCGCGGCCCGCTCTGGCCATAGGCCGAGATCGAGCAATACACGAGCCTGGGATTGACGGTCTGCAAGGCGGCATAGCCGAGGCCCAGGCGCTCCATCACGCCGGGCCGGTTGTTCTCGATCAACACATCGCTGTCGGCCACCAGGCGGCGCACGGTGTCGATGGCGTCGGCGTCCTTCAGATCGAGGGCCAGCGAGCGCTTGTTGCGATTGAGCGAGGCGAAGTTCTCGCTGTAGCCGTCGGACATCGGCGGCCAGCTGCGTAAAGTGTCGCCGCCGTCGGGATGCTCGACCTTGATGACATCGGCGCCCATGTCGGCCAGCAGCAGACCGCAGAACGGTCCTGCGGCGACGTTGCAGATCTCGATGACACGGATTCCATCCAGGGGCAGGAACATGAGCAGCCTTCAATCGTCGTGGTCGCGGACAGTGCGGTGGATAGTTTACCCACTCGGAGAGCGGCGACCAGACGCAGGTCGCATCGTGGCGCAGGGCGTGGAGATCAGCGCCAGGCGCCGAGTGGCTT
>Ga0208492_1001497_pt1 | contig 14096 bp, 11 predicted proteins | sample Subbioar_CSW14AB_FD_184820 | JGI IMG/M metagenome (GOLD analysis project Ga0208492, IMG submission 184820) | Serpentinite rock and fluid subsurface biosphere microbial communities from McLaughlin Reserve, California, USA - CR12Mar_CSW14AB (SPAdes) | ecosystem: Environmental > Terrestrial > Deep... | reverse complement strand
GCCCAGCTGGTTCTTGCAATTCGCTCCGGTTACCCGGGCAAGATCGTCCAGTGCGCGCTGCCCGAGATCGGCGCGCTGTGCGGGGGGAACCACGGACGCGGTATGCCGCACCAGGGCCCCCGGCAGCCAGAGGACCCCGACCGCGACCACGGCCAGCGCCGTCCCTGCCAGAAGCACCCCGCGCAGCCGTCCGGGCCGCGCCGTCGCGGCCTGCACGGCGTGGCGCACGGCACCCAGCGCCGCGATCATGTCGGGGTCGGTCAGTTCCAGGCTTTCGTCGGCATCCGGGCCGGGCGCAAAGACCGGAGGCTCCTGCCCCTTGTTGATCCGCTCGATGGCGGGCAGAGACCAGTGGCTGATCGCGGTGCCGCTTTTGGGGTCGGACAGGACCAGCGTCGCGTCGCCGAAGTGGACCAGCACCTCACGACGCTGATCCTGCGGCGTCTCGCGCCACAAGCCTCCACATTCCAGCCTTTGATACTTCTTCAACGCCGTCATCGGCCGGAGGGTCTCTGCCTGTTTGGCGCAAGCTTACCCGTCCCCGGCGGCGGCGACAATCTCTCTTGCCCGAAGCGCGTCCGCGACCGGGATTGCGGGCCCTGCGTCGCGTTCGGGCAGGCGTCGCGCCGGAAGTCCCGGCATTGAAAGGGGAAAGCAGCGGGACAGGCCGATGAGCGACACCCAGAACCGAACTCTTGCCGCCTTTGGTGCGGTGCTGATCTATGCAACCGTCATCGGCTTCACCGACAACTATGTCCGCGTCATCGCCCAGGATGCAGGGCTGTGGCAGTTCCATGCGACCCGGACGGCGATGGCCTTCGCGATCCTGGCCCTGGTCGCGGTGCCGATGGGGTTGCGGCTGTGGCCGAAACGGCCCCGAGCGGTGATCGCGCGGTCGGCGATCCATGGCACGGCGATGGTGATCTATTTCGGCGCGCTGGCCTTTCTGCCCGTGGCGCAGGTTGCGGCAGGCCTTTTCACCGCGCCGATCTTCGTCCTTCTGATCCAGCGCTTTGCCTTCGGCCAGCCGATCAGACCCTGGCAGGCACTGGCCGTCGCCATCGGATTTCTGGGCGTCGTCATCGTCCTTGGCCCCGAGGTCACGCAAGGCGCCAGCCTCGCCGCCCTCCTTCCGGTGCTTGCGGGGGCGCTTTACGCCCTTGGCAACATCGCCACCCGGGAATGGTGCGAGGGCGAGTCGGCGGAAACACTGCTGGCCGGGTTCTTCGGGATGCTGGGCGTCTTCGGGCTGATCGGCATGGCGGTCCTGACGCTGATGCCGGTCGTTGTCGCCGATGGCCCGGGGCAGTTCCTGGTCCGGGGTCCGGAATGGCCGACGGAAAGCTTTCTGTGGTGGACCTTCGTGCAGGCCGCCGGGTCGCTTCTGGGCGTCGGGCTGATGATCAAGGCCTACCAGATGGCCGAAGCCGCGAAAGTGTCGGTCTTCGAATACATCATCCTGCCGACCTCGGCCTTCTGGACCTGGGCGATCTGGGGCGAGACGCTGGTCTGGTATTCCTGGATCGGCATGGCTTTGATCGTGTTTGCAGGCGTGATGATCGCCCGTGCCCCCCGGCCGACGTCAGCGAAGCCTCAGTCCCCCATCGCCTCGCGCCAGTGACGGCGGCAGAGGCTGACATAGGTCTCGTTCCCGCCGATCACCACCTGCTCGCCTTCGCGCAGCGCCCGCCCATCGGGACCGCGCCGGATCACCATCGTCGCCTTCTTGCCGCAATGGCAGATGGTGCGGACCTCGCGCATCTCGTCGGCCCAGGCCAGCAGCGCCGCCGAACCCGGAAAGAGGTTGCCCTGGAAATCGACCCGCAGACCGTAACACATCACCGGGACGCCCAGATCATCCACCGCACGGGCCAGCTGCCAGACCTGATCCTTGGACAAGAACTGCGCCTCGTCGATGAAGACGCAGGCCACGGGGCCTTGCGTAAATCGCGCCTTCAGCTTTTCAAACAGATCCTCCTGCGGGCCGAAGGTATCGGCAGGCTCACCGATGCCGATCCGGCTGGCGATCCGGCCCTCACCCGCGCGGTTGTCGAACTGCGCTGTGATGAGATAGGTCTGCATCCCCCCCTCGCGGTAATTGTGCGAGGCTTGCAGAAGCGAGGTCGATTTCCCCGCGTTCATCGTCGAATAATGGAAGTAAAGCTTGGCCATGGTGCGAAAGCCCTAGCCGATCACCGGGCTGCGCTGCAAGCCACTGGCCTGCAGACACTGCCCGGCGACCGAAGGGAACCATTACACGGTGGGCACCCGCGGGCCCGGACCAGTCACTTGCGAAGACGATCGCACACTTGTTGAAACACGGGCCCGCCGCGTTTCGTCGGCACCGCCGTCAGTCCGTTTCCGGCCTGATGCGGCGGACCCCACCCAAATCCGATGCTGGGGACACCGGACCACTCGCTACACGTTCCGGTTGGGCCGGAACGTCTTTGTAAATGACAAAGAGTTCCCATCCGATTAATGGGAAAAACCAGTCGTCTTTCCCCTCGCTGTCGCAACCGGGGGCGTGGAGTTCCCTATGTCGATCGCGTCCTACCTGAAGAAACACACCGAAGCCCTGGTCAAGGACGTCGGCATCGAAGCCGCCTGCGAGATCACCGGCAAGTCCAAGGCCACCCTGGGGCGCTATTATTCGGACAATGACGAACATGACGACCGGTTCATGCCGATCGACGTGGTCGCGGCACTGGAGGCCACCAGCCGCTTTCCGCATGTCACGGCGGCCCTGGCGGACCTGCGCGGGATCACGCTGTCTTATGACGGGGAAAAGCGGAACGCGACCTCGTCCGGGGTCAATCAGGACGTGGTCGCCCTGGCGCAACGCTTCGGGATGCTGATGGCCGAGTACAACCAGGCCATCGGCGACGGGAAGATCTCGGTCAACGAGGCCAAGCGCCTTCTTCGCGAGACGCTGGCGATCCAGCAGGTGCTGCTGGAAATGAAGCTGAACCTGGAAGAAGAGGCGAGCTGACGGGGCCGGTCAAGGCCCCGCCTTCGGTCTTTAGCGGCTGTCGCGGCGCGGCGCAAAGCTGCCGCCTTGCGGCTTGCCCTGGGCCGGACGCTGGCCGCCGGGCTTGCCCTGTCCGCCGGGGCGACCTTGACCCGCGGGTTTCGACCCCGACCGCTGGCCCTGCGGCTTGGCCGTCAGCTTCTGGCCTTGCCGTCCGCCATTGCCTTGCCGCTGGCCCCGGTTCTGCCCCGGCTTTGGCGCTGCCGCGACGACATCGGCGGCCCAGGGGGCACCCCCCACTACGGGCAGCGGGACCTTCAGCATCTTCTCGATGGCCTGAAGCTCGCCCATCTCGGCGGGCGCGCAGAAGCTGATCGACGACCCGTCCGCCCCCGCCCGCGCGGTGCGGCCGATGCGGTGGACATAGTTTTCCGGCACGTTCGGCATGTCGAAGTTGTAGACGTGGCGCACGGTCGGAATGTCGATCCCGCGGGCCGCGACGTCGGTCGCGACCAGCACGTCAAGCTCGCCGCCCCGGAACTCGCTCAGGGTGCGGTCGCGCTGGTTCTGGCTCTTGTTGCCGTGGATCGAGCCGACCTTGAAGCCCCAGACCGCCAGCAGTTTCGCCAGCTTTTCCGACCCGTGCTTGGTGCGGCCGAAGACCAGCGCCTGCTCGCCCGGGTGCTTCTTCAGATACTCTTCCAGCACGCGGGCCTTGTCGCCGTTCGGGACGTAGTGAACGCCCTGGCTGATCCGTTCCACCGGCTTGCCGGGCGGGGCGACCTGCACCTTGATCGGATCGCGCAGGTAGGTGTCGGCGATTTCCGAGATGTCCTTGGGCATCGTCGCGCTGAACAAGAGCGTCTGCCGCTTGAGCGGAATGTGCTTGGCGATCTTCCGCAGGGAATGGATGAAGCCCATGTCAAGCATGTGGTCGGCCTCGTCCAGCACCAGATAGGCGCATTTCTCAAGGCTGACGTCGCCGCGCTCCAGCAGGTCGATCAGGCGGCCCGGCGTGGCGACAAGGACGTCCGTCCCCTTCGACAAGGCCTGCGCTTGCTTGAACAGCGACGCCCCACCGACGACCATCGTCACCTTGACGGCGGTGCCCTTGGTGAAGACCTCGAAGTTGTCCTTGATCTGGCCGATCAGCTCGCGCGTCGGGGCAAGGATCAGCGCGCGGACATGTTTCGGGCCCGGCGGGTGGCCGATGTCCAGAAGCCGGTGGAGCAGCGGCAGCCCGAACGCCGCCGTCTTGCCGGTGCCGGTCTGGGCAAGGCCCATCAGGTCGCGGCCCTGCATGATGTGGGGAATGGCCTGCGCCTGGATCGGCGTGGGCGTCTTCAGCGTGGTCTTTTCCAGCGCGGTCAGAATCTTCGGCGACAGGCCGAGGTCGGCAAAAGTGGTCATGGGTGGTCCCAGTGTTCAGAGGGCCTGCGACCCTCGCCCCGGGCCTATGCCCGTGACCGTGCCGCAAGCGGCGCCCCTGCGTGACGGTGGGAACCAGACTGTCCGACCCTTCGATAGCTCACGCGGCACGGGTGGCGGACAGGCGGCACATGGGGGGTTTCCGCGCCCAAGTCAAGCGGGCAGGCCAGGTTCGGCAGGGCTGGACGCGGTTTCCCGCTGCGCGTATCACTTGCGCGGAAACCACGGGCTGTCGTCCGCGTTTGTCGCTGATGTGGGTGACCCCGCGCCAGAAGCCAAAGAAGCCTTTCCCGATCAACCACTTGACCTGGATTCCGATTGCCATGCCGAAGTTTCATCGAATTGCCGCCCTGTTTGTGACAGTCGCCGCCGGGGCCTGGATCGTGACCGGAGAGTTCTCGTCCGTCGGCAGCGCCGAGGAGGCCGGGGGTCAGGAATCCCCTACGCCCGAGGCAACCCCGACGGAGGCCGCGCCGCTGGTCCGCACGGTCTCGGCGATCGATCCCGTCTTCATCGACCACGCCCGCGAGATCCGGCTGTCGGGGATCACCGCGGCCGACAAGCGGGTCGAGCTTGCCGCCCGCGCCGATGGGGTCATCGCGACCCTGGCGCTGGAAAAGGGCGGGACCGTCGCGGCCGACGCGCTGGTGATGACGCTGGAGGGGCCGGAAGCCGTCGCGCAGGAGAAGATCGCCGAAATCGCACTGGCGCAGAAAGAGCGCGACCTTGACGTGGCGCAGAAGCTCTTTGACGGCGGCAGCACGAGTGAGACTGCCTTCATCAACGCCCGCTCGGCCCGCGATGCCGCCGCGGCCGAGCTGGCCCGTGCCCAGGCCTCGGCCGACCGGCTGCGGTTGAAGGCCCCTTTCGCGGGGATCGTGGACACCGTGGCGGTCGAGCTTGGCGAGTGGGTCCAGACCGGGGCGCCCGTCGCCACCATCCTGTCCTTGGACCCGATCCTGGTGAAGGCCGAAGTCAGCGAGGTCGATCTGTCCGCGGTCGCCGTCGGCTCGACCGCCAAGGTCCGCCTGGCCAACGGCACCGAAATGGAGGGCACCGTCCGCCTTGTCGCGCGCGAAGCCTCGGCCCAGACCCGCACATTCCCGGTCGAGATTGCCCTGCCGAACCCCGGCCTCAAGCTCCCCTCCGGCATGACTGCCGAGGTGTCGCTGTTCGCCAGGCCCGCCCGCGCGGTCGTGGTGCCGCGGTCGGTGATCACGCTGGCCGAAGACGGACAGCTCGGCCTGCGCGTCGTCGGCGCGGACAACCTGGCGCAGTTCGCCGCAGTCGGCATCATCGATGACACCGCCGAGGGGCTGGTGGTCACAGGCGTGCCCGATGGCGTCCGCATCATCACCGCCGGGCAGGACCTAGTCCGCAACGGCGAGACCGTCGAAGTCGCCCCCGAGGTCGGCCAATGAAGCTGGTAGAAACCGCCATTGCCAATGCCAGGCTGACGATTTCAGTCCTGCTGTTCCTGATGCTTGCGGGGGCGATGGCCTATGTCTCGATCCCGAAAGAGGCCGAGCCGGACATCCAGATCCCGATCCTCTACGTCAGCATGTCCTATGACGGCATCTCGCCCGAGGACAGCGAACGCCTGCTGCTGCGCCCGATGGAAACCTCGCTGAAGTCGATCACCGGCATCAAGAAGATGACCGCGACCGCCTATCAGGGCGGCGGCAACGTGCTGATCGAATTCCAGGCCGGGGCCGACCTGAAAAAGGCGCTGGACGACGTGAAGACCAAGGTCGACCAGGCCCGGCCGGAACTGCCCGACGGCACCGACGAGCCGACGGTGAACGAGGTCAACCTGTCCGAATTCCCGATCCTCGTCATCACGCTGTCGGGCGACGTGCCCGAAAGGGTGATGACCCGGACCGCGCGGGCGCTGCGCGACCGGATCGAGGAACTGCCCCCCGTCCTGAACGCCGAACTGCAAGGCGTGCGCGACGATCTGGTCGAAGTCGTCATCGACCCCGGCAAGCTGGCCACCTACGGCCTGCGTCCCGACCTTCTGATCGCCGGTTTCGCGGCCGGGAACCAGCTGGTCGCCGCAGGCGCGCTGCAAGGCGCCGAGGGGCGCTACGCGATCAAGGTCCCCTCGCTTCTGGAGACAATCGAGGACGTGGCGAACCTGCCCGTCGTTTCCACCGGCACGGCCACGGTCCGCGTCCGCGACATCGCCGACATCCTGCCGACGCTGAAGGAACCGGAAACCGTCACCCGGCTGAACGGCGCGCCAGCCATCGCCATCGAAGTGTCGAAGCGCACCGGCGCGAACCTGATCGAGACGGTCGATCAGGTGAAGGCCGTCACCGAAGAATTCCGCAAGCTCTTGCCCGAAGGCACCGTGGTCACCTTCAGCCAGGACAAGTCCAAGGACATCCGCCAGCTGCTGTTCGACCTGCAGAACTCGGTCCTGACCGCCGTCATCCTGGTCTTCATCGTGATCCTCTACGCGCTGTCGGTCCGCGCCTCGATCCTGATCGGGCTTGCCATCCCCGCGTCCTTCCTGATGGGGATGCTGGCGCTGTCGCTCTGGGGCTATACGGTCAATATCGTCGTCCTCTTTTCCCTCATCCTCGCGGTAGGGATGCTCGTCGACGACGCCATCATCGTCACCGAATACGCCGAACGCCGGATGTCCGAAGGGATGGACAAGCGCGAGGCCTTTGCCATGGCCTCGCACAAGATGGCCGGACCGGTGATCGCGGCAACCACGACCCGCGTCGCAGCCTTCTCGCCGCTTCTGTTCTGGCCCGGCATCGTCGGCGAGTTCATGAAATACATGCCGATCACGCTGATCGTCACGCTGACCGCCTCGCTTTTCTATGCGCTGATCTTCGTGCCGACCCTGGGCGCGATCATCGCCAAGCCCTTCAAGCACCCGCCCGAACACAAGGACGGGGCCTATATGTGGGTTGTCGGCAAGGCGGTGCGCCACCCGGTGATCATGCTGTTCGTGGCCATCGGTCTTCTGGTCGCCGTGCCCTTCGCCTACGGCAAATACGGCAAGGGCGTGATCTTCTTCCCGGACGTCGAACCCGAGTTCGGCCTGCTTTACGTCAAGGCGCGTGGCAACCTGTCGATTGCCGAAAAGGACGCGCTGGTGGCCCAGGCCGAAAAGCGCATCCTCGGCTGGCCCGGAATCGAAACCGTCTACACCCGTTCGGGTGCCGCCGGGGGCGCGGGCAACGAGGTCGATGCCGACGTGATCGGCACAATCCAGTACGAATTCGTCGACTGGCGCAAAAGGAAGAACGCGAACGCCATCCTCGCCGACTTGCGGCAGGCGATGATCGGCATCCCCGGCGTCGATATCCAGGTCTCGGTGCCCCAGGCCGGGCCGCCGACAGGCAAGGCGATCCAGATCCAGCTGTCGGCCGACGATCCGACCAATCTGAACGCGGTGGCGCAGCAGGTGGCCGAAAAGCTGGCCTCGCTGCCCGACGTGATCGACATCTCGAACGGTCTGCCGCCGCCCGGCGTCGACTGGGAGCTTGAGGTCGACCGTGGTGCCGCCTCGCGCTACGGGATCGCGCCCTCGACGGTCGGGGCGATGGTGCAGCTGGTGACCAGCGGGTTGAAGCTGTCGGACTATCGTCCCGCCGGTGCCGACGATGCCGTTGACATCGTGCTGCGCCTGCCGCCCGACCAGCGCACCATTTCGGCGCTGGACCAGCTTCGGATCCAGACCGCAGAAGGCTCGGTCCCGATCTCGAACTTCGTCACCCGGACCGCAGCACCGACCACGGGCACGCTGACGCGCCTTGACGGCGCGCGGACAGTGACGGTGCAGGCGGGTATCCGCGAAGGCGTGCAGGCCGACGCAATCTATGCCCAGGTCACCGCAGCGCTCGAGGCGGCGGGGCTGGAGGACCTTGGCATCCGCTGGAAACTGGCGGGCGAGGATGCCGAACAGGCCGAAGCCGGGGCCTTCCTGTCCAAGGCCTTCGCCGCCGCGATCTTCCTGATCTTCATCGTCCTTCTGGCGCAGTTCAACAACTTCACTTCTGTCTGGCTGGTGCTGTCCGCCGTCCTCATGTCGACCATAGGCGTGCTTCTGGGCCTGATGATCATGGCGCAACCCTTCACCACGGTGATGACCGGGATCGGCATCATCGCGCTGGCGGGGGTGGTGGTGAACAACAACATCGTGCTGATCGACACCTACGATACGCTGCGGCGTGAGGGGAAACCGAAGATCGAGGCGATCCTGCAGACCTGCCGCGAACGCGCCCGGCCTGTGGTCCTGACCGCGCTGACCGCGATCCTCGGCGTGCTGCCCATCGCCTTCGGGTTGAACATGGAGCTTCTGAACCATGAGGTCACCATCGGCGCGCCCTCGACCCAGTGGTGGATCGCGCTGTCCTCGGCCATCGTCTACGGGCTGGCCTTTGCCACGGGCCTGACCCTGATCATCATCCCGTCGATGCTGATGCTGGTGACCCGGGACGACAACCCGAAGCCCTGGTTCTGGCAGCGTGAAAAGCGCCGGGCCTGGTATGCTGAACATCGGCCCGCGAAGACCCGGGCGCGGGGCAGGGCGCAACCGGCGGAGTGATCCGTAGGGTGCGCTACAGCGCACCAGTCACCGCCCCAACCCTCGCGCGCCTCCCGTCCCCCTCGTGGGAAGGGGTGGGGGGCGGGAAACCCAGTCCCGATTCGCGCGTCGTGGTTAATGCTCGCGGGGCCAGCCATCCTGCCATACGGATGCCAGACAGATGCCAGACGCAAACCAGACGGCCGGTGCCGCAGGCCGAGCGGTAGTTAATGCAGCGTTCCCAATGACTTGGGTCAGGATGATGGGCCTTTCACGGGTCGTTTTCGGAATCCGGCTTCACCCTTCCTTAACCCCGCCGCACGGTGGGTCAGGTCCGGTCTGATCTCGGGGGCCGGACATGAAAAAGGGGCGGTCAGAACCGCCCCGCTTTCAGTCTCTTCTTGGTGGAGCCAGGGAGGATCGAACTCCCGACCTCTTGAATGCCATTCAAGCGCTCTCCCATCTGAGCTATGACCCCACCGGAGAGAAGCACCGCGCCGTTGCCGCCGCGATGCGGGGTATCTAGGGCAGGTCGCCGGGGGGTGCAAGCGGAAAAATCCGCCTCTCCGCCCGGCGCTTGGCCTTAGACTTCTTCCTCATCGCCCGGCACGTCGGCCAGGTCGTCCAGCGACACGTTGTCGTCGGCATCGTCTTCCAGAAGATCGTCGTCCAGCTCGGAATCATCCGCGACCGCGCCTTCGAGGAGCGCGTCTTCGGTTTCCAGATCCTCGACCAGAACGTCGTCATCCTTTTCCGGCACGGCGCGCGAAATGACCGAAGCGGCCATCTTGCGGCGGACGGATTCGATGTCCACGACCTCGCCCGTGTAGGGGCTGACGATCGGGGATTTATTCAGGTCGTAGAAGCGCTTGCCGGTGGTCGGGCAAATCCGCTTCGTGCCCCATTCTGCTTTGGGCATGGTGATCCCTTTAAGTTCTGTAACGCAGGAAAGCTGCCGCTTGCCACAGCCGGGGCCGAGTGTCAAAGGCTTTTCTGTGCGGCTGCAGCTGGCTATGGTCGCCCAAGGTTTCAAGGGGTTTTTCATGGCCGTCCTGCCCGGCTCGCCGCCCGTCGAGGTGCATCTGAAACGGGTGGCCAGCGCCCGGCGCTTTTCGCTGCGGGTGTCGCGGCTGGACGGCAAGGTCACGCTGTCGATGCCCCTCAGGGCACGCGAAGGCGAGGCGCTGGCCTTCCTGCGCGGCCACGAAGGCTGGCTGCGCGAGACCCTGCTGGCGATGCCGGACTCGGCGCGTCGCCCGGTGGGACTGGGGTCGCTGATCCCGGTCGAGGGGCGCGAGCTTCTCCTTGCCGCCGGCACGGGGCGCGGGATCCGGCTGGACGGCGACCGCCTGCTCATCCCGGGCGATCCGTCCACCGCGGGGGCGCGGGTCGCGGCCTGGCTCAAGGTGCTGGCCCGCGACCGGCTCGCCCGTGCCTCCACCCACTACGCGGGGCTGGTGGGGCGCCCCTACACGACCCTGGCCCTCCGCGACACCCGCTCGCGCTGGGGCTCCTGTTCGCCCGACGGCAGGCTGATGTATTCCTGGCGCCTGATCATGGCCCCACCCACGGTCCTTGACTACGTCGCCGCCCACGAGGTCGCGCATCTCGTCGAACTGAACCACTCGCCGGCCTATTGGGCCGTGGTGAACCGGATCTACCCCGGCTGGCAGGTGCAGCGGGCCTGGCTGCATGACCACGGCCAGACCCTGCATCGGCTGCGGTTTCAGGATTGACCGGCCGGGCCGGGGGGTGTTCCCTTCCCCCATGCTGACCCCCCGCCCCCCCGATCCAAACGCCGCCGCGCATGAACGGCTGTACCGGTCGCTGCGCCAGCAGGTCATGCATGGCGAAATGGACCCTGGCCAGCCCCTGACGCTGCGGGGGCTGGGCAAGACCTATGGCGTCTCGATGACCCCTGCGAGGGAAGCCGTGCGGCGGCTGGTCGCCGAGGGGGCGCTGACGCTGTCGTCCTCGGGGCGGATTTCCACGCCGGAGCTGACCCCGGAGCGGATCGAAGAACTGGCGGCGATCCGGGCTTTGCTTGAGCCGGAGATGGCCGCCCGCGCCCTTCCCCGCGCCCATTTCGCGCTGATCGAGCGGTTGACGGCGATCAACGCGCTGAACGGCGAGGCGGCGGTCAGGGGGGATGCGGTCACCTATGTCCGCACCAACCTGGAGTTCCACCGGACGCTCTACCTGCGCGCCCAGACCCCGGCGATGCTGGCGATGTGCGAGACGGTCTGGCTGCAGCTGGGGCCGACCATGCGGGCGGTCTATGCGAGGGTCAAGCGGAGGGAGCCGCCGCAGCACCACCGGATGATCCTGGCGGCCCTGAAGGCGGGGGACGAGCCGGGGTTGAGGCTCGCGGTGCGGACCGACGTGACCCAGGGGCTGCGGCATCTGGCGGGGTGAGTGTCCACGGTGGACAGAGTTTTGGGGGCAAGGAAATCAAGGGGTTGGGCGTAGGCGTTAGGGGTTTGGAAAGGATTGACCGCCACTAGTTTGCACAGGGCGGACTTCCACTTGATGCAATGACGAGGAGACACGAGTTGCTTGACCTAAGCTCCAAAACTGATGGCCAAATCAATGCCTTGATCAGGAACCATGAAGAGCAGAACGCCCGAGGCCTGCCGATCTACCCTCTCCTGCTCGAAGAAAGAGCAAGGCGCGCGCAAGCAAAGAGTCTACTGGACTTCAACAAGTCTTTAGCTGTTCTACGGGAAGCTGCGGTGACCCAGATTTGCGTTTCATACGGGCAAATCGCTGAAGCCAGCGGAGTAGAGTGGAGTAAAGCGCGGCACCAGATGAATGGGGCCAAAGGTCATCTGGACGGGCTTCTTGACATATGCCACGCTAAGGGACTGCCTATGCTCCCTGCGATCTGCGTCAACAAAACCAATCTAGAGACGGGCGAGTTGGATCCTTCTGCTTTGCTTGGCTTTGCTGAAGGAGCGCGGCGACTAGGACATAGCTTCTCAGACGCCCACGAATTTCATCGCGCTAGACAAAGAGAATGTTGGGCTTGGGGAAGAGAGCAGCAAGCTTCCGACTGACCTCTTGCCCGGAATCAAGGCGCTTGCGCCGCCGGGCAGCGCCCGACCGCCCCCTCGGGCGGGCGCTTTTGCAACGTCTCGCCTAGAACTTCGTCGGGAGGGGTTGAACCATAAAACGCTTAGAACTGCCGTCGCTCGCCCACCCGGCGGTCGGGCGCTGCCCTGTGTCTGCGCATTTCGGTGCATCCCTGCACAGACGACTCCCGCATTTGCGCCTTGGCGCGCGACCGCCTTGGCCCCATCTTCTGCCCAACGCAAGCTTCAGGAGACACCCCATGTCCATCCGTCCTGTCATCGAGACCCGCCGTGCCAGCCCTCATATCGAGGGCGCAGGCGTTCACCTTCACCGCGCTTTCGGATTTCAGGACCCGACCGAGGCGGACCCGTTCCTTCTCTTCGACGACTTCCGGGGCGATCATCCCCGGGATTACTCGGCGGGGTTTCCGTGGCACCCGCACCGGGGGATCGAGACGATCACCTATGTGCTGGCCGGGACCGTGGAACACGGTGACTCCTTGGGCAACAAGGGCACGCTCGGGCCGGGGTCGCTGCAGCTGATGACCGCCGGGCGGGGGATCCTGCACCAGGAGATGCCGAAGGGCGACGACAAGGGCCGGATGCATGGCTTCCAGCTCTGGGGCAACCTGCCGCGCGCGCTCAAGATGACCGCGCCGCGCTATCAGGACATGGAGGCAAGCGCGCTGCCCGAACGGCATGAGGATGACGGCACCTCGATCCGCGTGGTCATCGGCGACTACCGTGGGGTGAAAAGCCCGGTCGATGGCATCGCGGCAGACCCGCAGTATCTGGACGTCTACGTCCCGGCGGGCAAGCGCAAGACCTTCAAGGTCGATACCCGCCGTCGGGCCTTTGCCTATGTGTTCGAAGGCGCGGGCAGTTTCCGCGATGCTGCCCGACCCGAGGGCGTGCTGCTGGAAAAGGAAGTGCAGGGCCGGGAGGTCAACATCCGCGACCTGTCCGGCAACCGGACGCTGGTGCGCTTTGGTGCGGGCGATGAGGTGACGGTGACGGCCGGGCCGGAGGGCGTACGGTTCCTCCTCATCTCGGGTGCGCCGATCGAGGAGCCGGTCGCCTGGGCCGGGCCGATCGTGATGAACTCGGAAGCCGAGCTGCGCCAGGCCTTCACCGAGTTGCGCAACGGGACCTTCATCCGTCCGGCGCATTGATCCGGCGCGGGTTGCATGTGGCACGGTCCCTCGGCAATGTGCGGCGACGCCAAAGCCTGAGAGACCGACCATGTATGTAAAACCGCTGGGGATGCAGTATCGCCGGTTCCTGGCAAGCTTGCATTCCCAGCATCTTTTCGACTGGTATCTGGAGGTCGGCTGCCGGTCGGGGGAAAGCTTTGCCCCGGTGCGGTCGAAGACCATCGCGGTCGATCCGTTCTTCCGGGCCGAGATCAACATCATTGGCAAGAAGCCCGCGCTGCATGTCTTCCAGGCGACCAGCGACGATTTCTTTTCCAGCGGCTTCCTGGCGCGGAACGGCATCCGGTTAAGCCTGGCGTTCCTGGACGGGATGCACCTGTTCGAGTTCCTGCTGCGCGACTTCTTGAACACCGAGGCGGCGATGGACCCCAAGGGTGTGATCATGCTGCATGATTGCGTGCCCTACGGGCAAAAGATGACGCGGCGCGATCTGGACAATCTGCCGGACGGGGCCTGGACCGGCGACGTTTGGAAGCTGATCCCGATCCTGCAGCAGTGGCGGCCGGACCTGACGGTGACCGTTCTGGATTGTCAGCCGACGGGGCTGGTCTGCATCAGCGGGCTCGACCCCGATAACCGCATCCTGGCCAACAGCTACGACCGGATCGTCGCCGAGTACGCGGACATGGATATCAAGACCTTCGGGGTCGAGCGGTTCTTTGCGTCCTTCGCCTATACCGGCGCGCGGCTTGTGGCCCGCAAGGGGTTTCAGCTGTTCCGTCCGGTTGTCCTGCCCGAAGACGCAGGGCTGGAGCCGCAGCCGGTCACGCCCTAGAGTCTGTCTGGCGCTGATAGAAGCGCCAAACAGCCTCCAGGTGTTTCGTGGTCGCCTGTCTTTCGACAAAACCGGATTCCACTTTTGTCGGACA
>Ga0208492_1001495_pt1 | contig 14117 bp, 10 predicted proteins | sample Subbioar_CSW14AB_FD_184820 | JGI IMG/M metagenome (GOLD analysis project Ga0208492, IMG submission 184820) | Serpentinite rock and fluid subsurface biosphere microbial communities from McLaughlin Reserve, California, USA - CR12Mar_CSW14AB (SPAdes) | ecosystem: Environmental > Terrestrial > Deep... | reverse complement strand
ATGCCGCTAAAGTTTATCCAAACCCGATTGTAACCGAAATAGTGGCTTTCACGAATTATTATCCTGCGGAGGATTACCATCAGAATTATTATAACCAGAACGGAAGTGAAGGATACTGCAGATTTGTGATTCAGCCCAAGCTTGAAAAATTTGAAAAGATCTTTAAGGATAAAATGAAGAAGAACTAATTTCTTATTTCTTGTTTCTTATTCCGGTTTACGCTCATAAAAAAAGCGGATGAATTTCATCCGCTTTTTTGCAAATAGGTTGTGAAACCACATTAACAGGATCTCAACGTCTCCGCCTCCTTGTCCTGGTTAATTTTGTTTCACCATTTTTTTGGTATCTGTCGCTTTACCATCTACAAATAATGTATAGCTGTACATGCCGTTGCTAAGATCATTTGCGTACACGTTCATCTGGCCTTTACCCCTGGTAGCAATCTCTACGGTTTTTAATACAACACCTGTGTTGGTATAAAAAACAATCTGCGCAGATGTTGCGGTGGCGGGAATACTGTAACTAATGGTAGTTTGTTCTGCGAAAGGATTCGGGACATTCTGGTTTAAAACTACACCGTCTTTATCGCTGAGTTCGGTGCTTGTGGTGTTGCCTGACTGTTTTTCGCTACTGCCATTTGAGCAGCACGAAGACATCATTTCTTTGAGCTCGTTGATCTGTTTCTGCTGTTCATTCAATTGCCTGAGAAGGTCGCTGTTTTGTTTTACCTGAACGTCAATTTCCGCCTGTTGTTCCTGGATCCCCTTTACCAATACCGGGATGAGGTCCGAATATTTAACGCCAAGCGATCTGTTTTCATCATCTCCTTCCCTTACTACTTCTTTCACTACTTCGCGCAGCTGCTGAGCAATGAAACCAATGTTGCTGCCATATTCCGGGTTGTTTTTCCAGTCGAAGGTAACCGGTTTTATTCTCATGATCTCGTTAAGGCCATATTCAAGTGGTTTGATATTTGTTTTCTTTCTTTCGTCGGAAGTCTGGATGGTAGTGTTGGTGGCCCAGATCTCGAACCATTCGTTACCTGCCTTTCCACAGCGCCAGGTACCGGTTACCGAAGGAAACGCATCGCCGTTAAAAGAAGAATGTCCGTTCACATTCAACAAGGCGGCGCTGGCACCGGCCGAGGGAGTGGGGAAACCGATGTTCACCAGACCCTGGTTCTGGGGTACATAAATGGCTACCTGCTGTGTTCCTCCTGCAGGAGAGGCCTGGAACATACCGGCAACTTTTGTTTGCGCGCTGGTAGCGCCGCCATTTGAGACCGCCATCAAGGCAGTTCCGTCGATGGTAGTGTTCATGCTCAGGATCGCAATATCGTTGTTTACCCCGGAATTCTGAGCCACATGCAAACGTGCTCTCGGAGGGCTGCAGCTTCCGGGATTAAAACCGATAGCTACGCGGTCGTGTCCCGGACCGCCATTCCCGGCGAACCAGAAGTTCTGCTGGTTCATGGGAATTTCCCAGCCTGGTAACGGTAGCGGGTTTGGTGTGCCACCGCAAATGTTTCCAAGGTTTCCTGTGCCGGACACACAGCACGAATCTGTTACATAGATGACATTACCTTGTGCATCAAGTGCAAGAAGTCCTTTGCCCGGGTTGCTCACCGGATTATGTGTAGCGTTCATGTTCCTGAATTTTAAGCCGCTGCTGCCGTTCGGTGAGCCGAAATAAGGAGAAGAAGCGGATGAGCGGATCTCCAATGTGTTCAGCGGATCGGTGCCTGCAAAAAAATCACCTACACCGAGGCGCGTGTTAGTGCCGTCGCTCCAAAAATGCCCTGCTTCTAACCCATCGGTACTACCCGACGGAAGTGGTCCGCCGGTATTGGATGTAAATACAAAACGCAGGCGGTTGCCGGTTGTTCCATTGGTAAGGGTTGAAGGCTGAAATCCCCAACCAACAATGGCATCGCGGGCACTGGTAATTGCAGCGGGTGTGAATTTTATTCCGGCATAATAATTAGCGCCCTGTATACCACCCAGGGTAGGCACGCTCATAAATGTTCCGATCTCCATCCAGCGCCTCCACCCATCGTTGGTGGTGGAAGTGTTTGCTCCAAGATGTATTAAACTCAATGGCGCTGTGAGCGGAAGTGCGGGCAAATAACTTATGCCGATGCGGGTAACATCGGTAAGCGGATTGCTGCCGGGATTATATCCGGTAGCGCTATAAGCGCCGCCTGGTAACTCGGTAGGCGCCGAGAGTGAAGAAATCCGCATACGCTCCTGTGTTGTGAGAATGCTTCCCGGAACCGCGTGGTTCGTGCCGAAGATAAGGTGCCGGTTTTCCTGGTTGTACATAAAGGCATCGCCGTTTTGAGCCTTTATGGCATCACCAAGAATGCCCCAGCGCAGGCCATTAGCGGCTGTTATGGCCGTTGGAGCCGTTTGTGTGGGACCCGGAGTGGTTAAATACTGATTGGTGATCTGCATCCAGCTTGCCCTGTTATTCTCCTGGTGCTGATGCAGGGTGCTGGTTGGCTGGTTGGCGTTGTTAAAGCGAGGGCCTATACCTACGTTACCGCCCGCCGTATAACGCACAATTTCACGGCCGAAGTTGGCTGTGCCGGTAAGATCCCCATTGGGCGCTCCGATCGAGGTGGCATCGCCTGCAAAAAATGAGAACACCATGTTGTCCGGGCCTACAGGTCCCGGTCCGCCATTATCAGCCCAGCCAAATACGGCGTCGGTAATGTCGATACCGTTAGTTGCCCGCTGACCTAAAAACATAAAATCCTGGTTGTGGGTACTGGTGATCCCGAAATTCATCCAGGGCCTGTAGCCGCCTTCCTGTGCAAAAGCTCCAACGCCGCTGTTCAGGTGCAGGAGGCTGAAAGCGCCACGGTTAGCGGTACCATACAGCGATCCGCCCGTTACTCCGCTGTTCGGGCCTAAAAGCAGGAATCCGTTTCTTGCCCCGGCAAACCCGCCCACCGGGTAGGCCACATTACCGTTAAGCCGCATACGGTTTATATTATCCGTTATCGTAAAAATGCCGCTGCCGAAGCGGGTCCCGAAAATATTATTAAAATTCGGAGTTGGGTTGTTTCCGCCCCTGTACCATGCATTTAGCGCTTGCTGTGAAGTGGTGGGTATCGGCGGGCTGCCCGTTGGAAGCATTTGGGCGGACATACTACTGCTTATGGCAAGTAACAGGACCGCGGTTTCTAATGTGGGTATTTTTTTCATGACCTTGGTTTTTTATCAAAGTAACGTGCAACACATCCCAAACTAAAACGAATTTGATTCCGCGGGCGGGAAAAGTGAGCAGGCGGTAAAAGAATTTTGGGGGTAAACCAATGCGCTCAGTTAAGGCGTTCGAGCAGTTCATGTTTCCTGCGTTTTGCCACCTCCAGGTTTATTCCATTCGACATGATCACTGAACCTCCTTCTCCCCGGATGTATTTGCTGATATGGGTCAGGTTAACTATTGTTCCTATATGGATCCTGAAAAACGTATCGTGGGGCAAATGTTCTTCCACGTCCTTGAGCGTTTTAGACATGGTTAATTTTTTTCCATTGAGCAGGTACACATGGGTGTAATTAGAATCGGCGCACAGGTAAAGTACCTGGTTTGTTTCTATGTAATTGATGGATTCGCTGTTGCCGATAGGAATTCTGCGCGTTTTCGCCTGAACTTCGAAATATCTTATCATCTGCGCTAAGACGTCGGGATTGTTCTGTTTCAGGCGGATTCTGTCAATGGCTTTGCTCACTGAGCTTTTGAGATCATCTATTATTACTGGCTTCAGAAGATAATCCACGGCATTTACTTTAAAAGCCTGAATGGCAAATTCATCATGGGCCGTAGTAAAAATAACTTCAAAATTTGCCAGTGTGATTTTTGCGAGCATGTCAAATCCGCTCATAAAAGGCATTTCTATGTCAAGAAAAATAAGATCGGGCGCATGCATCTGTATCTTGTCAATTCCTTCTTTGCTGGAATGAGCGAGATCAACGATCTTTATGTCCGGACAAAATTCATTAATCAGGATCTCCAGGTTTTCAGCTGCTTTTCTTTCGTCGTCGATTACAATGGTGGTAAACATAGTTAATTGCTGGTGGTTTGTGTAAATATCGGGATCCTTACTACAACAAGAGTTCCTAATGCTTCCTGCGACGCGTCGTATTTATCGATCACCGCCACTCCGGCGCCCGCATCTGTGTTATTATGAAGTATGTTGATACGTTCAGCCGTAACTTTCATTCCCATGGATTTGTGCTTTAAGCTGTTCTTTTGATTTTGCCGCGCCGAATTTTCTCTTCCCATTCCATTATCGTCAATGAAACAAACGAGCAGGTTTTTTTTACGGGTGATGCGGATCTCGATGCGGCCTTTGCCTTGTTTATCCATGATGCCGTGCCGGATCGCATTTTCGATATAAGGCTGAAGCAGCATAGTTGGGATAAACACCGAGGCGGGCTTGATCTCTCCGCTGATCTGAATGGAATATTCAAAGGGCTCGTGGAAACGCAGGGCTTCCAGTTGCATGTATAGCTCAAGTGTTTTTAACTCCTTTTCCAGCGAAATGATCTCGCTTTTGGAGTTTTCAAGTACATTACGGATCAGCGAAGAAAACCGGGCAAGGTAATCGTAAGCGGTATTCTTATCATTTTTTAAAATATAATTCTGTATGGAATTGATAGTATTAAAAATAAAATGAGCGTTCATCTGTGCTCTGATGGCCTTAAGTTCTGTTTCTGCCAGCCGCGCTTTAAAGCCTGCTTTTTCTTTCTCCAGTTTTATTTTTCGTGAAACGAAAAGGCCGGTGACGCCCGCACCGAAAATGATCATGCACAGAACAAACCAGGTCTTTTTCCAGTAGGGTTTGGTGATCTCGAACCGGAATTGTGCCGTTTGACCCGTAAGCTGGAAATTTTCGCCGGCGGTGCTTACAACAAATGCATATTTTCCGGGAGGCAGGGCGGCATATTGTACCGATGTGTTGGAGGTGAAACGGTAATAAGCATCCAGTCCTTCCAGTTTATAACGGTAGGTCTGTTTTCCGTTCTTATACGATAGTCCTACAAATTCAAAGGAGAGGTGGTTTTCATCATGATCCAGCACAGATCTTGGCGGAGGCAAAGTAGTATTGTTAAGGAGTACCGAGGTAATAAATACCGGCACCACATAAGGCGTTTTTGGAGTATTACAGTGGAGCGAAAGAAGACCGGCATTGCTCGCCGCAAATAGTTCTCCTTTCATATAAAGCAGTTGATGTATTCCGCCTTCAGGCAAACCTTTTACATCATCCATACTTTCTGCAAGCACTGTTTCGTTAGCACAGCGCGCGCTCGCAATACCTTCATTGGTGGCGATCCAGATCGTGTTGCTGTCATCTACAACTACCGAGCGGCATATGTTTCCGCGAAGGCCATTATGCTTGTTGATGGTTATCAGCCTGTTTCCTTTCTTTATTGTTAGCCCGCTTCCTTTTGAAGCAAGGTATAAAGCATTGTCCTTTATAAAAATAGCGTCGATCCTCTTTTTAAGGGGTGAAGGAGCTTTACCGAATGTGTAGATCACAGAATTGTGCATGTAACGTAATCCGTCGGAACATCCGATCCACATCGTATCGCCCTGCATAGCCAGTGCGTTGATCCTGAAGTTCACTTTTTTCAACATGGATTGCCCTGTAACCAGGTCATAGCGAAACAGTGAATAATGTCCTGCGCCAAAAAGTATATTGCCGGAACGTGCCGCGACCCTTACCGTACGTTTTCTTTTTTCGACGTATAGATTTTTTATGGTTCTTTTCTCCAGGTCGAAAATAAATGCGCCACCTGAATTCAATAACAGCCGGTTCTCATCAATTTTTTTCAGATAAGAGAGGCAGTGGATATTATAATGTTTGAGGTCGATGGTTTTGAGGATGTTTCCGCGGTAAGAGATAAGGGAGAGGTTCGCGTTTTTACTGATTATTAAAAAACTTGTGTCGTTATAACGTTCCATACCCACCAGTTCGTTTTCCGGCAGGCCATCTTTTGTATCCATCAGCCTGGGTCCGTTCTGGTAAAAACAATACACGCCTTTATTGGTGCTGGTTGCCCAGGTCATTCCGTCGCGTGTGGTAAGCACGCACGAGATATGGTCGTTGTCGAAATAATGTTCGCCTTTTTCCGTAAAAGGATCTGAGGTACGGTAATAATATGCTCCACCGCCTTTTGTTCCTATCCAAAGTCCTCCTCTCCTGGCAAACGATATGTGAAGAATGGGATGACTTAGCTTGACCTGCCGCGTGAGCTTTCCGTTTTTTACTTCCAGCAGGACATTCATTTTGGAAATAAAATAACAGCCTTCATTTATCCAGAGACAGCGGTAGGAATCGTATGCGCCCGCGTTGACCGAATGCCTTATGGTGTCGGTTTTTAAAGGCCCGCTGATGCTTAAGAAGCGCCCGGCAACGGCTGGTTTTATTTCACGGGCGCAGCCATATATATAACCAGAATCCCTGAGCGTTACAATATAATCACCGGAAAAAAAAGGGGCGTGTGTTTTAAATCGGGTATAGGGTGGTGCACATGAAAGGTAGCCGCTTCCATAAAAACCCTGTGTGACCACTCCCTGTTTATCAATAAAGAGCGAAGTGGGATTGGTGTTTGTTTTACAAACCGCCTTTATTGATTTTACGGAATCATTTTCAATGTAGGCGAGGTTTCCTGAATAGGTTCTTGCCCAGATCCTGCCGCGCGCGTCTTCTCTAAGCTCAAACACATTATTGTCGGGCAGGCCCTCGTCGATAGAGAAATTTTTGAAGGTATAACCATTGTACTTGCTGATCCCTGCATCGCTGCAAAACCAAACGTATCCTTTTGAATCCTGGATCACCTGGTAAACCTCGAGACTTGCGAGCCCATCGTTTAATGTTAGCTGCGTGAAAGGCGAATGTTGTGCGTAAAGAACAGCGGACCCGCTGCAAAACAGGAAGAGGACGTTACAGGAAAAGGCACGCCGGAGAGAAAATGCAGATTGACAAGTTACATAAAACATGGAGCCAACAGAAAGAGAGCTTTAACCTGAACATATTGTTATGTAAACTTAAGAGAAATTCCGAAAGCGTCAAACTTCAAGGGGCGTGATACCGGATCTGAAATGAAAAATAAAAAAAGCGGATAAGTATTTATCCGCTTTACTTCATTTTTAAACACTTATTTCTTAATACGCTCCACATATTCTCCTGTGCGGGTATCAATCTTCACCCAGTCGCCTTCATTTAAGAATAAGGGAACGCGAATCTCGGTACCTGTGTCAATTTTTGCAGGTTTTAATGTATTGGTAGCAGTATCACCTTTTAATCCCGGTTCCGCGTAGGTGATCTGGGCTTCCACAAAAGTCGGAGCTTCAGCTAAAATGGCGTCATCTCCTTCAAAGCTTATTTTTACTTCCATGCCTTCTTTTAAGAAACGGCCACTATCTCCAAACATAAGCAAAGGAATATGAACCTGTTCAAAGGTGGTGTTATCCATCACAACTGCAAACTCACCTTCCGTATAAATAAACTGCATCACGCGGAATTCCACGCGCACTATTTCCACACTTTCACCGCTTCTGAAACGGTTCTCGGTTTGTTTGCCATTTTTTAAGTTACGCATTTTAGCCTGGTAAAATGCACGCAGGTTTCCTGGGGTACGGTGCTGGTATTCCATTATCTGAACCAACTCTCCGTTAAACCGGATGATCGAGCCTACGTTGATATCGCCTGTATCTGCCATTTTGTTTTTATTTACGATTTAAAGTTTATTTTTATTGTTTTCTGTTTTGACCTTTTTTAGTTGTCATCTCCTTCCAGGTCGTGCACCACGCCCATAGAAGAGAATTTTTCAATGCGTTGTTCGATCCTCTTTTCCGGTTTTATTTTAGAAAGGGACTTTAAGTGTTTTTTAATTTCTTCTTTAACGGTAGCAAAAACCTGTTCGTGATTGCGGTGCGCTCCACCCAACGGTTCCGGTATTATCCCATCTATCAGCCCGTTTTTACTCATATCGTGCGAGGTAAGTTTTAAGGCCTCGGCTGCCTTTTCTTTAAAATTCCAGCTGCGCCATAAAATGGACGAGCAGGATTCGGGAGAAATTACAGAATACCAGGTATTCTCAAGCATCAATACTTTATCTCCGATGCCTATGCCCAGGGCCCCGCCGCTGGCTCCTTCGCCAATGATGATACAAATAACGGGCACTTTTAACTGCACCATTTCAAGCAGGTTCCTTGCAATGGCTTCCCCCTGGCCGCGTTCTTCCGCCTCCAGTCCCGGGTATGCACCCGGCGTGTCGATAAAGGTAACAATCGGTTTATTGAACTTCTCGGCCATCTTCATAAGGCGCAATGCTTTGCGATAACCTTCGGGGTTGGCCATTCCAAAACGCCTGATCTGGCGCATCTTTGTATTGATCCCTTTTTGCTGGCCTATGAACATTACCGTCTGGCCATCTATCTCACCAAAGCCGCCTACCATCGCTTTATCATCTCCAACTGTCCTGTCACCATGCAATTCCATAAAGGTTTTGCCTGAAACGTAATCGATGTATGCCAGCGTATAAGGCCTTTCCGGGTGACGGCTTACCTGCACACGCTGCCAGGCACTTAAATTAGAATAAAGCTCCCGCGTTTTTTCATCCATGTGCGCTTCCAGCTCTTTGATCTTGTCAGTAAGATCAACTTTGCTTTTCGAGGCAACTTCCTTCAGTTTGATTAACTCGGTCTCAATATCCTGAATTGGTTTTTCAAAATCCAAATACGTCATGCCTTATTTATTAGTTAGGGCGCAAAGATAGAAATTTTTAAAAAACGGGAAGGGGAATTGTATTGGGGTAATTGCTTGATTTCCAGTGATGAATAAAAAATAATAAATTAAGCTCAGATTCAGCCTGTTAAACACAGCTAAAGAGCGATTAATTGTGCAGGGCCTGATTTTTAAGTATCTTTATTGACCTTTAATTATTCCCAGCCTGAAAGTGTTTATTCGGGCCGGCATGTGACTATAAAAACTATTAACTCAACTGATGAAAAATACATTTAAAGCTTTCATTTTTGTTTTGCCCCTGGTAATGTTCCTGCAGTTTTGTAAAAAAGATAAAAAAACGGACCCGGAACCTGAGCCTGATCCAAAAGTAACGCCTGTTGTTACATCTCCCGAAAGCATGAAAATACAATTCAGCAACCTGGTAGATGCTGATCCTCTTGTGTTGGATAAAAAATATGTGAGTCCAAAAGGAGATACGTTCAGTGTTTCAAAATTCAATTATTACATCAGCAACATTGTGCTTACTAAAAATGATAATTCTGTTGTGGCTGTAAATAATCTTTACCAGATCATAAAACAGTCCGACGAAGCGAGCCGGACAATTAATATCAGCGGTATTCCCGAGGGATCTTATAAGGCGATTAAGCTTATGCTGGGCGTAGACAGCGCACGAAACAGGTCGGGGGCCCAGACGGGCGGCCTTGACATTGCATATGCAAGCGATATGTACTGGAACTGGAACCAGGGTTATATTTTTTTGAAACTGGAAGGAACTTCCCCGGCTTCGGCATCAAACCAGATTTCGTATCACATAGGCGGTTATGGAGGCACGTATAAAGCACAGCGTGAATTTGTTTTTAATTTCGTGACGGAGCAAATGAACATTGCGGCTTCTAAAACTCCAACATTAAATTTAACCGTGAACGTAAATGAAATGTTTAAGAGTCCGACACAGGTTGATTTTGCGATTAAACCAACAATAGCAAGCCCCGGGCAGGATGCACAAATGATCGCGGATAATTATGCAGATATGATAAAATTCGGAAGCCTTAAGAATTAATGATGAAACAGCTTGTAATTTGTTTTCTTACTGCGTCGGTTCTCTTTTCCTGCAAAGTAGATCCGAAGATCAACGCTCCGTTACCGGTGGATAATCTTGTGCAGGTTATACCTGAAAACTGGCCGCAGCCAATGTATAAATTTGAAGAAAACCCGATCACGGAGGAACGGTTTGTGCTTGGCAGAGCTTTGTTTTACGAAAACATGTTCAGTAAGGATAACAGCATTTCCTGCAGCTCCTGTCACCAGAATTTTGTTGCGTTTGCACATGCCGATCATAAAATAAGCCATGGAATAGAAGATCGTGTTGGTAACAGGAATGCGCCGGGCATCTTTAATATGGCCTGGCATACTTCGTTTATGCATGATGGAGGAAGCAATCACATTGAGATGCAGCCGCTTGGTCCCATAACCAATACGGTTGAGATGGCGGAAAATATTAACTCGGTGATTGCCAAACTCCAGGCTACGGAAAAATACAGGAGCCTGTTTAAAAGTGCTTATGGGGAAGAAGTGGTAACAAGTCAGCGGATCCTCAAATCGCTGGCACAGTTTATGGGACTGATCTATTCCTACAACAGCAAATTTGATTATTATAAGCGCCATGAAAAAAATACGGAATTAACGGCCGGGGAGTTACGCGGTTATGATCTGTTCAAAGCAAATTGCGGGGCCTGCCATAAGGAACCTTTATTTTCTGATTTTGAATTCAGGAACAATGGCTTAGCGGTAGACCCCAATTATAAAGATAGCGGCAGGGCTCATATTACGGGCGTTCCATCGGATGTGTATAGATTTAAAACACCAAGTCTCAGGAATGTAGCGCTAACGCAACCCTACATGCACGATGGACGTTATACAACGCTGGAGCAATGCCTGGATCATTACACGGATAATATAAAAAATACAATTAATCTGGACCCATTGCTTGCAAGCGGATTAACACTAAATGCCCAGAATAAAAAAGACATCATCGCGTTTTTAAAAACCCTGACAGATCTCGAACTTATAAACGATCGGCGTTTTGCAGATCCAAATTATCCGCACTAATGAAAAAGATTTTTCTTCTCAGCTCCCTGGTTGTTTTTGCGTTTTTTTTCTCCTGCAAAAAAAACCAGCTTGGCGGCAAGTCAACAATAAAAGGCAAAGTGGTTCATCATTCAAAAGCAATTGCTTATGCTTCGGTGTTTATCAAATTTAACGCAAAAGAATTTCCGGGATCGGATACAAATATATATGACAGTAAGGTAAGAGCTGATGCCGATGGAAATTATTCCATCAAATGTTATAAGGGAGATTATTACCTGTATGGTTTTGGATATGATTACGCCTTGCTTTTTCCATACCACGTGAAAGGAGGAACCCATGTGCGTATCCGGAATAACGAGGTAAGTGAGACAACTGTGGCGGTAACAGAGGATTAACAAGAGTTTTAATTGTGTCGGTCAAAGTAACTTTTTTAGGAACAGGGACCTCCCAGGGTGTCCCGATGATAGCATGCAGGTGCAGGGTTTGTACCAGTACGGATATACGTGACAAACGATTACGGTCCTCCATTTTAATCGAGACAGCGAAAACACGCATTGTTATTGATTCGGGTCCTGATTTCAGGCAGCAGCTTCTCAGGGAGAGAACCAGGAAGCTGGATGCGGTTGTTTTTACACACGAACACAAAGATCACATCGCGGGGCTGGACGAAATAAAAGCGTTTAATTTCCTGAATAAAATGCGGATGCCGGTGTATGCTACACAGCGCGTTCAAACAGCATTAAAACGGGAGTTCTTTTATATTTTTGCCGAAGAAAAATATCCGGGGATCCCCGAAATCGATCTGTTTGAATTTGATAACGATGTGTTCAATATTGGCGACATTGTGCTGCAGCCGGTCAACGTGCTTCATTATAAGTTGCCGGTAAAAGGATTTCGTGTAAACAATTTTGCCTACATCACCGATGCTAATTTCATTCCGGAAACCGAAAAGGAGAAATTAAAGAACCTCGATGTATTGGTGCTAAACACGCTCAGAAAAGAACCGCACATCTCCCATTTTACATTTGAAGAAGCGATCGCCATTGTGAACGAACTAAAACCCCGCAAAGCTTATTTCACCCATATTTCGCATCAGCTGGGACTGCACGAGGAGCTTAACAGGGAATTACCCGGGAATATTGAGATGGCAATCGACGGATTACAGCTGATCGTATAAAATTAGTTTATACCGCTGATTTTTGTGCGTATTTTGCTCAGTATCTATTTAGTATGTAACATTTCCGCGTCTGGATTTTTATTTTATCCGTGAATTTTTTAAAAAAACAGCCCGCAGCTATACTTCGCGGGCCGTTTTAGTTTTAAAGAGAGGATTATTCGGCTGAATAAACTATTTTTTGTTTTGTTACAGTGCCGTTCTCCTGTATTTCAAGATTATAAATTCCCTTAGGGAGATTTAGTTTATCGAGGTTGACTTCTATACGTTCACCGCTTACAACTGTTTTTTCGTCAAGTTTAATTTGTCTTCCAAGCACATCGGTCAGCGTCAGGCTGATACTACTGCTGTTTTTGCCCTTTAGTTCGATGTATAATTTATCTTTCACAGGATTAGGGAACACGGTAATTTCATCAGAACTGTTTTCAGCAATGCTGGTGGACGTCATTTGTTTGTTGTTGGTTGCTGGGGCCGGTAAAGATACATTCAGGGGACAGATCACCTGAGAAGAACCGCCGATGACGGAGTTGATCTGGAAATTGGTGCAGGGGTTCATTGCGGGAGCCGGCGTAATGTCCGCCCAGGTAGTAAGATTAGGCATCGTCTGATCATAGGCATTGATGTAGGTTATGGCACTACAGCCGGTTTCGCCGCTGAAATAAGATTGGGCCAGGTAATTATAAGTGCCGCTGGTACCGTAGATATGAAGTCCAACGTCCTGGGTAGCGCCAAGATTATTGGAAGTGATCGCAACAGGTAAGCCGGGATTGCTTGTACTGATAGCGTAATTAAACTCGTCAAACAAGCCGTAAGTACTCATTGGAATTCCGTTCTCATCCATTTTGTATACAACAATACCTGCGGGTGAAACCGCCATGTTATAGTTTTCGTAGGTAGAGTTGGCTGCACTATATCTTTCGGTAATGCCATGTACGATACGCGATAAAGAAATGGACCCGTCAATAAGCGTGCTCCAGACCATGTTCCCGGTTTGGTCGAAACGGGTTACCCATGATTGACCACTGATGCTTGGCAGCTTGCTATAACCACCAACAAGAAAGCCGGGACTCCCCCCGGAGTTTGAATTGGATATCGTGATTGAATTGAAGGAAGCATATGGGGAACCGGTATGCGAATAATAATTATTTACAGCCGGTGTAGTTAAGCCATTGTCGATCTCGTAATAAAAAGCCTGTGGCTGACTGCCATTATAATTAAACATACTTCCAACCACAACCAGATTCTGGCTGCCATAGGGAGATTCGATAATTGCCCATGGCTGCAGGTTGTCACCTGTGCCTGTTTGATCGTTAAGGTATTGGGCTTGTATCACGCCGGCATTGTCTACCCGCATCAGGTACATTTTAAAATTGTAGGATCCCACGATGAAAAATTCGTTAGGGAAAACAAATGATTCCGTGATCAATGCTTTACTCCAGGTAATTGTGCCTGAAGGGAAAGGGTAAAATTTCTGGTTGAGTACGCCGCCATTTACTCCAAGCTCTGCATAAAAGATCCCCATGTCCGTTGTACCCACCAGGGCATAATTTCCGCTGGCAGCTTCAATCACCTGCACATTGCTGCAGGTGTTAATTTGGGTTAGTGGAGGCGCTATGCAAGGATTGCCCGGTGAACCTCCCATTAGCGTGTATGCTCTACGGAAAAAAGTAGCCGGTACGCTGAACTGACCATTAGTATTCGTTCTGTCTACAAAAAAGTTAGGCTGGCCGTAATTGTAGTACGAATTGATGCTGCCCATCAGGAAACCCGGGCCGTTTACCGAGGTTAAAAAGCCTGACGTGCAATCGTTGCTGGGTAAATGGTTATACTGGATACTGCCATAAGAGTTCTGAGCTTTTATGCTCATTGCCAGCACACATAGCGCTGCGAGTAAACTTAGTTTTTTCATGATTTTCTTTTGTTAGGTTAAATTGTTTTAAGTCTTATTACCAGCTTTCATAAAAGGGGGAACCAGCCCCCAGTCATGGTCGGAAGAAATTCCGGCCATTTTTTATGTTTTAAAGAAGAGTTTTGGGTCTCCGCCACACTGAATAACAATAATTGCGATGGCTAAATCTCTTATTTCCATGGCAG
>Ga0208492_1001494_pt1 | contig 14125 bp, 13 predicted proteins | sample Subbioar_CSW14AB_FD_184820 | JGI IMG/M metagenome (GOLD analysis project Ga0208492, IMG submission 184820) | Serpentinite rock and fluid subsurface biosphere microbial communities from McLaughlin Reserve, California, USA - CR12Mar_CSW14AB (SPAdes) | ecosystem: Environmental > Terrestrial > Deep... | reverse complement strand
CGGCGCATACGTGGCCGCTTGCCTCGGCGTCTACGTTCATGGACTTGCCGGCGATCTTGCGGCTCAAGACAAGGGTGAGATGGGAATGATTGCGGGCGACCTGATCGAAAAAATTCCGCACGCAATAAAAAAAACAATGGAGTGATATGAATCGGTGAAACGGTGAATAGGTGAATCGGGGAGAAAGCTTTTTTCTTGTCACCGTATCTCCGTTTTCCGAGCTACAGGGAGGAGCAAATGCTTACAGCGAAGGACATCATGACCAGGGACGTCGTAACCGTAACGCCCGATACCTCCATCGAAGAATTGTCGTCACTGCTCGTCCAGAACGAGATCAGCGGGGTGCCGGTGGTCGACGAGGGGGGAGCACTCATCGGCATCGTGACCGAGAACGATCTCATCAGCCAGAACAAGCGGCTCCACATTCCGACGGTCGTAAGCTTTCTTGATGCCGCCATCTACCTCGAAAGTTCGAAGAAATTCGAGCAGGAGGTGAAACGCATGGCGGCGACAAAGGTGGGGGATATCTGCAACCGAAAGGTGGTATCGATTACCCAGGACACGACGGTGGTGGATATCGCCACGATCATGGATGAGAAAAAAGTTCATCTCCTGCCGGTCGTAACAGCCGGCAAGATCGTGGGCATCGTGGGCAAGCGCGACGTGCTCAAGGCCGTCGCACGACAAACCGAATAATGTTCAGCGTGATTACGTCAAGCCCCGAGCAGACCTGGCGGATAGGAGAAGCGCTTGGGAAACTGCTTGGCGCCGGCGATACGGTATGCCTCTATGGCGACCTTGGCTCCGGGAAGACGAATCTTTCTTACGGCATCGCGCTCGGACTGGAGGTCCCGGATCGGTATATCACCAGTCCGACCTTCGCCTTTGTGAACGAATATGAGGGGCGCGTACCGCTTTACCACCTGGATTTGTACCGCATCAAGGACTCCGACGAGCTCGAGAACATCGGGTTCGATGAATACGTGGGTGCCGATGGCGTGGCAGTCATTGAATGGGCGGAGCGGGCGGAGGACGACCTGCCGGCGCAGCGATTAAGTATCTATCTTTCGACGGTTGATGAACACAGCCGGGAGATCGGGTTCCTGGCGGACGGAGAACGATACGAGAAGCTGCTGGAGGAGTTAAAGAAGGGGCTCGGTAATTGATGGCTGTTGAAGTGTGGGTATTCTTTCCCCTCTCGCTGGTCTATCGGCAAGGACCTGTATGAAAAAGATCGGCATTATCGCAAAAGACATCCCCGCGGCGCGGACAGCGGCAAGGAAACTGGCTTCATGGCTTGAGTCGCGGGGCAAAAAAGTCCATATTGACGCCGAAACCGCCGCTGCCATCAAAATGTCCGGTTGCGAACGGACAAAGATACCGGCTCTTGTCGAGATGATTATCGTGCTCGGTGGGGACGGGACGCTCCTGTCCGCCGCGCGGCTTGTTGCCGACGCGCGGACCGCGGTGCCCATTTTCGGCGTGAACCTCGGGAGCCTTGGCTTCATGGCGGAGGTCTCGCTGGACGAGTTGTACGGCAACCTCGAAAAGGCCATTGCCGGAAGACTCGCGACCGAGGACCGAATGATGCTGACCGCGAGCGTGGTCCGCGGGGACAAGCGCGTTGCGTCGTACCGGGTACTGAACGACGCGGTGATCAACAAGGGCGCCCTCGCGCGCATGATGGAACTCAAGGTATCGGTGAACGACGGCCATCTCACTACGTTCAGGGCGGACGGCCTGATCGTGGCTACGCCCACGGGCTCGACCGCGTATTCACTCTCCGCGGGAGGGCCGATCATCCATCCGACGATCCAATGTTTCGTGCTCACGCCGATCTGTCCGCACACGCTGTCGAACAGGCCTATTGCCCTGCCTGATAATGTCGTCGTTACCGTGAGACTCACCTCCCCGAGCGAGGACGTATCGCTCACGCTTGACGGGCAGATCGGTTTTCCGCTCGAACCGGGCGATGTGGTCGGGATCAGGAAGTCACGGTTCAAGCTAAAACTGATCAAGCATCCCTCGAAGAGCTATTATGAGATCCTCAGGACGAAATTGAAATGGGGAAATTAATCAACCCAATTTCAAATGCAAAATTCAAAATGAATGCGGCATTGATTTATGAATGAAATTCAACACGAGTTTTTGAAAATCGTGATGCAGGTCAAAGCTCATCTTGAGTATCGGAAGGCGCTCGGGGTGAGCGCCGTTGCAATACCTCCCTGCGGACCGATTCCGCCGGTCGCGCGGACACGTGTCACAGCCGCGGCGCCGCCCGCGCAAGAAAAGTCCCCTCACTTACGTGATAGCGGTCTTGACGCCGTCCGCGCGGAACTCGGCGAATGCACCCGGTGTAAGCTTCATCAAAGCAGGAAAACCATCGTCTTCGGCGAAGGGAATGCCGAGGCCTTGCTCGTGTTCGTGGGTGAAGGACCGGGACAGGAGGAAGACCAGCAGGGGAAGCCTTTTGTGGGCGCAGCGGGCCAGCTCCTGACGGACATCATCATCAAAGGCATGAAGCTTCAACGCGAGGACGTCTATATCTGCAATATCGTAAAGTGCAGACCGCCGAACAACCGGAATCCGGAACCGGACGAGATCGAGGCATGCGAGCCGTTTCTGGTCAAGCAGCTCGAAGCAATCAAGCCGAAACTGATCGTTGGCCTGGGCAATGTCGCCGTCAAGACGCTCCTGAAGACCAAAGAGGGCATCACGTCGCTTCGCGGAAATTGGAAGACGTATCACGGCATCCCGCTCATGCCGACATTCCATCCCGCGTATCTCCTCAGGAATCCCGCCGACAAAAAGCTGGTATGGGAAGATATCAAAAAGGTCATTGCGGAGCTTGAGAAAATAATGAAAGGAAGTAACGAGTAAACAGTACGCGGAAAATCGCCGATCTGCTGCCTGCTGTTTACTGCATACTGTCTACCAATTATGGACCGTCTGTGGGCGCCGTGGCGCATGAAATATATATTGGGCTCGAAAAAGCATACCGGTTGCATCCTCTGCGAAGAGATGGGGAAGAACGACGACCGCAAAAACTATATCCTGTTTCGCGGACAACATACTTTCGTGATCATGAATCTGTATCCTTATAACAACGGCCATTTGCTCATTGTGCCCTATACCCACGAGTCCGAGATCGATAAGCTGCCCGTCGGCGAGCTTGCCGACCTCATGAAAACCACCCAGGCATCCGTGAATATTCTGAAACAGGCCATGCGACCTGAGGGCCTCAATATCGGCATCAATATCGGCAAGTCCGCCGGGGCCGGCATCCCCGAGCACCTTCATGTCCAGATCGTCCCGCGTTGGACCGGCGATTCCAGCTACATTACCGTGTTCAATGAAACACGTGTGATGCCGGAGCTGCTTGATGGCACATACGAACGGCTGAGGCCGTATTTCGAACGGCTGAAGGACAATACTTAGATACGAGACTGGGGACGCAGATTGACGCGGAAAAACCGGATGAATCGTTAAGCCGCTGAAGTTTAAAAAATGCTGCCGGTTTTTTGAGATGCTTATCTGCGTTCATCTGCGCAAATCTGCGTCCCATTGATGTCCTCCCAATCACAATGACCGACCTGACTCCCCTCATGAAGCAATACCGCGAGATCAAGCGCGGGCACCTCGATGCGATCCTGCTTTTCCGCATGGGAGATTTCTACGAGATGTTCGACCAGGACGCGGTGACCGCATCGAAGGTCCTTGAGATCACCCTCACGGCGCGGAACAAGTCCAAGGGAATCGAAACGCCGCTCTGCGGGTTCCCGTATCACGCCGCCGAAGGGTATATCGCGAAGCTTATACGGCGCGGTTTCAAGGTCGCGGTCTGCGAACAAGTAGAGGACCCGAAACTCGCCAAGGGGATCGTGAAGCGGGAAGTGGTCCGCGTCGTGACGCCGGGCACCGTGCTCGACTCAAACCTGCTCGATGCCAAGGACAATAATTATCTTGCCTCGTTGTACCCGTCGGGGGAGGGATTCGGTCTTTCGTTTCTCGACATCTCGACCGGCGATTTTTTTATGGCCGAGGTTGCCGGAGTCCATAATCTTGCCGAGCTCGACACCGTGCTGGCCCGTTTTGTACCCCGTGAGATCGTCCTGCCGAAAAGTCATCAACCTGATGCCGGCGTTGCTGAATTGCTCCGCCGGTACACCCAAGCGATCAATTCCGCCGACGACTGGACCTTCGACCGGGAAACGTCGCTCCGCACGCTTCTTGATCATTTCAAGGTCGCTTCCCTCGAAGGATTCGGCGTGCATGGGATGAAGGCCGGCATCTCGGCGGCCGGCGCCGCCATCCGGTATATTGAAGAGACGCAGAAAACGGTGCTCTCGAACATTCGCAGGATCAGGCCGTTTCTCGCCCGGTCCTCCATGGTTCTCGACGCCTCCTGCCAGCGCAACCTCGAACTTGTCAGGAACATCTATGACGGATCGACCAGGGGCTCGCTCCTGTCGGTCCTCGATTTTACCGTCACGTCCATGGGCGGCAGAAAGCTGCGGGAATGGCTCCTCAATCCGCTTCTGGACGCAGGTGAGATTGAACACCGGCTCGGCGCAGTGGCGGAGTTCAAAACATCCCACCAGCTCCGCGCGGAATTGAGGACGGCCCTCGGCGCCGTCTACGATCTGGAACGGCTTATCAGCCGCGTTACTCTCGGCGCGGCAAATGCACGGGACCTTTTAGCGCTCAAACACTCCTTTACGGCGTTGCCCGGTATCGGGGCGCTTCTTTCCCGCTGTAATGCACGCCTGATCTTCGACATGACAACCGGCTGGGATGATCTCCAGGATGTATTTCAGTTTATCGAGAAGGCGATCCACGACGATCCGCCTTATACGCTCCGCGAGGGCAGACTGATAAAAAAGGGATTCAACGCGGAGCTTGATGATCTTCGGTCCATCAGCTCTGAAGGCAAAGGATCGATCGCAGGCATTGAGCAGCGCGAACGTGAACGCACCGGCATCAATTCCCTCAAAGTCAGCTATAATAAAGTATTCGGATATTACCTGGAAGTCACCAAAGCGAACCTTTCGAGCGTGCCGCAGGATTTTATTCGAAAACAGACGCTTGCGAACGCGGAGCGGTTTATCACGCCGGAACTCAAGGAATATGAGGACAAGGTGCTCGGCGCCGAGGAGAAGATCCTCGACCGGGAGTTCCGCTTGTTCCAGCAGGTCCGGGAGGAAGTGGCCGGATCGACGGTCAGGATCCAGGACATGGCGAGAACGCTGGCGGTCCTCGACAGTCTGGCGTCTCTGGCGGAAGCAGCGGCGAGGAACAATTACTCGCGGCCGGTGATCCTGGATGGGGACACGCTCGCCATCACCGAGGGGAGGCATCCCGTCATCGAAAAGCTGTCAGAAGAGCGGTTCATCCCGAACGATACGCTTCTCGACTGCGACGAAAACCAGCTGGTGGTTCTGACCGGACCGAACATGGCGGGCAAATCGACGTATATGCGTCAGGTGGCGATGATAGCGCTTATGGCGCAAATGGGAGGGTTCGTTCCCGCGCGCGAGGCGCAAGTGGGCCTCGTGGACCGGATATTCACGCGCGTCGGCGCATCGGACTTCATAACCCGTGGTCAGAGCACGTTCATGGTCGAGATGAACGAGACCGCGAACATCCTGAACAACGCCACGGACCGCAGCCTCATCATCCTCGATGAAATCGGGAGGGGGACGAGCACCTTCGACGGCATCAGCATCGCCTGGGCCGTGGCCGAGTATATTCATAACAGCCTGAGGGCGCGTACGCTCTTCGCAACGCACTACCACGAGTTGACCGAGCTTGCCCTCACCCTGGACCGGGTGAAGAACTATACCGTTGCCATCAAGGAGTGGAATGACCAGATCATCTTCTTGCGGAAGGTGGTGGAAGGCGGAGCGGACAAATCCTACGGTATCCAGGTGGCGCGGCTGGCTGGACTGCCGCAGGCGGTGATCCAGCGGGCCCGGGAAGTGCTCGCCAACCTTGAACGGGCCGAGTTTAATGAGCTGGGAGAACCGGTAGTCGCGTCGAATATCAGAACGGGAGAAGGGGAACAGGGGAAAGCCGGCACGAACGGGGAGACCGAGGCAATCGAACCGCAGCTCGGATTGTTTGCGAACGAGGCGGGTCTGCTGTTCAAGGAGATTTCAGGCTTGAACCTCGACCGTATGACTCCGCTCGATGCCATGAATAAGCTGAATGAGCTTAAGAAAAAAGTGGGCAACGGATAACCATGCAGGCAATCGGCGAAAAGAGCATTTATAAGACATTCATCCTTTCAACCGGCCTGGTTATTGCGCTGATACTTGCAGGGATTTTTTTTAATATGGCGATACGGACCAGGCAATTGGTCAACGAGGAGAGTCTCATCCGGGCACGGATCGTTTTTAACACTATTTTACTGACCCGGAAGTGGAACGCAGATTACGGCGGTGTGTATGTTGAAAAGAAAAAAGGGGTAGAGTCTAATCCGTATCTGAGGGGTACGGATGTCAGGACCGATGATGGGAAGATATTAGTATTGCGGAACCCGGCCCTCATGACCCGCGAAATATCGGAATACGCCCGCAAAGAGGGGTTGTTTACGTTCCATATCACCAGCCTTAAACTGGTGAACCCTTCCAACAAGCCGGACGAGTTCGAAGAAAAGGCCTTAAAGCAGTTCGAATCAGGAGCGGCAAAGGAAGCATTCATCACGGAGCGGATCAATGACAGGTCCTATTTTCGATACATGGCGCCCCTCTTTGTCGATAGCGCCTGCTTGCAATGCCACCAGGGACAGCAATATAACGTCGGTGATGTTCGGGGCGGTATCAGCATTTCATTTGATGCCGGGGAAATGGAGAGCAGACTCAAGTCCGAGACAATGACGATCGTTGTTTTCGGTCTGCTCTCGACCGCTGTATTGGCGGCCCTCATCTACTATTTCATGTCCCGGCTGATACGGCGTCTTGCCGAGGCCCGGCAGACGATCGAAAAGATCGCCATCACGGATGAGCTGACGGGGCTGTTCAACAGGCGCCATATCCTGTCCCGTTTTAACGAGGAATTCCAGCAGGCCCGGAGGCTGAACAAGAACCTCGGCTGCCTTATCGCCGATATCGACCATTTCAAAACCATCAACGACAGCCGAGGACACCTGGCCGGTGATGAAGTATTGAAGGAGGTGTCCCGCCGCATCAGCCGGTCCGTTCGCATTTATGACATTCTGGGCCGGTATGGCGGCGAGGAATTCCTCATTCTCCTGCCAGATACGACTCTCGACCAGGCCTGGCACTTTGCGGAGCGGACCCGGATGTATGTCAAGGAAGGCGATATCACGGGCAATCGCGTCACCATATGCCTGGGGGTGACCTGCCTCCAGGAACAGGACCAGTCCATTGACGATATGATCAAAAGGGCCGATGATGTGCTCTACCGGGCCAAGAATGCAGGCAGGGACCGGGTGGAGTGGGCGTGACCTTTCGGAGCTCTTTGGGGGCAGCTGATTCCGTTATGGGACGAATTTCCCATTGACACCCTGCCCCGGTTTCTGGTAGTATCGTGCCAACATAAAAAGCTTGAAAGGAGCAGCATCGGCAATGCAGGTAATTTTACGGGAAGACATTGATAAATTAGGCAAGATCGGCGATCTCGTCAAGGTCGCGGACGGCTACGCCAGGAACTTTCTCGTTCCCAGGAAAAAGGCGATCGAGGCCACGTCCAAGAACATGAACGCAATGAACCACGCGAAGAAGATGGTATCCGACCGTCTGCGCAAGCTGAAAAAGGAAGCGGCAGTGGACGCCGACCGGATCAAGGCCCTCGCAGTCACGATCAAGGCCAAGGTCGGAGAAGAAGGCAAACTGTTCGGTTCCGTGACCTCCATGGATATCGCCGAGGCGATGAAGGTGCAGGGTGTGCTGGTCGATAAGAGAAAGATCGTACTCGATGAGCCGATCAAACGGACCGGTGATTACACCATTACCGTCAAACTGCATACCGACGTCACCGCGGACTTCAAGGTGTCGGTTGTCGCCGAAGAGTAACGCATAAGCCAGCGGGATCCAGAAGCTAGGAGACAGAAGCCAGGAGGCAGGATAGTAATTCTGACTTCTGACGAGCGACTTCTGGCTTCTTTATTTTTGGTAACTGTTCAGGATGGCCGCAAAAGATCACGCCCTGCACTCGCGCTAGAGCACTCGTAAGCGCCGGGTGCAGGCAAAGAACTCAAAATGCCGGAGATCATGAGTTTCAGCTTTAAATTTTCTGCGTTCCTTGCGTTCTTTCGCGGCTAACAGGTTTTGACCTGAGCAGATACACTTTGTGTCCGAGGTCGAGCCATGTCAGTCCAGACCGAAGTCTCCCTGCAGAAGCTCCCTCCCCAGAACATCGAGGCCGAACAGATGGTGCTCGGCGCCATCCTGATCGAGAACGACGCCATCAACAGCGTGATGTCGGTCCTCACGCCCCAGGACTTCTATAAGGACATTCACCGCAGGATCTTTACCGCCATGCTCGAGATGTTCGAGCGCAGGGAAGCGATCGATCTGGTAACGCTGACGGACTCGCTCCGCGGCAAGGTCGGGCTCGAGGCGGTCGGCGGCGCCTCCTACCTCGCTACCCTGGTCAGCCTTGTGCCTACTGCGGCGAACATCAAGTACCACGCCAGGATCGTCCGCGAAAAATCCGTGCTCCGGCAGCTGATCCACACCTCCACCGATATCATCACGCAATGTTACGATGATTCCCGGACCGTCGAGAGCGTCGATGAGCTGCTGAATACGGCCGAGCGGTCGATCTTTGAGATCGCCCAGAAGGAGATCGGAGAATCATTTTCGGCCCTGAAAAACATCGTCGGTCACAGCTTCAAGATGGTCGAAGACCTTTATGAGCGGAAGGAAATGATCACCGGCATTCCCACCGGGTTCGTCGATCTGGACCACATGACGTCCGGGCTGCAGCCGAGCGACCTGATCATCGTGGCCGGCAGGCCGTCCATGGGGAAGACCGCGTTTTGTCTGAATATTGCGGCCCACGCGGCGATCGAGAAGGGCAAGGTCATCGCGATCTTCAGCCTTGAGATGGCCAGGGAGCAGCTCGGGATTCGTCTGCTGGGATCCGAAGCACGGGTGGACGCGCATAAACTGCGGACGGGCCATTTGTCGGAGCGCGATTGGGCGCCGCTTTCCAATGCCGCGGGACGGCTGGCCGAGGCGCCGATCTACATCGACGACACCGCGGCGCTCTCGGTGCTCGAGATGCAGGCGAAATCAAGACGGCTCAAGGCCGAGCACGGTCTCGATCTGATCATCGTGGACTACATGCAGCTCATGCGCGGCCGCGGGAACGAGCAGAGCCGTGAACAGGAAATATCGAACATCTCGCGTTCGCTCAAGATGCTCGCCAAGGACCTCAAGGTCCCCGTGGTGGCGCTGTCCCAGCTCAACCGGGCCGTGGAAACGCGGCCGGGCAAGGAAAAGAGGCCCATGCTTGCCGATCTGCGCGAGTCCGGCGCCATCGAACAGGATGCGGACGTGATCTTTTTCATCTACCGCGACGAGGTCTATAACCGATGTGAATGCCCCCCTGACGGCGAGTGCCTGTGTGAAAGAAGGGGGAAGGCCGAGGTGATCATCGGTAAACAGCGGAATGGTCCGATCGGGAAAGTGGATTTGACGTACATCAATCGGTTTACGCGGTTCGAGAACGCGGAGAAGAGGGCCTTTTAAATTTTGATGAGGTCCTAACCCAGACAAGTTAAGCCAAAAGGCAAAAACTAAAAGGCGTCTCTCGCAAAGTCGCAGAGGACGCAAAGGAAATCTTAAATCCTGGTTTTGAAGCCAAATGATATGGCCTTTCTTTGCGAGCTTAGCGTCTTTGCGAGAAAATGTCTTTTCGATTTGAAAAGAATTTGATTCGTATCTGACTAAAAATTTTACGATGCCCTCTATATCTTCACCAGGAGGTAGCCATTGGCTTCGGAAAAAACAAAAATCGCCGAAACGGTCCAGAAGTATCTCGGGAAGTCGGACTGGAAGTCCGCCATCGCCGAAATGGAAAAACTGTTCGCCATAGACCCTGATCCCATCGTACGGGTGCGGATCGGCGATGCGCGCCAGAAGCTGGGCCAGAAGGCGGAGGCGGTGAAGGAGTACATTCAGGCCGCCGATCTGTACGCGGACAAGGGATTCGTGGTCAAGGCCCTCGCGCAGTACAAGCTTGCGCTCCGGCTCGATCCCGCGAACAAACCGGCGCAGGAAAAGATCGAGTCCCTCCATTCCAACAAGACGGTTGCGGAATTGAAGATCGAGCCGCTGGAAGACGGAGCGCCGCAGCCGACCCGGAGCGTCATCCCCTTGTTCTCGGATTTTACGCAGGAAGAGTTCAATGAATTTACGCAACGGATGATCATTCATACGGTGCCCCCGAACAAGGCCATCATCAGGGAAGGGGACACGGGGAGATCGGTCTTTATCATGACGCGCGGGTCCGTGCGCGTTTACGCGACCATTACGGGGAAAAAGGTCGAGCTTGCCGTGCTTCAGGCGAGCGACTTCTTCGGCGAGATCGCGTTCCTGACGGGCCAGCCCAGGACCGCCACGGTCGAGACGATCGAAGAATCGGATGTGCTCGAAGTCGCCGAAGCGGACCTTAATGAAATGATCAGCAAGAGCCCCAGGATCCGCGATGTCCTGCATAACTATCATGAAATGCGCGTAAAGGGTACGCTCGAAAAAGTAAAAGAAGCGATATGACACAGGGTTCAGGATTTGTGGTTCATGGTTTATTGTTTTGACTGTCAGCTATTATGAGCTAAGGGCTGACAGCGAGGTACATCATGCTCCGTAATCCGGCAGTTGCGGGACATTTTTATAAAGGTTCTCCGGAATCCCTCAGGAAACAGGTCGCTGAATTCGTCGTTCCCGTCCCCGAAAAGAAAAAAGCGCTCGGTGTCCTTTCCCCGCATGCAGGCCTCGTGTATTCCGGCCCGGTTGCCGGCGCGGTCTATTCTAGCATCGAGCTCCCGGACACCTTCGTTCTTATCGGGCCGAACCACACGGGTCTCGGCGCGCCGGTTTCTCTTATGACCGGCGGGACATGGGAGACGCCGCTCGGCCAGGCCGCGATCGATGAGCCCCTGGCCGCCTCCATCCTCTCCAAATCACGCAGAATTCAGGAAGATTCCCTTGCTCATCTTCGCGAACATTCCCTCGAAGTCCAACTCCCGTTCATCCAGCATTTTAAGAACACGTTCACGTTTGTGCCGATCCAGATGCTCGACACGAGGCTCGAAACCTGTGTCGAAGTAGGGCGGGCGGTGGGAGAGGCGATAAAGGACAGGGGCCAGGGGGCAGGGGGCATGGGGCAGGGGAAGAAAGAGAAAACCAAAAACTCCGAACTCCAAACTCCGAACGATGTTCTTATTATCGCGAGCTCGGACATGAGCCACTATGAGCGTGCAGCAACGGCGAAAGAAAAGGATTTCAAGGCTATTCAACAGATATTGGAGCTCAATCCCGAAGGGCTGTACCATGCGGTGAGGGAATACGGCATCACCATGTGCGGCTACGGACCGGCTGTTGCCATGCTCGCTGCCTGCAAACTTCTTGGCGCGACCAAGGCGGAACTTATCAAATACGCGAACTCCGGCGAGGTAAGCGGTGACTACGAGCAGGTGGTCGGGTACGCCGGGATTGTGGTGTGGTGAACGCGTGAAGCGGACAAGAATTACCGCTTGCCCTGCATTATATTATCTGGTAAAGTTATTTATAATGGTCTCGTAAAAAGTCGGCATCAGCCTTCTTTCGTCATTCCCGTGGAAACGGGAATCCAGTCTATTCAAGCTGTTCCTTGGGTCCTGGATATCCGCTGGAGCTGGCCTCGAATGTTGTAATCGGGGGCGGGTATGACCAGTTAGTGCGACTGAATCGCAGTATGCCATAAAAAAATAAGACCATTTGATTCGGAGGTGTTTTAATCATGCCCGCTGTTAAAGAAAAACATACTATAAAGGACTATAAACTTCTGCCGGCAGGCGCGCCCTACCAACTCATCGAAGGAGAGCTTGTCATGACGCCGTCACCGACCACATTTCATCAGATAATTTCCGCCAATCTATTTAAAGCGATAGCGAAATTTGTGGATGGAAAAAAGACAGGGATTGCGCTTTATTCTCCCATAGATGTCTACCTTGGAGATGAAAATGCCTTGCAGCCTGATATTGTTTTTATCTCAAAACAGCTGCAAGAGATCATCGAGGACGACGGGATCCACGGCGCTCCCGATATGATCATCGAGATACTTTCTCCGTCCACTGCCTATTATGACATCAAGAAAAAATATAAAATCTACGAAAAATCAGGCGTGAAAGAATATTGGATCGTTGATCCCGAGATGAAAAGTGTGGAACTGTTTACCCTTGCCGAACAGGGCAAGTTTATTCTGAGCGCCGGCTTTACTGATCAAGGGACCGTCAAATCCGGCATCCTCGCCGGGTTTGAGATCAACCTCGAAGAGATTTTTCTCGCCTGATCTGAACAAACATGCTTGAGACAGGGACATTTCCACCGTAACTGCCATTGTAAATTGAATGTGTAATCCGTTACATACCAGGGAACTCGCCCGCATAATTTCACTCGAAAAGTTACTCCAACTGATTAATAAATAAAGATAATTACTTGGCATGAGTGTTGCTATGATAATGATCAGCACGGTAGGTTCCGTATGCAACATGTTGCATTATCAGGAGGCGCACCATGCTCAAGTTCAAAATAACCTGTCCGAGATGCGGAGTGACTGTGGCCACGTCATTTCCCGATGCCCTGATATGGGAACGCTGCCCCGGCTGCAGGGTGCATGTCTGGGAACAGTACGATGTGCTGATGGCTGATGTGAATGCGTCCGAACGGCCTGCGGATTCCAGCAGGAGCGTTCATGCGAATAATTGATATGGCGGGACGCGATTATTTACGGAGGTATGCAATGAGGAAGTTAAACGAAATGATTGGATATGCATTGGTAAGAACATTTATCATGCTGGCTGTTATGGCAGCGCCCATACAAGTGTACGCGGCTTCCATGGGAGACTATTGCATCAACCCCCCTCTCATCGGGGTTCCCACGAAACCGAACCTCCTGCTGATGCTTGATAATTCCTCGAGCATGTTCGACATGACCTATGTTGATGAGGGAAAACCAGGAACCTGCTCTATCCTAACAACCAAGACCTGTTACAAGGATGCCGATTGTCTCGCGGGAGAGGGAACCTGTAACGGCAGCCCCAGGGACCCCAATTATTGTTATGATCAGACATACAAGAGCACGAACGGCTATGTAGGGTATTTTGATAAAGATAAATTTTATCAATACGACGCGACGAACGGCGATTTTTTTGAAATCGCGGCGTTTCCCGCGGATGCCAGTTGCACCAATACTTTAAAAAAGATCACGAATCCCACCAACACCCTGTTTATATGCCACACCGCATCAGATGTGACAATATTTGTCGCGAAGGGCAACTACCTCAACTGGCTCACGGCGTCGAAATTCGACGAGCAGAAGGAGATACTCACCGGCGGCAAGTACGTGACCAAAGTCTGCTCGATCGCCGTGGACACGTCATGCATTGTGGATACGGATTGCCCATCAGGGGGTGGCACCTGCGGAGTTGTAACGAATACCTTTCTGCAGGGAGAATCACGCGGCTGCGTGGGCAGGGGATTCGTTAAAGAAGCGCTCACCGCTGATTTCGTGAATTATGCGGATACGTCAACCAACCCGAACACGTCTCTCGGAATAACGTTCAGCATTAAAGGACCAGTTGATGATACCAATCCTACCGCGCCATCGCCCGGGGGCCAGACATCGATAGGTGTTCTTCTTGGTAATTATAACGAGTCGCTCTGTCAGGAGGCGATCGATCTCCTTGAAGGGGGGGGTAGCCTTGGCACAATTAAAGCGGCGGTAGATGATTGCCTCTCTTCCACCACCGCGGCGGGAGCGTATTGTAAGTTCAGGGCTTCACTTTCATGCACAATGGACTCTGATTGCAACCTCGGCGGCGGGTTCTTGTGCTCGGTGAGTGAGCCGGGTGTTTGCGGATTGAATCCTGGCACTGGTACGTGTACCGCGAATA
>Ga0208492_1001493_pt1 | contig 14131 bp, 8 predicted proteins | sample Subbioar_CSW14AB_FD_184820 | JGI IMG/M metagenome (GOLD analysis project Ga0208492, IMG submission 184820) | Serpentinite rock and fluid subsurface biosphere microbial communities from McLaughlin Reserve, California, USA - CR12Mar_CSW14AB (SPAdes) | ecosystem: Environmental > Terrestrial > Deep... | reverse complement strand
TTACAACAGATCAAGACAACGTTATAGAAGGCCACTCAAATTATTACCTGCCATCCTGCCCTGATGGGGTGCACAATGTGCGCAGTTTCACGGGGATAACGTATAAAAACCTGTATAAAAATATCGACCTGCATTATTACGAAAAAAACGGTCAATTAAAATACGATTACCTGGTGCAGCCAAATACAGATTATAAACAGATCCGTTTACAAATTGCCGGTGCCGAAAAGATCCTGCTTCAACCGGATGGCAGCCTCCTTCTGAAAACACCTTTAGGTGACATTAAGGAAGATGCACCTATTGTCTACCAGGGTCGCAGCCGGCTAAAAGCAAAATGGATCGTGGAGAATAATACATTAAGCTTTGAAATAGAAAATTATAACCCTGGTATTTTGTTAGTGATTGATCCGGCGGTCAGACTTTGGGGAACTTATTACGGCGATACTGAACCCCAAAACAATACCTGCACAGCAACAGATCTATTAGGAAATGTATATATGGGAGGTTACGGTGGGAATTTATTTAATACTTACTTAGCCACTACTGGTGCGCATCAGACAATCGGCAATGGAGGCTCCGACGGTTTTCTTGTAAAGTTCAATGGTTCAGGTTCGCGGTTATGGGCGACTTATTATGGAGGCGCATCCCACGACTACCTGAGTGCCTGTACTGTTGATGCCTCCGGAAATGTATTTGCTTCAGGCGAAACAGCCTCAAATGATGGAACAACGATAGCCTCAGCAAATGCGCACCAAAGCTCGTTTGGTGGAGGCAGTGATGCATTCCTTGTGAAATTTGACAGCAGTGGTGTAAGGCAATGGGCGACTTATTATGGTGATAATGGGTTTGAAAGTGGAGTAAGGTGTGCCGCCGACAAAACTGGGAATATTTATTTAGCAGGCTACACTTCACAGTCTACGGCTACAGTTAGTGTGATAAGTACCTCTGGAGCACATCAACCAACATTTAGTGGGGGGGTTGATGCCTTCCTTGTAAAATTTAGCGCATCAGGTACCCGTATCTGGGGAACATATTATGGTGGGTCCGGAAGCGAGTTCCTTGGCGACTGTGCCACAGATGCTTCCGGTAATGTCTACCTTTCAGGTTTTACAAATACAAATTCAGGTACAACAATCGCTACAACTGGTTCCCAGCAGTCTAATTACCTTGGAGGATCTAATGATGGTTTTCTCGTGAAATTCAACAGCGGTGGCGTGAGACAATGGGGAACATATTATGGAGGTTCTGATGATGATAAAATATGGAGCTGCACAACTGATCCTTCCGGTAATGTTTTTATTGCGGGTGAAACCAAAAGCTATGGGTTCATTGCGAGTTCGGGCTCACATCAAAGCACTATAGCTGGAGCTAATGATGCATTTCTTGCAAAATTTAACGGTGGTGGTGTGCGTCTTTGGAGCACTTATTATGGCGGGGCATTTTTTGATGTTGGTAATGCATGTACCTGTGATCCCGCTGGCAACGTTTACCTTGCAGGTAGCACAACCTCGCAAGATAACAATGCCATAAGTACACTAAACAGCCAGCAAGTTACAAATCCGGGCTATTGGTGTGCTTTCCTTGCAAAATTTAATTCAGCAGGAGTAAGACAGTTCGGTACTTTTTACGGAGGATTAAATGACACTTATGCTTATGGATGCTCTGCTGATGTTTCGGGAATATATTTGTCGGGTAATACGACGGCTTCTAACCCCGACCTTATTTCTACCCCGAATGCATTTCAGACTTTAGGTATGGGTAATGATGCTTTCCTTTCCAAGTTCAAAGATGGAGTCCCAACTAGTGCCCTTCAATCAGAGCCCTACCAGGATAACTTTGCAAGCGCATTCCCTAATCCAACTGATGGTAAGCTTGAAATCAATGCTGAATCTTATCTTGATAAAGGTATTCTGGAGTTGTTTAATAGCTCTGGAGATCTTATTTTTAAAAAGAATTTAGCTCCTGAAACACCTGTTGATTTAACCGGATTGCCAACTGGGATCTATCTTATTAAATTATCGGATGCTAATAAACACAAAATTTTAAAAGTGATTAAAGAATAATCTGGGTGTTCAATGTCTCCGTTTTTTAAAAAGAAATTACTTTGGAAATATTTATTTTAGTGGACATATCTCTTCTAAAATCTCCAGCCTGACGGTGCTGCCAACTAAAACCTGTAATTCCTGTTCTCACCAATTCTCCATCCTGTAAGCTTTTCTACCCAAAACAAAAAACGGTACTTTAAATTCGTCTTTACTTTTGAAGGATCGTACCTGAAATCCCACTTGGCAGCCTTTATCCTTTGTTCAAATACTTTTGGATGCGTTCCTTTATACACGTCAAGGAGATCAATATTATTGTAATCAAACTCTTCCACTTCCGGAATATTGTTTTTCATCCATTCATCGTTGTGCCACATTTTATGAAAGGAGCTTTGTTTGGCCTGCTGGGCCTTTGGCGATTTCACCCAGCCGTAATGGTAAATAAAAGCTCCGGTTTTTATGACGTGCAGTTTTTTATCGCCTGTTATTCTGAAACCCTGCGCATCTTTATAGGAGCGAATATTTTTATTGTTTTTAATGATCCGGATTTCGTGTTTGTACCAGCGTCGGCCAATGCCTACGTATTGGTAATGCCCGTAAAAATGTTTGTACTCAAATAATAAGCCGTCAACCGTTTTATCGTCTTTATACGTTTGCATGGCAGATCTTATTTTGGACTGGTCTTCTTCATGCACACATTCGTCGCTTTGTATATAAAAACACCAGTCGTATTCTTTTGGGATGGCATCAAACACTTTATTTGTTTCAACAGATAGAACTTTTCCTCCTTCCCGCACACTATCGTCCCACACCGTATCGATGATCTTTATTTTGTGCGATCCGATCGATTCAACCAACTGCCTGGTACCGTCTTCGCTGTTACCAACTCCTACGTAAAATACGTCACACAGCGGAAGAATAGAACTGATCGCCTCTACAACAGGGTAATCATACTTCAGGGCATTTCTTATTATTGTAAATCCGGCAACCTTCATATAATATTAAAATGGATAACCTATTCCAAAATTTAAAACAGAGTACTCCCAACCTTTTTTATCGAAGGTCCAGCGGTCCCCAGGCGCAAATTTAGGATCTTTCAAGGGTGCGGCGACGTCAAAGCGTAACACAAAAAAGGTCAGGTCCCATCGGATGCCAATACCCCCGCCAATAGCGATCTGGTCTGCAAAGGTAGCAGCAACAAATTCCCCTCCGGGTTTGTTCTCGTCGGGATGTAAACGCCATATATTTCCCGCGTCTACAAATAACGCCCCATGAAAGGAACGAATAATATGAAAGCGGTACTCTACATTTCCTTCCAGCAAAATGTCACCGATCTTATCAAAGCGGGTTGGACTTTTTCGTGAATCGTATGCTCCCGGACCAAGTGTCCTTGCTCTCCAGGCCCTGACACTGTTCGGACCCCCGCTAAAAAAACTTTGTTCATAAGGTAACTGGCTCAGATTTGCCAGCGGTTTGCCAATACCGGCTGCGACCCTGTACACCATGCGGCTTTTTTTACGGATGGGGATATACATCCGGAGATCAATATCGGTTTTTAAAAATTGTGCAAAAGGAATCTCCAGTATCAGGTATCTTCCAAGTGAATCGGTGGGTTGGTTTGTGGATTTGAACGCCGCTCTTAAAATATTTCCGGAAGATTGTAAATTTAATTTCGCAAAATAGGCCGCGCGTTGGCCGGTAATTGTATTTTCCTTGGAAGTAAAGGTAAGGCTGTATTTACTAAGTGTGGTAATGTGGTCCTGGAAAGAATTAAGCAGGAACGCATCGTTGTAATCACGCAAAAGTTTGGTATAGCTGTCAAGCAGATTTGCGCGTACGAGGTATACTTCAAAAGGAATAATGTCGTGCTTGAGCTGGCGCTTATATGTTTTAAAACTAAAGCCATAATTAAGCGTACTGATCACCCTGCTGAATTCCGGACGTGTCTGGTAGTTGAGAGAGGTTTTAATATAAGTACGAGGCTGCTGGTCTTTCCTGAACGGTAACAAAGAGAAAGGAAAGAAAGCGCGGGGCACAGAAAAACTTATTTCGGGTCCGAACTGGATGGTATTAAATGTTTTCTGGATTTTTTGTACAGAATTCACATCTTCCACGCTGGTAACAGCCCCTTCGTTTGTATTTAATGGCTTTTGCGCGGCTACCGAACCCTGCAATCTCAGCTCAACGAGTTCTCCACCCCTGAATGTATTTCTGTTCTGGTAAATGATGCTTCCGTCAATTCCAAGGTTACCGGATGTGTTGGTGCCCTCCGTTTCAGCAGTGATGGATTGTTTTATAAGCGGGTTACAAATAACATAACAATCCAGCTGGCTACTGTTAGTTTGGTTTACCAGAAATTGTATGGTGACATTCTTAAATATGCCGAGCCCCAACAGTTGTTTATATGTTTGTTGTGCGGAATCTTTCCGGTAATACTGACCTTTGTAGATATCGGTATTGGAAGAAATGATCTTTCGTTTGTATGCAAGAGGTTTGTTCAGTAGAAAGACAAGCCCTTTACGTTTTGATATAACTGTGTCTTTAAATGTAAAGTCCCGCGGATTACCAACCAGGGGCTCTGTAATAATGTAAACATTTGCTATTTTAAAACGCGGATGCTCCACTTCGATCAGGGAATCGTTGCTGGAATTGTACGGAGCTGAAAATTTTCTTAAGCGGATCTTCATTGCTACGGAATGATCGGCGCAACTGGTATCCGCGCCATAACTGATGTATGCATTCTCAAAGTAGAAATAGCCGTTGTTCAAGGCAAGATCGGTGATACGCTGCTGCTCGTTCTGAAATTTCTCTTTATCAAATTGCATCCCTTTTTTCAGAAGGCTGTTGGCGGTGTCTTTCAAAATAAGCTCCCCCAGTTTTTTGTCTTTAAGATCATAGCTGATCTCACTTACAGTATAAGAATGTCCGGGATGAAGATAATATTTTATTATAGCGCGTTTAGAATGCCGGATGAGTTTTACGGTATCCGTTACCTTATTGTCGAAATACCCTTTGCTGAACAAATATTTACTGAGCTGAAAAAGTGTCTGGTGAGTAAGGGAGGAATCATATATCACAGGTGGTTCACCAATGTCGCGCACACTTTCTATAAACATGGGGCTTTCCTTATCCTTTAGCTTAGGTTCTTTCTTAGATTTCCCTTTTTTAAGACGTTTGGCATTTTTCTTTTCAAAACGCCTCACTTTTTCAGCATTCAGTTTGTCATATTTTAAATTGCGGTTTAATTTCTTCTCATTTATTTTCTGGGTATTAAACAAATTATACCACCACACAAAAAACTGAACTTTTCTTAAAAGTTTCCGGTTTGGCTTCTGCCTGAAAAATGCTTCGAAATTTTCTTTGGGAATATTTGTTTCTTTTGCATTTACAACTTCAACCCGTTCAACAAGATACTGATCGGGAAGCAGTTTTTTTGTTGGGCTGCATGAGGTAAGAATTGCAAACAAAACAAACAACAAAAAATACACTGCTGTTTTTTTGAAACGCACCGTATTCATTATTTTTATATGTTGCTTCAACTCTGCTTTATAAAATACGCTAATTTAGGGTAAAATATGCTTAGTAAAAATCAAATAAAGGAAATACAATCACTGCAATTAAAAAAGTTCAGGGATGCTAAAAAACAATTTATCGCGGAAGGAATTAAAACTGTTGTGGAGATCCTGACACAGGCGCCGGTGCTGCTGGTTGAAATTTTTGCCACGTGCGATTTTATTGAAGCACACAAAGCAATATTACGAAGATTAAACGTAAAGTTCACGGAAATAACGGAGGCCGAACTTAAGAAGATAAGCCTTCAGTCTACACCCAGTGGCGCATTGGCGATCTGCAGTTATTTTAAAGAAGCACCAACATCGTTTAACTTTAAAGAGAACTTTTCATTTTATTTGGATGATGTCAGAGATCCCGGTAACATGGGAACCATTATTCGCCTGGCAGATTGGTTCGGAATATCTGCCATCTTTTGTTCTCCCGCAAGCTGCGATTTTTATAATCCCAAAGTGATCCAATCTACCATGGGGGCATTTATGCGTGTAAAAATTGTGTATGTTGAGCTCAGCGAGTTATTGACAGAACAGAAGATAGAATCGGTTTATGGCGCTGTTCTGGATGGGAATAACCTTTATAAAGAGCGTCTCAAAAATGGGTTGATCGTGATTGGCAACGAAGCAAATGGTATCAGTGACCGCAACCTGCAATTGATCACGAATAAAATAACCATCCCGGCGAATCAAAACAACGGTACGGAATCTCTTAATGCAGCGATGGCAACTTCTATCATCGCTTCCGAGTTTTTCAGACAACTAAAATCCGGAGCATCAAGGTAATTTATAAGCTTCTATAAATTTAATCGTGTGCGGGACCCTGGAATGTTTTCCCGGATCTTTTCCGGCCAAAAAAATAAGACATGCCTACACTAAGATCTGGAAATTTAAGTGCCGGCCTTCCGGGAGCCATGTAGTGTGCGGCCTCCAGGTTAAAGCCAATATTTGGGTTCGTTTTTAAACGCCAGCTTACACCCGCGCCGAGCTTGAGTGAAACAGCCATGTTCTTCTGATTGTAATAATTTTGCATGCCATAGTATTCAAACGCTAATCCCGTTTGCGTGTACAAAAGAAGATTTTTACGGGTGTAAAAATAATAGTTAAGTTCCGCCAGGCCTCTGTGATACATTAAGGACCTGGGTGTAATGCAAGGGCTTAGTGCTGTTCCCTGGTAGGTGAGGCCGATACTTAACCGGTTGGCAATGAAGTACCCGATTTTTGGCTGAAGTTGCGCAGGTAGTATAAAGCCTCTCTCGTAACCTGTAAATCCAAAAGAAAGATCGGTGCTTAGGCCCGCAAAAAATCGTCCCTTCGAAACAAGGCTGGAGGTCTGGCCTTTTGCGTTTTGTTGCGCATGAAGGGAGCACAGGCCAAAGGCCAAAAAGCAAAGGCATAATCTGGAAGTCATTATAAAAATGTATTTCCGGTGAGACGTGGAAATGAATAAGAAAGTTACAGGAAAGCGTTTATTTCGTTAGCACATTGCCTTTATATCTCAGCTTGTGCCTGCCTTTGGGATCATTGCTGTAAAGATAAACGATCCTGTCCTGGCGTCCGTAAACGGTAGCGGTATTAAAATTTATAAGCACGGTTACTTTTTCGCCAGGCAGTATAGGCTGTTTTGGGAAATCAACAGTGGTGCAGGAACAAGAAACTTCAGCCTCTGTAAGAAGCAGCGGTTGATTGCCGGTATTGCGGATTTCAAATGTGTTCTTAATAAGTTCGCCACGTTTTACTGAGCCGAAATCTTTTTTTGCTTCCGTTATTTCAAGTTTTGGCTGCGAAGTACTTTTTAATGAAAGAAGTAACAGAAAAGAGAATATAAATTCCTTTAAATAAAAAATCCCCTTGGCAGAACCGAGGGGATTTCTGAAAATATCTGGTAGTTTATCCACCGGTAGTTGTTGCAGGTGTTTTAGCTTTCACCTCACCTTTGATACGCACTTTTTTAGTAGCATACCTGGCATTTGAAGTAACGGTTACGTTTTTCTCAAAACGGCCTTCACGTTTTGTGTCATACTTCACCTTTATTACACCGCTTTTGCCGGGCAATATTGGTTCAGTTGGCCAGCCTGGCTTTCCATCAATAGTGGTAGCGGTACAACCGCATTCACCGGATACGCTGGTGATGGTTAAAGGTGTTTTACCCGTATTTGTAAATTTAAATTCACGAAGACCGTTCGCATCATACTCAATTACTCCGTAATCAAGCACCTCGGTTTCAAATTTAATGTCGGGCGCATTAGGGTCCATATTAGGAATAACAGACTCCTGAGCGTTTAAACCGAAATTTAAACCAAGCGTAACAAACAGGAATGAAATAATTTTTTTCATAACGATATAAAATGAGGACTACCCTTTCTTTTGCTCAACAGGAGCTCCTGCCGGAGTAGGGTTCGCAGGGAAGTCAGTTTCAACCGGCTTAACTTCAACGTTTCCTTTGATGGTTAAAACAATGTTACCACTTTTTGCATTAGAGTTCACAGTTACGGTTTTATAGATCTGGCCCGGACGGTTAGTATCGTATTTTACTTTGATAACACCTGTTTTACCTGGCAGGATTGGTTCTTTAGGACATTGTGGCACTGTACATCCACAACTTCCCTGGCAGTTTGTAATTACCAGTGGTTCTTTTCCGTTATTGGTAAATTTAAATTCACACTCACCATTGCCACCTTGTTTAATAGTGCCATAGTCATGCTCCATTTTATCCATTTTAATATCTGCTAAACTTGCAGCGGCAGGTGCAGCAGTTCCTGTTCCATGGTCATGTCCATCGCCTGCGGTATGATCCTGAGCAAATGTTAATGTAGATAAACCTGCAACCAAACCTAAAGTAAAAATTAGCTTTTTCATGTGTGTCTTTTTTTAATTATTGAGAGATTAATACTAAAATCGTGCCATAAAGATATTATAAACACGGGATTCTTTCCGTAATTTTACGAAATTTAACAAAATATTTTTCATTAGTTTAACATGGAGATAGCCAAAACTTATAATCCCGGCGAAGCAGAACGCAAATGGTATCCCTATTGGATGCAAAAACAATTTTTTAAGTCTACACCAGATCACCGCAGACCTTATACAATAGTCATTCCGCCTCCTAACGTAACCGGCATGTTGCACATGGGCCACATGCTTAACAACACCATTCAGGATGTGCTCATCCGCCGCGCCCGCATGTTGGGATTCAATGCTTGCTGGGTACCTGGTACCGACCATGCAAGTATCGCTACCGAAACCAAAGTAGTAAATCTTCTCGCGGAAAAAGGAATAAAAAAAACTGATATTACCCGCGAAGAATTTTTAAAACACGCTTGGGATTGGAAAGAAAAGTATGGCGGCATTATTTTAGATCAGCTTAAAAAATTAGGCGCAAGCTGCGATTGGGACCGCACGCGTTTTACAATGGAACCGGCATTGAGCGATGCGGTTCTGGATGCATTTATTCACCTGTATAATAAGGGACAGATTTACCGTGGCGTAAGAATGGTGAACTGGGATCCTCAGGGCTTAACTGCTTTGAGCGATGAAGAAGTGATCCATAAAGAAACAAACAGCAAACTGGTATATGTAAGATATATGGTGGAGGGTTCGGCTTCCGGCGAATTTATCACGGTTGCCACCACACGTCCTGAAACAATTATGGGTGATACGGCTGTTTGCGTAAATCCTTCAGACGAGCGTTATTTTCACTTAAAGGGCAGGAATGTTATTGTTCCGGTAGTGAACCGTGTAGTACCTGTAATTTTTGACGATTACGTGGATGCTTCTTTTGGTACCGGAGCTTTAAAGGTAACACCGGCACATGATATCAATGACTTTAACCTGGGACAAAAATATAAGTTGCCGACAATTGATGCTCTTACACCAGATGGAAGAATAAGTGAGGCTGCTGGAGCATATGTGGGAATGGACCGTTTTGCCTGCCGCAAACAAATTATCAGGGATCTTGAAGAACAGGGCTTGGTGGAAAAAACAGAGGAGATCAAAAACAAAGTGGGGTATAGTGAAAGAACAAATGCGGTGATTGAACCAAAACTTTCCATGCAGTGGTTTTTAAAAATGGATGTGATCAGTAAACCGGCTCTGGACGCAGTAACGAGTGGTGAAGTAAAACTGATCCCTGAAAAATACATCAATACCTACAAACATTGGATGGAAAACGTACATGATTGGTGCATCAGCCGTCAGCTTTGGTGGGGACAACGCATCCCGGCCTGGTATGATGGGCAGGGGAATACGGTGGTGTGTAAGACAAAAGAAGAGGCATTTGAGAAATTAAAAAGTAAGAACGGAGGATTAAAAATTGAAGAGATCCGCCAGGACGAAGATGTACTTGACACATGGTTCTCTTCATGGCTTTGGCCTTTAACTGTGTTTGATCCGGATATTATAAAGAACGGATGGGAAAAAGCGAATAACGACCTGAAGTATTATTATCCAACAAATGATCTTGTAACCGGCCCGGATATTTTATTTTTCTGGATCGCCAGGATGATCATTGGGGGAAAGGAATTTACAGGGTTAAAACCCTTTACCAATGTTTACCTTACAGGTATTGTAAGAGATAAGCTCGGAAGAAAAATGAGTAAGCAGCTGGGTAACTCTCCGGATCCTCTTGACCTGGTGGCTAAGTACGGTGCAGATGGTGTACGTGTAGGAATGTTATTATGCTCTCCGGCGGGTAACGATCTGCTTTTTGATGAAAGTTATTGCGAACAGGGACGAAATTTTGCCAACAAAGTCTGGAATGCTTTCAGATTGATCAAAGGATTTGAAATTGGAGCTTCGACAGGCTCAACCGCCATACAACAATCAGCGGCACAGAAAACAGCTGCCACCTGGTTCGAAAATAAGTTGTCGGAGCAACTGGAAATTATCAACGATCATTTTGCAAAATACCGCATGAGTGACGCCCTGATGGCTACCTACAAACTGGTGTGGGACGATTTCTGCGCCTGGTACCTGGAAGCAATTAAACCGGATTTTGTAGATGGTAAAGCATTGCCGATTGATAAAGCCACTTACGATACAACTATTCATTTTCTTGAACAGCTCTTAAAGATCATGCATCCCTGGATGCCATTCATTACTGAAGAGATCTGGCATTTGATACAGGAGCGTACCGAAAAGGACTGTGTTATTGTTGCAGAGTGGCCGAAAAAACGGGCGTCTTTAGATGCCAGGCAGTTGGGCGAATTTGAAGTTTGCAAAGAACTAGTTACCACCGTGAGGAATGTTCGCGCGCAAAAACAACTCTCACCGAAAGAAAAACTGGAGGTAATTGAAAAATCAGCTGCTGATCGTTCTTATTTTGACGAGGTAATTATAAAACTCGCGAATCTTTCTGCATTTAAATATTCCAACGAAAAAATAGATGGTGCCTATAGCTTTACAATTAAAACCACAGAATTTTTTATTCCGCTTGCCAATAACATCAATAAGGAAGAGGAGAAAGCGCGCCTGAAAAAAGAACTGGAGTACAATAAGGGGTTTTTAAAATCGGTGCAGATAAAATTATCCAACGAAAAATTTGTTGCGAATGCAAAGCCGGAGATCATTGCCGTTGAGCGGAAAAAAGAAAGTGACGCTTTATCGAAAATAGGTTCCATTGAAGAACAATTAAAAAGTTTGTAGTATCTGAGCCGGATAGAGCTATTAAAAAAAAACAAATTTATACCTGGTTATTCCGAATTTTCTGTTGGGCCATCCATCATGATTTTCGGTCATATAAATTTCTGCGGGAAGTCCTGACGCCAGGTAGGTAAATGTATATTTAACCACGCTTGTGTTATTATCTTGATCATAAGAAAATAAATCCCTTTCATTTAGAATTACGTTTGGACTTTACTAAAGATATATAAAACGAATTAGAGTTAAAAATGGCTTGAGCTTTTTGTAGAAAAGAGGGTTGAACTTTTTGCCGGAATTGAGGATATAAGTAATGGACTTTATTGTGATAGGAATTTGTGAACGGATTAGGATTAGCTCGCTCCGCTCGCTGATCCTAATGGGGGGCTTAACAACAAACCTTTTCGCTAACGCGAAAAATGGTTTTTTGATTTTCCATTCTCGCTCAAGCAAAGCTTGGCTCGCCTGGAAAATCAAAAAACCCCCTCGGCTTCGCTGAGAGGGTTTTGTTGTTGCCCGAGCTGGATTCGAACCAACATAGTCGGTACCAAAAACCGAAGTCCTGCCATTAGACGATCGGGCATTTTTAATTTCGGTCTGCAAAAATACTAATTTTTTAATTCAATCAAATATTTTTTTGAAAAAAACGTTCTAATTGTGGCTAATGCGGCAAATTTAAACCAAGTAAAATACTATCTTCGCAACCATTACTTTTATTTATGATGACAAAAGAATTCAGTAGACTTAATAATATGCTCGGGTGGCTAGTCTGGGCGATTGCCACTGTAACTTATTGCAGTACCATCGAACCAACAGCCAGTTTCTGGGATTGCGGGGAATACATAGCCTGCGCATACAAACTTGAGGTTGGGCACCCTCCGGGAGCGCCTTTCTTTTTGCTCGTAGGACGTTTTTTTACACTTTTTGGCGGTTCTGATCCTGCCATGGCTGGTATGATGGTCAATGTCATGAGCGCTTTATGCAGTTCTTTCAGCATCTTATTTTTGTTCTGGACTATTACCCGTTTGGCGATCAAAGTATACGGTAAAAAAGTTGGCGATCTTGATTCATCCAAACAATGGGCTATTCTTGGCGCAGGTATTGTTGGTTCCCTGGCGTATACATTCTCTGATTCGTTCTGGTTCAGCGCCGTGGAAGGTGAGGTATATGCGATGTCGTCGTTCTTTACTGCAATCGCGTTCTGGGCCATTTTAAAATGGGATGAGGAAGATACACACAATCCAACAGGTGCGTTGCGCTGGTTAGTGCTGATCAGCTATATGATAGGGCTTTCCATTGGTGTTCACTTGTTGAATTTATTGATTATCCCGGCCATCGGCTTTATTATTTACTTTAAAAAATATCCGTTCACCTGGAAAGGATTTATCATGGCTGGTATTGCCGGTGTATTGGTTCTGGGCCTCGTGCAAAATCTTATCATTCCCAAGGTTGTAAAATTCATAAGTGATTACGAGGTTTTCTTTACTAACAAGATGGGTATGGGTTTCAGCAGCGGAACTATCTTTTTCTTTTTGATCCTTACTGTTTCTCTCGTTAGTTTTATTATTTATACGGTCAACAAACAGGAAAAACATTACAAGATCGGGTTTTATTCAGCCTGTGTTCTGTCTGGATTCGCAGTGATCGTAGCACCCAGCGGAAGCGGCATGTTCTTCCGTTTAGTGATGCTGGGCGCTATTCTTTATGCGATCAACCATTTCAAAACAAAAACCGTTACCCTTAACACCATCTTCTTAAGCTTCGCAACATTATTGATCGGATATTCTTCTTTCTTCGTGCTGGTGATCCGCTCACAGGCCAATCCGCCAATGGATGAGAATGATCCTGAAAACGCGCCCAACATGCTTTCGTATCTCCTACGAGAGCAATATGGCGACTGGCCGATATTGTACGGACAGTATTATAACGCGCCAACCCGCCCTAGGAGTGAATTTGGCAGCGGCGACCCGATTTATGCCAAGGATAAGATAAAAAACAATTACAAAGTAGTAGACAACCGCAAAAATTCCATCGCAAAATACGAGAAAGAATTCTGCACGGTTTTCCCGAGGATGTACAGCAGCCAGTCGCACCACGAAGCTGGTTATAAATACTGGGGCAATGTGGCCGAAAACCATAAGAACAAATTGGTTGAAAACAGGAACGGTGAAACGGAAACAGTAGAGATCCCTACCATGAGGGCCAATCTTAAATACTTTTTCAATTATCAGGTGAACTACATGTACCTCCGCTATTTCTACTGGAATTTTGTAGGCAGGCAAAACGATGTGCAGGGATCAACCGGCAATAACATGGATGGTAACTGGATCAGCGGGATCAAACCTATCGACGATTTCAAACTGGATACAGATACGTCTCAAAAGATTTACAGGGACAAAAATAACTTCGCTGAAAACCGTTTTTTTGCGTTGCCATTAATACTGGGTCTTCTGGGAATGTTTTTCCATTTTAAACGCAACAAACCGGACGCCTGGGTGGTATTGTGTTTTTTCTTATTAACAGGTCTGGCTATCGTTATCTATCTTAACCAATCGCCTTATCAGCCACGCGAACGTGATTATGCCTATACGGGCAGTTTCTACGCCTTTGCCATATGGATAGGTTTTGGCGTGCTGTATTTATACGACCAGTTCAGCAAGAAAAAAGCAACCATGGGAATTGTGATCGGATCAACGGCTTTAAGTCTTGTTGTTCCCGGTATTATGGCGAAAGAAGGATGGAATGACCACGATCGTTCTTTAAGAACTTTATCGCGCGATGTGGCCATCAATTACCTGCAAAGCTGCGCGCCGAATGCTATTCTCTTCACCAACGGTGATAACGACACTTTCCCGCTCTGGTATGCGCAGGAGGTAGAAGGAATCCGAA
>Ga0208492_1001492_pt1 | contig 14134 bp, 10 predicted proteins | sample Subbioar_CSW14AB_FD_184820 | JGI IMG/M metagenome (GOLD analysis project Ga0208492, IMG submission 184820) | Serpentinite rock and fluid subsurface biosphere microbial communities from McLaughlin Reserve, California, USA - CR12Mar_CSW14AB (SPAdes) | ecosystem: Environmental > Terrestrial > Deep... | reverse complement strand
CACCGGTCCAATCTTCATCCTTACCGTTGCGCGAAACTTATTCTCGCCGATTTCGTCCAACGCATCACAGCCCGGAATCGACTGACGCAGAAATTCGAGATTGTTGAGCGCTTGCCACACCACATCTTTGGGTGCCGCAATGAATTGAATCCCGTTTAACTCCATGACCTCATGCCTCCTCTTACACAATGCGCACCAGTCACGAACTTCTCAGCTCGACTACCTGTAAAGTGAGCGCTGCCGCATCCGCTTGACATCTACAGAAATCGCGAAGTCGGCGTTTTTAATATAAGCCTTCATATTCTTCTCAATCTCGGACAACTCGTATTTGTAGTTCACCATCAAGCCGAGGGACTGTTTGATACCCGAGGCCGAGATATCGGATTTCCAGTTGATGCGCTCAATTTTAGCACCGTTACTCAGATGAAAGTGGGTGACTGGATTGAGCGCACGGCGCGCATCAGGTGATGGTGTTGTGAGATACTGCGCACAGGCATCCATGACCAAGTTCTTGGTCCTGTCGTCAAAGGTTGCGGGATCTTCTGTGACGACTTTTGCAACAGACTCTAGATTGGCGTTCAACCAATGCCGAAAGCCAGGAATGGGCGACAACGTCGCAAATTGCTTTATATGAGGCAATTCAGCCGAGAAGTATTCGACCACCCGCTTGATAAGGAAATTTCCGAATGCGATTCCGGCCAGGCCCATTTGGCAGTTCGAAATCGAGTAGAAGATTGCGGTGTCAAAATTCTCAACTGGCTCAGCGGTCGCCTTTTCGTCGAGCAGTGACTGTACGTCTGTCGACAAGCCGGTTGTTAGCGCCACCTCAATGAATATCAACGGTTCGTGTGGCATCGAAGAATGGAAATAGGCAAAGCATCGACGGTCGCAATCCAGCCGATTTTTAAGATCCGCCCAACTATGGATCGGATGTACCGACTCATACTGGATGAGCTTTTCTAGCAGTGATGCCGGAGAGTCCCAGGTGATTTGCAAAAACTGTAAAAACCCGACATCGAACCATTTCGAAAGCAGGTTCTTGAGACACAGCTCGAGAGCTTTAAGATTTGGCTTTGATTTTAACCGCCTTAAGACGTCAGCCCGCAGGTCGATGAGAAACTTTATGCCATGGGGGCCATCGTTGAACCGAGTCAGAATGCGCTCAACATCCGACTGTTGGGCGATGATTTCGAGTATTTCGATTTTTTCGCTGTCCTCGAGCTCTGAATAGCGCGCTCGAAGTTCAGCTGCGAATTTGCGCGACTGCAACTCGTTGAAGTCGTCCTGGATTATTCGCAGTAGTTTTTCCGCCGACGCTGGCGGGGGCAGACGAGGTTGAGAGCGGACGCCATGCCACCGGGCCACCCATCGACGGAATGGGTCTGCAACATACCGAACCGCAAACATCTTTCCCCCCATATCGACCTCACCCCCAACTCACCGAATGATTGTTTGAGATTGATTTAAATACTATTCTAGGTTGCTCGTTAACTTAAAAACTTGCCATTACGAAAGGCGAAGCCGCGACCACTCGGTGCTTGGCGCCCCTAGCTGAGTATGCTATTGGCTGTGCTGCACAGCGTCAAGACAAATACGTATACAAATCCGATAGAAGTTCATTTGAGAGCTAGGAGTTTTACATCTTCTGCATGACAATCGACGAAACAGACGGCAAATCCATCATCCCACCGCGGCCTTATCTTCGGGACGAGGTTTTTCAGCGAATCAAAGAACATGTGGCTGGCTTGGCCACCTCCGGTACGGCGCCGGTCATTTTGCGTGAAGCAGATCTTGCACGGCAATTTGGTGTCAGCCGGACGCCCGTTCGCGAAGCGCTGAATCGACTGGTCCAAGATGGGCTGGTTGTGCTCGAGCCGCGCCGCGGCGCTAAAGTTCGCCCGACCTCGCTCGAAGACTATTTGGCTTGGCTCGAAATTCGCGAGGCGCTCGAAGGCTTTGCTGCGCGGCTCTCTGCGTTGCACGCCTCCCCTGCGACCATTGCGGAGATGCGCGCCTTGTTCAGGCAGTTTGAAGGCGTAGACATCGATGCCGGGCCAGGGGCCGTAGCCTTTGCGAAAGCAAATGCGCACTTCCACCGAATGCTGGTGCAATCGAGCGGCAATGCCTTGCTCATACGTGTCGCGCAAACCTACGACCACATGGGCACAGTCCAACTCAAGATCATTGAGCGATTGAATCGCGCGCCAAACTCCCTGACCGAGCATCAGTCGATCATCGACGCAATTGCAGCGCAAGATGGAGATGCCGCAGACTTTGCTGCTCGACAACATGTCCGCGAACTGCGTGACGAAGTTCGACGAAAGCTGTTGGCTTTAGAGCCCATCGCAAAATAGTCCTTCTTTGTATGTTCGCCACGGCATGTGCCGGCCCAGCTCGCTACCCATTGCACGGCATCCATTCGCGTGAGCCGAGCAGCGGGTCGTCACGCCGACACTGGACGCCCGTCACGGTGACGGCGTTCCACTGCAGTTTGGATGCCCACCACACGCCACCCTCACACGCCGCCTCTGCCGCCAGCGAACACGTCGCGATAGGTGTCGCGTAGAACGTTCTTTTGGACCTTCCCCATCGAATTCCGAGGCAGGTCGTCGACAAACAACACGCGCTTCGGCTGTTTGAACTTAGCCAGGCGGCCATCGAGTGCTTTCAAGATGGCGTGTTCAGTCAGGTCGCGCGATGCCGACTTGACCACAACAGCGGCGACGGCTTCGCCAAAGTCATGATGTGACAGACCGATTACCGCGCTTTCAATCACGCCTGGTATACCGTCGATCTCGGTCTCGACCTCTTTGGGATAGACATTGTAGCCGCCAGAAATTATGAGATCCTTGCCGCGTCCAACGATGTGGACATAGCCTTTATCATCTATTTTTCCGAGATCTCCGGTTATGAAATACCCATCTGGTCGAAATTCCTGTGCCGTCTTCTCAGGCATACGCCAATAGCCCTTGAACACATTTGGTCCCTTGACTTCAATCATGCCGATGTCGTTGCGTGCGAGTATCCTGCCGGTGTCAGGGTCAGTAATTCTCAAGTCGACATCTGGCAGCGGCCGCCCAACAGTTCCAGCCATACGGTCGCCCTCATATGGATTGGACGTGTTCATATTGGTTTCGGTCATTCCATAGCGTTCGAGAATACGATGGCCGGTCCTCGCCTCCCATTCGCGATGGGTTTCAGCAAGCAATGGAGCAGAGCCGGAAATAAATAGGCGCACATTGCGTACCAGATCGCGGGTGAGCTCAGACTGCAGCAGTAGCCGAACATAGAAAGTTGGCACACCCATCATGCAAGTTGCGCGCGGCAGCAGATCAATGATCTGGTCTGGATCAAACTTTGGTAGGAACAGCATACTGGCGCCAGATAGCAACGTTATGTTGGTTGCCACAAACAGGCCGTGGGTGTGAAAAATCGGCAACGCGTGCAGAAGACGATCGTGAGCGCTGAAGCGCCATAGCGACACGAGCGTCATTGCGTTGCAGAGCAGGTTGTTGTGGGAGAGCATGGCGCCCTTGCTGCGCCCTGTGGTGCCGGAGGTGTAGAGGATCGCGGCCAGATCGTGGGCCTCTCGCACCACTGGCACAAACGCTGTGGACGCACGGCGCGCCAATTCGAGGAGGCTGCCCTCGCCATTTACGCCCAGCGTTAGGCAATGCGCCACGTTGCACTTTTCGACAAGGGGCTGCAGGGCCGCCTGAATGTCTGGCCGGCACACCACGATCCGTGGCGCGGCATCGCTTATAAAATATTCGAGCTCCACCAGTGTGTAGCCGACGTTGAGCGGCAAATAGACTCCGCCGGCGGCCAAGACACCGAGATAGAGAAGCAAAGCCTCAGGCGACTTTTCAACTTGAATGGCAACGCGATCACCGGGCTGCAGCCCCAATTGCACAAAGAGGTTGGCGTACTGATGGGCCAGGCTGAAGGAGGCGGCATAGGAGAAGGTTTGCCCCCCTGGCACATCTAGGAATGTGTTCTCAGGGTTTGAATTATTCCGCCTTATATACTCGTATATATTGTTGTTCATCGCCTGCATATTGGTCGCGTCCATTATTGTTTACGTATTTGTATACCATATTATTGCATTTGTCACTTCAATTCCTGGGTGTAGTGCAGTTACTATGTACACGTGAATCGCACCGTCGGTCCACAATAGAGGGTTGATTCTTCGCTGCCGCTCTAGGTGTTGTGGTTTTGCGCTTTGTAAGGGCCGGCTAGCATTGCTTTTGGGGACGTTCAAACACGTATACAGATTCTGCCGGAGAATTTTGATATACGAATACAGCGCCGCCCGATTCTAAACCTCCGCTCTTGCGGGCATTCAGGGTGGTGCCGCAATCGGTAACAGGAAACTTCCGTGAACTTCTCCAAGTCGGAAATCCCCCCCCGCCCTTACCTCCGTGAAGAAGTATATCTGCGATTGAAGGCCTATGTGTCGGATGTGGCCGCGGTCACGACGGGTGAAATCATGCTGCGCGAAGCCGACTTGGGCCGGATTTTGGGTGTGAGCCGCACCCCCATTCGCGAGGCGTTAAACCGCTTACATCAAGAAGGCCTGCTCGAGGTGATTCCCCGGCGGGGCGCGCGGGTTCGGCAATCGACAACGGAAGAATATGAGTGTTGGCTTGAAATTCGCGAGGTGATTGATGCGTTGGCGGCGCGCCTGGCCGCGACCCGCATTGATGCGGCGACGATTGAGCGGATGCGGGCTTTATTCAGCGGTTTTAACGAAGAGACGCTAAAGGATCGTGAGACCTGCGTACAGTTTTTGAACGCCAATGCGACGTTTCATTTGATGATCGTTGAGGCGAGTCAGAATCCGTTGCTGCAGCGGCTGGCCAGCCGGCATGATTATATGGGCCGCGTGCATCGGCAAGCGACGAATGCGACGGGGCGGCTGAGCAAATCTGTGCTGGAGCATACTGAACTGATTGACGCGCTGGAGCAGCACGATAGTGAGACGGCAGAGCGTATTGCGCGTGAGCATGCGCAAAGCCTGCGCAAACACGCGTTTCGCAAAACCGAGGTTTGAGTCTACGCGCGCGGTCCTAGTGGCAAGACTAGCTGATCTAAGTCGGGCTGGGCTGTGCCGGTGCGGCCTACGTTGCTGTCCGTCATCAGATTATTTGAGACTAGGCATTGCGTTTTCTAGCAGAGGCTCTGGTCCATTCTGTGTTTCATGTCCGCCGTCAGGAATCATTAGACAAAGTGGCGTGATTCGTTAACGGAGGATTTCTGGTTCATCGTAGCTTTTACAAGGAGCGAAGATGAAAACACAAACCCGGGCCAGTGGGGACAGCCGAACAGCATGTGCGGGATATCCGCCGAGCGACGCGCAAGAGTATTCCGCGGAAGAGAAGATCCGGATCGTGCTGGCTGGGTTGCGCAGCAGTATTCGATATCAGAGCTTTGCCGCCGCGAGAAGACCGCGGAAAACCTGTCTTGCAATTGGTCGAAGGAATTCCTCGAGGCTGGCAGGGGCCGCGTGGCGAAGGAAGGAGTCTGGGGCCTTCTGCTCTCCGGCCTGATTTCCCTGATCTGCATAAATAACTGGGAAATTGACGCATTTTATCCCGCCCAGCGAACGGGGGCCGGTCAGATGGCCTTCTCAGGTTAAATGCAAGCATGCGACTGCTTCACGCCATAGGACACCGCGGCCATCCCTAACATTCAGGTGGCTAAATCACTTTGTTCAAATACGAAGGGACATATTTTCGTTTGCGTACCAACACCTAGAGAATGCTCAATGGCGCCGCAAACGCCACATAGCCTCACAATGAGCTAGGCCAGAATCACTTTTCGCACTCGAGAATGACAGCGTCCACGACCTGGGTACGCAAACGATAATATTCTCGTATTTATTGATTAAGCGGCTTTTTCTGCCGGACATATCCGACATCTTAAGAAGCGCCGACCCGGCTGAACCCCATTTCCCGAACGATGTCCTCCCTGTCAACCACCTGCCCGGTTTACCTATGGCTGGGCGCCAATCCGGCGGGTACAGCACAGGAGCATGGAAATGTCGAAGAAATCAGGTGGTGGCGGCTCTAAGACGCCTATCCCACGATCGGTCGCCAACAATGCGGCCAACCAGAGTAATGCCAACGCGGGGACGTCGGGTGTGAACCGAGCGTATTCGCAAGCCCAAGGCAATCGCGGCACGCAAATGGCGCAGACCAAGAAGTAATCAGCAATCGATGGTGGGCGGGCGCTGTGGCGTCCGCCTATCTCACGCTGGCATAGAAGGTCGGATAAATGGCGAAGAAAGCCTTCTTGCTGCCGAAGAAGCGTGCGACCGGCGTTCGGCCGAGAGCGTGCATGTAGCGCAGGCCGAAATACAATGGTGCTTCCTCGTCGGGCCGCCATGCGTTCTGGCCGAGGTGTTGGTACACCCTGTTCATCATGGCGCCGAAGAGTGAGCGTTCCGGCACGGTACCCTGGCGCCAGCGTCGTAGGTTGCGGCGCTGGTCGTCGGCATCCGCCTTGTCGCCATCGAGTAGGAGTTTCTCGGCAAACTCTTCCGAGGTCTGTATGCCAAGGCGCTCCTGCAGGGCCGCCAGGCTAACGGCGAACGGGTGTGAGTTCTTGCCACCATCTTCGGTGGGCAGGCAATAGGCTAGCCGCGAGCCGTCGGAGTTCGGATAGGCATGAACTTCCGCGACAGCCAGGATATACAGGGCACCGAGCATCCGCAGCGGGGCAGACGCGACTGCATACTCCTGGATGGTGGTGGCGGCTTCGATGTCTTTCCAGCACGCATCAGGCAGATAACGTGCTAGTTCGGTTGTGCGGCTGACCTCAATGGCATCGGCAAATCTGCCTTTCCTGGCCAGTGCGGTGGCCCGGACGGAAGCTTTGTCCAGGGGGAGCAGGCAACGGATGAAGGGCGAAACCCAGTTTGCGGGTAGTTCCGGTGTCGGCTTTGCAGTACATTCCAGGCTGTAGATGACAATTTGCCAGCTCAGGCGGTTCATGACGATGGCGCGTTCATCGGCTTCTTCGTCATTAGGGTAGGTGTTTCGTACGTAAGCATCGAACTGTTCGGCGCCATGGATGGCCGCCGGCATCGCTTTCATCATATCGGCGAGCAAGGCTTCGGCGCTGGCAGGACTGGCAGTACCATCCAGGACCTTCTTCACCGTCTTGATGTCGATGGATGTGTCGGTGGCCTTCTTCAATGCAAGGGCAGATCCACCTGGTCGGCTCAGGAAGGCCTCGAAGGTTGGGATGGGGGGAATCAGCAGAGTCGGCATATCAGTCGGGGCGGCCGGTCGGCTCGGGGTCGGTCATGGCGGTGATTGAGCGGACAATCCTGAGCCAGACCGAACGGCCTGTCATGTCGTCCTTGGCCAGGTACTCATCCGCCATCTTCGATGCTTCCAAAGCGGCGATGCCGCCAAAGCGTTCAATCAGGACGCTCGCAATTGACCAGACTTCCTTTTCAGTGACAGCGGACTGGTCGATCATCTCGGCAACGGATCTGGTCATTCCGGTACCACTTCATACAGTTCACCGACGATCGGAAAGTGGACCAGAAGGCTGGTGATATTCTTTCCCGTAGCCTGCTGGATTGCCTCGCCGTAATGGCTCAGCTGCGAGCCATAGCTGATTGCCCGTTCTGCCTGTTTATCACGGGCGCCGGGGAAGGATTTATGGTCGATGATGGCATAGCCGTCTCTGTGCTCGACCAGCATGTCGATACGGCCGTTTACGAGCTGGTCACCGATGCGGGCGGCAACGGGCAGTTCCTTCAGAGTTTTCGAGCCATCCCAGGTCTTATCGATATAAGAGCTCAAGGCTTCGCTCGCCGTCAGGATGTGTTCTGCATCGACGAGGTTGACGCCCCAGCGTTCAAGGATCCCCTTGGCCATGGCAAGGCGTTTCGCCTTGTCGGTACCTGGACGGTCGGCAGCAATCACGGCATGGACCGCATGACCAACCATTTCCATGTCGGGCTTGCCAACAATCGGAATGCGCGGGCCGAGGTCCACGACTTTGGCAACTTTGAACTTTGTCTCGGTCGTGGCCTTGCTTGGACGCTTGAACAGGGGTTGACGCTCGACCGGGACGCGCTCCAGCCGAATGTAAGTCGGCGGAGCCTCAATCCCTGCTGCACCTTCTTCCGGTGCCACCAGTGTCAAGACCTCGGCCGGGAACTTTGAGTTGCCTGCCGAGATCGGGTCGCCGCCTGCTTCGGGCAACGACATATGGCCTTTCTGGTCCGCGCCTTCATCCAGGACGTCCAGCCACCCGGTTTTACGTTTGATGGATGGCGCGAGGATGGCGTAGTCGCGGGCGCGGGTCAGGCCGACGTAGAGGAGGCGTGTTTCCTCCTCGCGTGCCCGCCGCACGGCAAGTTGCCCGAGCTTGGAGTTGAGTGCGGTGACATCCAGGCCACAATCCGTCAATTGAAGTCCATAAGGCCAGGGCCAATATCTAATCCAGCGGCCCACCAGCGGATTGAGCCAGTCAAGATCACCTTCAACTTCCGCAACTGGTTCGAACAGGCGCGGCTTGGGCTTGTTGTCCAGTTCGGTCAGGATGACCAGTGGCCATTCGAGGCCTTTGGCGCCGTGGTATGTCATCACCTTGATGGCGTCCGGTGCCAGGCTTTTCGGTCGCTTGGTTTCGGCCTGGCCGAAGGCGAGCAGCAGGCCGGACAGAGTGGCTGGATAGCCCGAGCCGGAGCATTCGGATTCGTAAGTACGGGCGAAGCCACGCAGGGCTTCGAGGTCATCCAGGCGGATGGCATGGTTGCCCCAGCGCTCCACATGAGACAGCAGAGGCGGCAAGGTCATGACGGCATCCACCATTTCGGCAGGCGTCAATTCAAGCAATTGCTCACGCAACTTTTCCAGATCCTCGGAAATTGGATTTGCCGCCCTCAGAGCTTCATCCATTTTTTCCGCACCGACGGCTTGGAGCCAGGTATCAGATGTCGGGCCATCTGCGAAGAAGCGGGCAAGTTCGGCCAGTGCAAGCCTGTCGCTCTGGTCGGCGACCCAGCGCAGGGCGGCCAGCACTAGTTCGACATGTGCCGTCGTGCCAAGGTCGTCGCGTTCGACTGCGACGGGAAGACCGGCTTTGCTGATGGCTGCGGCGATAGCGTTCACGTCGCCGCGGCTGCGGCACAGGATTGCGATGTCGCGGAGTGCCAGCGGCCGCATGTCGCCATCGTTCTTGCCTTCAACAATCCAGTCGTCCGGATTGTCCAGGGCGGCCCTCACCCCGGCAGCCAGTGCCGCAAACTGTTCCTTTGCGAAACCAGGGAGCCGCCATACGCCTAAGGCAGATTTGGCGAAGCCTGCGTCGGCTCGCTCTGTACCGGAGAATTTGTGCTCAGCCGGTGGCAGGCCCATCGCCATTAATGACGGCTCGAAGGCTGCGTTAACGAGTTCCACTATAGCGGGGCGGCTGCGATACGACTTCCGCAGCGGGTCACCGGCCTTGGTGCCTTTACCGGCCCCCAGGAATGCGGCCTGAGTCAGTTCGGTATCCGCATTGCGGAAGCCGTAGATGGCCTGTTTCGGGTCGCCGACCCAGGTACTGCTCTCAACGATTTCAGCCATCTTGGTGAAAATGGCAATCTGGAGCGGGCTGGAGTCTTGGAATTCGTCCACGAAAATGCGGCTGATACGCTCCGCCAGCCGACCGCGCATGGCCTCGTTGGAAATGACGGAGAGCGCCAGCATTTCCTGGTCGGTGAAGTCAATCAGGCCTCGGGTAGCCTTGTAACTGGAATAGGCCTCCATCGAGTCCGCGGCGCACTGGAACATAGTGCGGATAAATGTTTCTGCATCTTCGCGGAGCCGCGGGTGCAGGATGTGCTTGCTGGCCGCCAGCTTGACGGTATCGACTGCTGTCTTGAAGGCAGCGTCGTCTTTGACAGCATAGTCCAGTTTGGACAGCTTCGCCCACTCAGACCAGTTGAGATTCTCTTGCCGCTTCAGCTTTCCGGCGGCTTTCTGCAGGTCGTCGATGGCCTTCTTCGCTTTCACGCTGGGGGCAGCCAGCGGCTTGGTCAGGGCAACCTGGATTGCATCTTCGAGATCTCTGTCCAGACCATCTGCTGTGGTACCGGCAGGTGTGGGCGTCAGCAGTGCGACGAAGCTTTCGACAGACTTATCGGCAGACTGGCTGAGCTGGTCTGCGCCGATGCCATTGGCTCTTGCCAAGTCGATAAGGTTCTTAATGGTCTTTCGCCAATCCGGCGGTTTGCGCTGCGGCTCGAAATAGCCGTAAGTCTCGGCAACCCGGTTGAGCGTCGGAGCGTGCTTGGAGAATGCCTCGCTGGCGGCGATGCGTAGGACACGGTCTACGCTTTCCTCTGACAAGACTTCAAAACGCGGCGAGCGGCCCAGTTCGAAGGCATGTTCGGCAACGATCTGGCCACATACCGAATTGACTGTTCCGAACCTGGCGCCGAGCAGGCGGACAGCCTTGTCGGCCTTGTTAGTGCTGAACAGCTTACCACGCGCTCGTTCAATCAGTTCGTCGGCCGCCTTCACGGTAAAGGTTGTGGCAACAATCTGCTCGGGCGGGCGAGCCTCAACTTCTTCGGCAATCCTGTCGACGACACGGGTAGTTTTTCCAGCGCCTGCGGAAGCCGTGATGGTATCGATTTTGGGGGCCATCTCAGATCTCCTGGGACGCTATGCGGCACAGGCTGCTGTAGCCGCAGAATTTGCAAGGTTCATCTGATGCCGGAATGGGAATGTCCTCCGGAGGTTCGGGCGGACCTTCGATGCCGCCAGCAATGGCGTTGCCAGCGATGGCCGCATCCCTCCAGGTCTTCCAGGTCGCCTGAACATCCAGCCAAGTTTGGCCCAGGTCCTTCTGGACGTCGATTTCTTCTTCGGAGACTAGGCCGCCGCGCTGACCAATCAGGCGCTTCTGGTTCAGCATGTAATATGCACCAGAGACCGGCTTGCCCGTGGCTTCGTCGGCAATGACGCCGTAGGTGGCAAGCTGAATGGCGGTGCCGTTCACAACTTCATCGCGGCGCTTGCGTGGACTGCGAGTCCATTTCAGGTCGATAACGCCCAGTGTACCGGCAGCGTCCTTCACCAGCATATCCAGGCGACCGCCAATCTTCAGGTCATTCAGATCCTTCTGTCGGTCCGTCTCCGTCCCGACAATTTCCAGGCCCTTCTGGCGCAGGAAGTCGGCAAGATGAGCCAGCGAGCCTGGCACATGGTCGCGGGCATGGACGAATTCGCCTGCGTTCTCTGGCTGATGCAGGGGTGCCGCGATTGCATCAACGAGTTCGTCGAACAGGCGGCTCACTTCTGCAGTCATCTTGCCCTGGTCTAGGACCTTGCCGGGTTGGAAGACCTGGGCTGCAATTTCATGTGCCAGGTTACCGAGAAGCTGGCTGGTATCGGGAATTTCGGCGAAACGACCACGTGACAACCGCAGTACGTCCTGCAGCAGCCAGCGCATCTGGCAGTTGACCAGGTTTTCCAGGCCGGTCGGAGTCTCCCGACGGTCGCGAACCTTCTCGATAGCTGTTGCGGGCAACGTCCAGGCTTTCCGCTGCTTCGGCAGACCAGCAGTTGCCGCCGTTCGACGGGCAAGCGTGCGATTGGCGAGCTGTGATTTTTCCTGGCGCAGGATTTGTTCTGCCGTCCAGTTCACCTGAGCCTGATGCTTGTGCAGAAGCGGCGCCAGTTGGTGTGCTAGGGGGTGACTGGTGGTTTCGTCGCTGCCTGACAGAGCGGGGCGCACCAGGACCATATGCTCCTGGGTCTGATACACAGCATTGGTATAGGCATTGCTTATGCGCTGGGAAACCTCAGCTGTGGTGGCGAGCCTGCAGTCCGACTTTTCCAGCGCCTGGTTTTCTTCGGTATTCCAGGGGTCGGCTGGTGCGCGTACCTTTTCGCCAGGACCGCAGAAGCTCCACCAGATGGTGCGCTTGACTGGTCCCCAGATGGCACCGGGATGTTTCACGCAGCGCAAACCGCCCGCCTTCGGGATATGGACCGGGTTCTCGGCGCCTTCAGCCAGGACCTGCTCAATCATGCGTTCGATAAGCAAGGCGGGTAGCGTATCTAGTCCGATGACGCCGATGGCATCAATGAAGGAGTTGGCCGCACCTGCAACGGTGAGCAGTAACGGGTCATTGTCAGCGCCGCCGGAACGGATAGCCCAATAGGCAACACGAGCAGCAATACGCTTGGCGTCGTCGGTAGGAATGCCGGTCTTGCGGTCAAACTGGCCACCCACTGTCCATTCTTTCCAGCGTGCGATGCGTTCAGCGACGGTTTCCTCGGCGTCGGGCTGTCCGGCCAGTCGTTCAACTTCTTTGTCATGGATGGCTGCCCAAGCTTCAACCCAGGCATTGCCGCCCGTGCCAGGCTCCTGCGACAAGGCATAGGCCAGTCTGCGGGCAGCAGAGCGACTGATGGGAGGCCGCGGCAACAGCAGCAGATCCATCAGCGGTTTCGGATTGAATGGTTTCCAGATAGTACCGAAGGCGAGAGGCAGTACCTGCAGGGCACCGCGCCAGGGGGAGTTGGTAGACTGGCCGAGTTCCGGCAGTCCGCGAGCCTTCAATGCCTGGTCGAGCAATGCAGTGTCGCCGTCGGCGCATATGACCACTGTGTCGTTCAGGGCATCTTCGGTGTCAGCCGCCAACCACTCAGCGACCGCTTCGGATGCCAGGAGAGCGGTGTCAGCCCGCACGATGGTGAACGAGCCATCACCCTTCAGGGTAGTGTTCGACGGCTTGAGAAGATACTGGCTGACGGTCGCCAAGTCATTGTCCTTGGCAGCCGACTGACCCAGTGGGAGCTGGTTCAGGGCTACGCCGCAGTTCTTCAATGCCGTGAACAGGTTCGAAATGTGGTGCGGCAAATTGCCGGGCGACTCGATGGCATCAATATTTTCGATATCGAGCTGCGGCTTCTCTGCGAGCGCAGCCAACATGATGGTATGCCGGTCCGCATAGCCCAGCGGCATATTGCCAAGAACTGCTTCCGCTGCAGCCAGGTCGTCGATGCGGGTACTGCCAATGGCCGTTTTTGACCATCCCGCCAGCACCAGGTCATCGCGCAAACGCAGCAGGCGTTCAGCGGTCGACCAACGGTCCTTCTCGAATGACTCAGCGAAGAAGGCCTTCGGGCGGGCCGTCAGGGCAGCGGAGAGTTTGGCAGCATAGGCAGCAATTCGGATGGCTTCGGCTTTGCTGGGGCCGGTCAGACCAAGCTGGGTTTCCAGGATACCAAGCAGGCCGCGAGGACCGACGACAGCTTCACCCAGGACCGCGGATTTGGCGCCGGGAAAATCCGGGTAGGTACGGCCGTCGGCTTCCAGTCCAAAGACGAGTTTCATGCCCCCTCCAGCGGCCGATTCATTATAACCGGTCCGGTTTCTTTGCCCTGCCTGCACATGCTCGAACCCACTCCTGGGCCAACAGCCTGCACTCGCAGGTTATGGGCTTCCGCACTACCGGGCAAGGCCGCGTTCGAGGCGAGTAATGCCGTATGGGAATGGCCGGGTCCCAGGCTAAATTATCCATCGGGTCCAGGTGGCTCGACGTGTTGCCGACAGTTCATCGGCCTTCTTCGGTTTCGTCTTTGTTTTATTGGGAGGGAGTCCGGCGAGACGTTCGGGCCTTTTCGCGCTTTGGGACGACACAATTCCTCGAACTCCTTCATCTTCTCATCATTAATCAGGCCGATGTCGTGGAGGTCTTTCATTATACGGTAGACGGTCCTAAGGATTTTGTTCATCAGTTACCCCCGAAGACCTTGCGGATTGTTCCAACCACCTTCTGCTTGAGCGCCCGCTGTGAGACCTGCTGCGCCAACCGCATTGCGCGTCTAGCCCGATTGGCCGAGATCAAGGCACAGATCGGCTAACGGCGCCGGCCTGGTTCCTATGGTGGAAAACCATCCGCCGTGGTCGATAATACCCTGGCCCGGCAGTTCGACGTCGGTGCCCCGGACACCGCCTGGGTGACCGACATCACCTATATCAAGACCATTGAGGGCTTTGCCTACCTGGCCGTGGTCATCGACCTGTTCTCACGACGCGTCATTGGCTGGTCTCTGCAAAGCCGGCAGACCAGTGGGGTTGTCCTGCAGGCTTTGCACATGACTGTCTGGCG
>Ga0208492_1001491_pt1 | contig 14139 bp, 13 predicted proteins | sample Subbioar_CSW14AB_FD_184820 | JGI IMG/M metagenome (GOLD analysis project Ga0208492, IMG submission 184820) | Serpentinite rock and fluid subsurface biosphere microbial communities from McLaughlin Reserve, California, USA - CR12Mar_CSW14AB (SPAdes) | ecosystem: Environmental > Terrestrial > Deep... | reverse complement strand
CGGGGCGCAAGTTGACATAGTTCCCACCCCACGCAGTACACGCAGGACGGCCGCAAGGTGCTCGAAACCGAGGCGGAAATGGCGGGGCGTCTCTGGTGAGACGCCATCGCCGCCGACATTGAAGTCGCGTCGATCGTAAAAGAAGGACAGCAGACCGTCGTGCGGCAGACCGGGCGGCTCGAGCTCGTCCAAATCGAGCTGCGCGAGGAAGGTGAACGGTCCGTCTTCGCCCACGGGCCATGCGACGTTGCGCGGAAGCTCGGGCTCACCGCCGATCCGGGTGCGACCCGGTCCCTTCGCAGGTCGCAGCTCGATGCACGGGCGCGCGAGCGCCTCGATCGCGTCCGCATGACGCGCGAGACCATACTCCGCGAGACTCTCGCGAACCGAGGGCGGCAGGTGCATGCGCTCATGGTACCCCGACGCGGAAGCGACCATCGCCGAGATCCAACGCACGCAGGCGATGGCCGGTGAAGACCCGGATGACCTTCATGTTCGCGCGCGCGTTCGTCGCGTGCACGTGCCCCGGCGGCGCGAGGAGATCCGCGTACGTCGCCAGACTGCGGGCGGGGTGCATGACCCTCTGTGAGCGTCCCCAACGGGACGTTGAAGGGATTTTGTCGAGAAATCCCAGGGTCGCCGGCCTGGTGATCGGGAACGTACGCGACTCGTAGCCCCTCCGCCGGTGCATCCTGGGCCGACGCGGTACCCTCGACATGATGACCATGCGCGATGAGATCCGCGAGAGGCTGAGCGGCAACCCACCGGAGCAGCTCTGGTGGACCTGGCGGTTCCTCGAACTCGTGCTTCGCGACTCGGCCTATGGGTCACACGTATCCGAGGCCGACCTCGCGTTCGGCGTTGACTGCTTCGTTCGACTGGCCGCTGCCGACCCCGCCTGGGCCACAGCGAAGCTCGCGGAAGGTGGCCCAGGTGGACATGCGTTCGCGAGCTTGCTTTCCGACGAGAGACTCGACGCTGCGCTCTCGCGTATCGCGGTCGCGGATGCTGCCGAGGACGCGATGCTGCGCGCTCGAATCCTGCTCGCCTCGACGTACTTGAAGAAGGGGAGCGGCGAAGGGAGATGGTCGCGGGCGTGGACCGAATTGCAGCGGGTGCCCGAGGCCCGTCATGACGAATCCTGGAGCGACGCGGCCTTGTCAGCGACCGCCCACGCTGATTACCCGACGTACCTACAGCTTGCGGACGCACGGCTGGCCACGCCGCTCGACGACTTCTGGCGCGCAGCCTTCCTCGCGAAGGCAATCCCCACCGCGGCCAAACACGCCGATTGGCCGACGTTCGCTCGATGGCTGCAGCAGTACCGCGCGTTGCCCAGGTCGCTACGGTGGGATCATAACGAATGCGCGATTCTGAACTTTGAGGGCCTTCACGCGCTCGACGAAGGAAGGCTCGAGGATGCCGAGCGCATCATGGAAGCCGTCGTCGAACTCGCGCCATCACTGCAGTTCCTGTCGAACGACGAGGTGTCCCTGCTCGCAAAGCGGATGCGAACCGAGGGCCGTGCACTCGGCCTATGCGATCGGTTCGACGAGATCACGAAGGAGCGCGACTGGCGGCTCCTCAAGCGGTGACGTCGCTGCCGCAGGGGCTACGCGGCCGACCACTGCGCACGGTCGACGCCGAATCGCTCGGCGACCCACGAGAACGCGTGGTCTATCGTCGTGGCAGGGGCTGCGAGGGGTGGTGCATAGAGGACGTGCTCGATGGATCTCGTGCCACAGTGAATACGTACGATGTGCACCGGATCGGGGGCGTACTGCACGATCTCGATGCGATCTGGCTGCTGCATCGGGCCCGCCATGGCATCGACGGCGCGCTCTCCGTGTTGACGCTGTTCGTCCGTCAAACGCACGGTCGCGACAACCGTCGGTGACACGTTTCGGTACCGATCGAGCAGTTCGAAGAACTTGTCGAACGCCGCGTCTCCGTGCGCTTGCTGAAGCACCCATGCCCAGCCCAGCGCGAATTCCTTGTACCCACGGAGCCGCAGCCAAGTCGAGAAGTGGGCGTGAGTTAGCCGCGCCGACGTTTCGACGATGCCGTGCATGTCCAACGCCACGTAGTAGCCGTGCAGATAGTCCTGGATGACCGGAAGCCCCGACGACTTGTCCGCGACGAACATGGTCGGCCTCGCACGCACTGCGTCCAAGAATTGAAAGACGGGGGGTAAGTGATCCAAGCGTCCTCGGCGGATTCCGGGGCGCAAGTTGACATAGTTCCCACCCCACGCAGTACACGCAGGACGGCCGCAAGGTGCTCGAAACCGAGGCGGAAATGGCGGGGCGTCTCTGGTGATCCAATGCAAGCGGGCGTCGCGGCGGGGGCCGGACGCCAGTGAGGAGAGCGGGCGCGCGCACGCCGGGTCAATCGTCGGGCAGAGGGAGGGAGGTGGGGCGCGAGGACGGCGGCGGGAGTTGAGATTCGTCGTCGTCGAGGTCGTGGACGCCGGAGGACACGGGCGCGGACAGCTCGCGGAGGGCGGCGAGAAAGCGCTCGGCGTCCGCCGGATCTTGCACCGCGGCGATGATGCGGGCCTGACCGTGGCACCGTGGGCAAACCAGGACCTCGGCTGCGAAGGTGCGGCGGAGGAGCTTGCTCCACTCGAGACGCGCCGATCGCGCGAGGAGCTCGCCTTCTGCGAGTCGCGCCCGATGGGCGGCTGTGAGCACCGCGAACGGCGCGCGACGCGGTCCGGCGATCGGAGGCGGCGGAGGCGGAGGACGCGCGGAGGCCGCGGTCGGAGGCGCGGTCGGAGGCGCGCTCGGGGCCGCGGCGGTGGCGCCGGGATTCCGAGCGCAGCCGCGTTCGGGCGCGGCGCCGGCGAGACTGTGTTGGCGATGTCGGTCGCTCCCCTGGGAGTGCGCGCTCGGCTTCGACTTGGGGGAGTGGGCGGGGGACGAGTCTTCGTTGGGCGGGCGCGGGACGATGGCGCTTCGCCATTTGGAGGAGGGAGCGAGCACGCCGTGATAGCGAAGGAACGGGTGGCGCGGCGGCGGGATGAGCGCGGCGATGCGCGCGAGCAGCTCCACCGGGGTGAGGATTCGGTGGGTCGCCGTCTTGCGCGGCTGCTTGATGCGATAGGCGATGCGGCCGTCGGCGAGGACGCTGAGGCGCTCGAGCGCGAAGGGCGGTCTCGCACAATAGCAGGTGAGGCGCTCGCGGCTGATGTCGTCGTCGGCGCCGACTCGGACGGCGGCGTGCAGGTTGAATCCGTCGAGAGCGACGGATCCGCGGCCGACGCCGGATGGCTCGTCGGCGTCGTGATCGGCACCGTGCGCGGAGGCGGAGTCGGCGGGGAGCTTGTCGAAGAGCCCCTGCTGGATGGCCGCGTTGGCGCAAGCGTCGAGCGCGTCGGTCTCGTCGTCGTCGTTGGGATCGCCGCGTGCGCGTGAGAGGCCGCGCTTGTCTATCCATCGCAGGACGGCGGCGCGAACGCGGGCGAGGACTTCGAGGAGATCGGCTCGGGTCGGGGCGAACGCGGGATGGAAGACGGGGGCCTCGGACGTGCCTGCGGGCGTGTGTCGCGTGAAGAGGCCCTCGAGAAAGAGGACGTGGAGGTGCACGTGGAGGTTGATCGATCCACCAAAGCGCTGAAGGAACGTGATCGAGCCGGCGCGGCCCTCTGTCGGACCGGCGCTCCGCCGCATCCACCGCTCGACCTCGTGGAAGAGGATGCGATCGATGGCGCTGACCAGCGCGGGGTGCTTCGCGGCGAGCGCGCGGAGGTCGAACGGGAGAGAGAGGACCCACTGGCGAATGGGAACGTTGGGCAAGACGCGGTCGACGAGGTGCGCCGCGGTGTTGGCCATGGTGCGGCCGGCACAAGAGGGGCAGGTGCCGCGCTGCTTACACGAGAAGGCGACGACCCGATCGTGGCCGCAGTCTTCGCAGCGCAGTCGAAGGAAGCCGTGCTCGGGGAGGCCGCAGCGGAGGTACTGCTCGAACGCGCGGCGGACGTACTTGGGAAGCGGTCGGGCGTAGTGCTCCTCGGCGTGACGGAGGAACGCGGGCAGGTGCTCGCGCACGAGCGCGTGGAGGACCGTCTGCTCGGGACGGTGACGCTTGTGGGGGCGGCGCTGAACGGCGGACGCGCACGAGGACACGACCGCGCTCATGGCGAGAAACGTGCGCGCTCCGTGGAGAGGGCCGGCGGTACGCGAGGGTCGTATTGCTCGCGAATTACCCGGGGCAGCCCGGGAGCGGTGGCCGGCGGATTCCGGCGGCCGCCGGCGGCCGCCGGCGCACGGACCCGAGGACGTGCTCGACGCGAAGTACAAACAGGCCCGAGCCCACCTCGCGAGCTCGAGAGCACGTCGCCCGCCAGTTGGAGGGCGTCCACATGTGTGGACGAAATCGTCCGCACGTTCTCGATCATCGGCCCGCTGCTCCCCTCGCCCGCCGAGCATGGCGAGCTCCGTCCGCCTCGCCTCGTAACCTCAACCCCCGGGGGAATTCCCCGGGCCCCCATGCCGATCGGTTCTGACATCGGTCATGTAGCTGATCGACCCGCATCGACAAGCGGCCCCCGTCCCGAATATTGGACTCTCATGTCCACTGTTGGGGCGCAGAGGGATCTAGTCGCAGACGATCGGGCGCGGGCGGGCCGGTGGCTCTGGCTTGCGCTCGCCTCACTCGGTCTCGCCGGAGTGCTCGCATCCGGCCTCGTGTTCGCACGGATGCCGGTGCTCGCGACGCTGGTGACCGACCCCGCGTTCTTCAAGCGGTGTCTGGTCGTGCACGTGGACCTCGCGCTGGTCGTCTGGTTCCACGCGTTCGCGGCCGCGCTCTTCGCGTTCGTCCCGTCGCGCATGCCCTCCAACGTCATCGCGCGACACGGAACGGTGATCGCCGCCTTCGGCATGGCGTTCATGCTCCTCGCCGCCGGGGTGAACGGCGCGCGGCCGATCCTCGCGAACTACGTGCCGGTGATCGATCACCCGCTGTACGTCATCGGGCTCGGCGCGGTCGGCCTCGGGCTCGCCGCCACCATCCTCGACGTCAAGCTGCTCCCCGGCGCCGAGGCGCCTCTCGGTCCGTTCTCTCTCCCTCCCGCCTCGATCGTCGCGCTCCGCACCGCGGGCATCTGCATCCTCCTCGCGCTCGCGACCTTCGTCTCGACGGCGATCGCGGTCCCCGCCGGCCTCTCTCCCGAGGCGTACTGGGAGCTCGTGATGTGGGGCGGCGGCCACGTGCTGCAGTTCGCCAGCGTCGCTGCGATGCTCGCGGTCTGGACCGTGCTCCTCGCGCAGGTGCTCGGACATTCACCGATCGACCGCGGCGCCGCGACGACGCTCTGCCTCTTGCTCGCGACGCCGCTCCTGGCCGCGCCGCTGCTCCCGCTCTTCGGGCCGACCACCGCGGCCTATCACAAGAGCTTCACCCGCCTGATGCAGTTCGGGATCGCGCCGCCGGTGCTCGCGTGGCTCGTGATCTCGGTCCGCGCCCTCGCTCGCTCGAATCGTGCCGGCGAGCTCTCGGCGGAGGCGAAGAAGAGCGGCGCGTTCCTCGGGTTCTTCACCAGCGCCGCGCTCACGGTCGCGGGCTTCGGGCTCGGCGCCTCGATTCGCGGACCGAACACCGTGATCCCGGCGCACTATCACGCGTCGATTGGCGCGGTGACGGTCGCCTTCATGGCGGTCACGGTGCCGCTCCTCACCGCGGTCGGATACGCCTCTCCGTCGCGCCGGGTGCTCGCGCTCTCGCGGGTGCAGCCGGTGATGCTCGGCGTCGGGCAGTTGATCTTCGCCATCGGATTCGCCCTCGCCGGCGCGCACGGAATGCGCCGCAAGGCGTACGGCGGCGAACAGCAGATTCGCACCTGGGCCGAATGGATCGGCCTCGGAGTGATGGGCATCGGCGGCCTCGTGGCGGTCGCCGGCGGTGTCCTGTTTCTCGTCGTCGTCTTCGCCATGTGGCGTGGGCGACAAGTTCGTGACGGCAGCACACAGCGAGGTGACGCATGGCTGCGGCTCCCAAGCACCCGATTCAACGCTTGATGGACAACCCCTGGCTTCTGTTGGCGCTCGGCATTCTCGTCCCGTTCATTTCCTACACGTTGTGGGGATGGCTGGACCTCGCGTCGATGCCGCCGGCGAAGCTCCCCTGAACACGAGAGAGGAGGACGGACGATGAGCATCCACGTCCCCGAGGAAGCATGGTTCAAGCCCCCGTCGGGCGCCGAACGTACTTGGATTGGACTCGCGCTGGCCTGGTGCCTCGTGCTGTCCGTCATGATGCCGTACTGGCATTTCAAGGGTAAGCAGAACAGCACTGGAGATTCGTATTCGGTCACACCCACGGCGTTCACCGCGCGCGTCGAACAGTTCGTCAAGACCAACAAGGTCGGTGAGCTGAGCGGCGTCCCGATGGTCGAACCGAGCCCCGGCGGCGACGCGTATCTGCAGGCGCAGATGTGGCGTTGGTACCCGGTCCTCAAGCTGCGCGAAGGACAGACCTATCGCCTGCACGTGTCGTCGACCGACCTGCAGCACGGGTTCTCGCTCCAGCCCATGAACATGAACTTCCAGGTGCTCCCCGGGTACGACCACGTGCTCACCGTCACTCCGACGATGAAGGGCGAGTACTCGATTGTCTGCAACGAGTTCTGCGGCATCGGGCACCACCTGATGACCGGCAAGATCATCGTCGAATAGGAGGCTTTGAGATGTCCACGGCCATTGCCATCGAGCCTCCCGCGCGGGAGTCCACACCATCGACGGGTCTCGCCGTCGGTAACCACCCCAAGGACGCAGTTCGCACCTGCGAGACCACCGGCCTGCCGGTGTGCCTCACGGCGCAGCTGTTCATCCGATTGAACGCCGTCGTCGGGGTCGTCGCCCTGCTCGCGGGCGGAACCGCTGCGTTGCTCATCGCGCTCACGCGCTGGCCCGCGGTGCACCTGCTCGACCCCGTCTGGTACTACCGCCTGACGACGTTCCATGGGCTGAACATGCTCATTTTCTGGATCCTGTTCATGGAGATCGGGATCCTCTACTTCGCCGGCACCACCCTGCTCAACTCGCGCCTGTTCTCCAAAGGGCTCGCGTGGACGTCGTTCGGGATGATGACCAGCGGCGCGGTCCTCGTCGACGCCACCATCCTCGCCGGCAAGGCGGACGTGATGATGACGTCCTATGTGCCGCTCCGAGCGCACTCGAACTTCTACCTCGGCATCATCTTGATGGCCGTCGGTACGCTGATCGGCGTCGCCAATTTCTTCGGCACGCTCTACATCGCCAAACGCGACAAGACCTACAACGGGTCGGTGCCACTCGTGGTGTTCGGCGCGACCGCCGCGGCGATCATCGCCGTGGTCACGCTGCTCCACGGCGCCATCGTCATGATCCCGACCTGGCTCTGGTCGCTCGATCTCATCAAGAGCGTCGACCCGGGTTGGTACCGCCTCATCTGGTGGGGCCTCGGCCACCAATCGCAGCAGGTCAACGTCTGCGCGATGGTGAGTGTTTGGTACATGCTCGCGACGATCACGGTCGGCGCCAAGCCGCTCAACCAGGCGGTCTGCCGCGGCGCGTTCGTCCTCTACATCCTGTTCATCAACCTCGCCTCCGCCCACCACCTCCTGGTCGATCCCGGCGTCAGCGCTGGTTGGAAGATCTGGAACACCTCGTACGCCATGTACCTCGCGGTGCTCGCGTCGATGATCCACGGCTTCACCGTCCCGGCCTCGGTCGAGGTGGCGATGCGCAAGAAGGGCCACACCCGCGGCCTGTTCGGCTGGCTCGCGGCGGCGCCGTGGGGCAACCCCGGGTTCTCCGCGTTCTTCATCTCCCTCTGCATCTTCGGGTTCATCGGCGGCATCACCGGCGTCACCCTCGGCACGCAGCAGATCAACATCCTCGCGCACAACACGCTGCGCATCCCCGGCCACTTCCACTCCACCGTGGTCGGCGGCACCTCGCTCGCGTTCATGGGACTCGCGTATTACGTCGTCCCGCTCGTCTTCAAGCGCGAGTTCTACGCGCGCGGCCTCGCGCGCATCCAGCCGTACCTGTTCGGTATCGGCATCACCATCATGTCCCTCGGCATGTCTTTCGCCGGCTCGTACGGCGTTCCCCGTCGTCATTGGGACATCGAGTTCACCGGCGCGCAGTTCGGCACCGGCTTCGGCTCTGGCGCGCACGTGATGCTCGGCATCATGGGCGTCGGCGCGGTCCTCGCGTTCGTCGGTCTGATCACGTTCGTCCTACTCGTCGTCGCAGCGGTGTTCTTCGGCAAGAAGATCGAGAACCGCCCGATGACGCCCTGGTGAGAGGAGAGAGCCATGTCGGAAGATCCGAAGGCCGCCGAGGTATTCGCGAAGGAGCATGAGCACGACGACGCCGAGCACCATACGCCCGGAACCGTGGTGCTCACGTTGGCCCTGCTCGTGTCGTTCGCCGTCTACTACTTCGCCAATTGGAAGGCGCTGGCAGACGTCTGGCACGTGCGCTGAACCCGAGTTCGCTGAACCCGAGATCGAGAATTCACCACGGAGACACGGAGGCACGGAGAAGAGTCTGGTGCTGCCGCTCGCTGCGCACCGGCGAACGCCAGCACCTCTCCCCTGAACGCTCTTCTCGAGAGCGAGATGGCGCACGCAAGAGTCGAAGCGGGCTCGTTGCCAACAGCGGCAGACAACTCTCGTCTCCGTGTCTCCGTGCCTCCGTGGTGCAAATTTCTCGGACTGACTGAATCGCAGTGAGCAGTGAGGACCCCATGCAGAGCGAAGTCCAGCCGAACGAATCCATCCCGAGCAAGTCGCGTATCGTCGGTGCGCTCGATTGGTTGTTCCAGGGGCACCGTCTTCCGGCGTTCATGCTGGTGTTGGTGCTGCTCTACAAAGCGCTCCTCGTCACCATCCTCCTCTGGCCGCCCGCCAAGACGGGGCTCGGCGCGTTCGCCGAGGAGTTCAAGGTGTGGTGCTTCGGCCTCGATCCGGCGACGGGCAAGCTCCAGTCGATGTACGTGTTCGTGATGTTCGCCGAGCCCGTCGTGCTCGGCACCGCGCTGGTCGTCCTCTGGGGGCGACAGATGCTCGCCGTCGCGCGGCGTACGCCGATGGCGCTGCTCCCGAGCGTCAGCGCCGCGATATTGACGGTCGGGGCTGCGTCCGTGGCCTTCGGCTCGATGAGCAAACCGTCCTCGAGTGCCGACCTCGCGTTCCCGGCAGAGGCGATTCGTACCTCGTTCGCGCCGCCGCGCCTCGAGCTCGAAGATCAGACCGGCGCCCATGTTTCGCTCGACGCGCTCAAGGGCAAGGTCGTGGTAATGACCGGCGTGTACGCGTCGTGCAGCCTGACGTGTCCGATGATCATGGCGCAGACCCGCAGGGTCTACTACTCGGTGCCCGAGGAGCTCCGTAGCTCGGTCGTCATCGTGGCGGTCACGCTCGACCCCGAGCACGACGACCGCGCCCGCCGCGCCGAGATGGCCAAGGCGCAAGGCCTCGTCGCTCCGGCGTTCCGGCTGGTCGGAGGTGCGCCCGCCGACGTCAACGAAGTCCTCGACGGCCTCTCGATCATGCGCAAGCGCGATCCGGCGACGGGCGTCATCGACCACACCAACGTGTTTGCCGTCGTCGACAGGAAGGGTCGACTGGCCTACCGCTTCGCGCTCGGTGCCGAGCAGGAGAAGTGGCTGTCGCAAGCGCTCGTATTGCTCGCGAAGGAGTGACCATGCGTCACCTCACCGTGTTGCAGGAGAGGCCCGTCCGCGTATCGGACGCACGGCCCGAGCCCGAGCTCCGCGGAGACGGCGCGCTCGCGGCGATCGAGGTTCCGTTCCTCTGGCTCGACCGCTTGATCGAGAAGGCAGTGCCCGCCGCGTGGAACCCGCTCGCGCAGACGGGCGCGATCGCCAACGTCACGTTCATCGTCGCGTGCGTGTCCGGCGTGCTCCTGCTCATCTGGTACAGCGCCAGCGTCCATACCGCGTGGTCGTCCCTCGAGGCGATGCGCACCGCGTTCCTCCCGCAGCTCGTTCGCTCCATCCACCGTTACTCGTCCGACGCGTGCATGCTGTTCGTGGTGTTGCATGCGCTCCGGCTGACGGGAGCCCGTCGCTTTGCCGGTGCCCGCTGGCTCGCCTGGGTCACCGGCATCGTGCTCGTAGGATCGCTCTGGCTCGTCGGTTGGCTCGGCTACTGGCTCGTGTGGGACGAAGGCGCGCGGCAGGTGGCGATCGGCTCGGCCCGCGTGCTCGACGCGCTGCCGATCTTCTCCGACCCGATGGGGCGCTCGTTCCTCACCGACAAGAGCGTGCACTCGCTGTTGTTCTTCATCGTGTTCTTCTTCCACATGCTCCTGCCGCTCGGCATGGGCATCGCGCTCTGGCTGCACATCACGCGCTTGAACCGCTCGCGGTTCCTCACGTCGCGGGGCATGGCGGTCGCGATCGGCGTGGCGTTGGTCGTGCTGTCGATCCTCGCGCCGGCGACGAGCGGCAAGCCCGCGAAGATGCTGGTGGTGCCGCGCGCGCTCTCGCTCGACGCTTTCTACCTCCTGCCGCTCGAGCTCACCGATCGCCTGAAGGGCGGCGCGCTGTGGGCGCTCTCGTTGATCTCAGGAATCGTCGCGTTCTCGATCCCCTGGGTGCTCTCGCGGGGGCGCGCCAAGGTCGCAGAGGTCGACCTCGCGAAGTGCAACGGTTGCCGCAACTGCTCGAACGATTGCCCCTACGACGCCATCTCGATGCAGCCGCGGACCGACGGACGCGCGCACGCGGTCCAAGCCGTCGTCGACCCGAGCAAGTGCGTCGGCTGCGGCATCTGCGCGGGCGCGTGTGACTCGTCGGGAATCGGCGTCCCGCAGGTCTCGCAGGTGGAGGCCCGGAGTCGGATCGATCGTTGGGTCGACGACGCGGTTCGGCACGAGGAGCGGCTGTGGATCGCCTTCGTCTGTCAGGGCTCGGCGGGCGCAGCTTTGGTCGTCGATCCTGGGACGGGTCTCTCGGCCGACCTGCCCGGCTTCCGTGTCATGCCGGTCGTGTGCACCGGCTGGGTGCACGCTCTCACGGTCGAGCGCGCGCTCCGGCACGGCGCCGAGGGGGTGCTCCTGGTCGGCTGCGGCAAGTCGGAGCCGGCGACCCGCGAGGGCACGCTGTGGACGCGCGAGCGCATCGAGGGGCTTCGGGTCCCGTCGCTGCGCAAGGAGAAGGTCGAGCCCCAGCGCATTCGGCTGCTCGAGCTCGACCGCACCCGCGGAAGCGAGCTGCGCACGGAGGCCGAGGCGTTCCGGAGCGGCGCGACGAAGCCCGCGAGGTCCGCGGGGGCCAGCCGTTGGCTCTCTGCCGCGCTCATCGCAGGCGCGCTCTCGGCGATCACCTTGCTCGGAAGTCGAGTCGGGTACGGCGGTCCTCCGTCGAACGGGGCCGAGCTCGTCGTCTCTTTCAAACACCCGGGTCGCACCGGCGAACACTGCCGCAAGCTCGGTGAGGACGAGAAGGCAAAGCTCCCGCCTCACATGCGCCGCGACGAGATCTGCGAGCGCGGCCGCGCATCGGTTCGCCTGCGGGTCGAGGTCGACGGCGCGGTCCGTCTCGCCTCGACCTACCGGCCCGAAGGCATGCGGGGAGACGGTCCGAGCATCGGCGTCGAGACGCTGTCGCTGTCACCCGGTGAGCATCGTGTCGTCGTGTCGCTCGGCGACAGTCACGACCCGGCCGAGTTCTCCCACCACGACGAGCGCACGGTGCGCGTGGGCGCAGCCGGGCGGATCGTCGTGCTCTTCGATCGCATGAGCGGCTTCTCGTGGGAGCAAGCCGACAACCCCTAGGAGCGCCTGCGATGGATCTTCCCCAGACCACCGAGTACGCGCTCCGTGCGCTCGCCTTCATCGCGACACTGCCCCCGGGCAGGCTCGCCTCCGCGACCGGTGTGGCCGTCGAGACGAACGTTCCCGTTCCGTACCTTCACAAGGTCCTGCGCCGGCTGGTCAACGCGGGTCTCCTCGTGGTCAAGAAGGGGCGCGGGGGCGGGTTCGCGCTCGCCTCGCCCCCCGAGGAGGTGCGCATCCTCGACGTGCTCGACGCGATGGACTCGCCGTTGAGCGAACGTTGCGCGTTCGGCTTCGGTCGCTGCGACGGCAACAACCCGTGCCTGCTGCACGCCGCGCACGACGAGCTTCGCGGTGCGATCCGCTCCTGGGCATCGAGCACGACACTCGCCATGGTTCGGGACTACGCGCGGACGCGCCCGATCGACGGTCGGAAACAGAAGGTCCGGAAGAAGGGGAGCAAGCAATGACGGAACGGGAGGCCCCCGTGGTGTTGGCGGTTTCGGGCGTGCGCGCACGCGACCTCGTCGCGCTCACCAAGCCCCGCATCACGACGATGGTGACGGCCACCGGCATCGCTGGCGCCCTCGCCGCGCCGGTGCGGCCGTCGCTCGGGGCGACCCTCCTCGCCGCTGGGTCCATCGCGATGGTGGTCGGTGGCGCCAACGTCCTCAACATGTGGCTCGAGCGCTCGACCGACGCGCAGATGGAGCGCACCCGCGATCGGCCGATGGCCGCTGGCCGCGTCAGTCCGAGCATGGGCCTGCTGATGGGCATCGGAATCTCGCTCGCGTCGATTCCGCTGATGTTCGCGGCAAACGTCCGGGTCGCGGCGCTCGGGCTCGTCGCGCTGTTCACCTACGTGGCGCTCTACACTCCGATGAAGCGCGTCACAGCCTGGTCGTTGCCCGTGGGCGCCATCGCCGGCGCGATGCCCCCGGCGATGGGCTACGCCGCGGCCACAGGCAAGCTCGACATTCGCGCGGCGTACCTGTTTGCGCTGCTGTTCGTCTGGCAGCTCCCGCACTTCATGGCGATCTCGATCGTACGTGCCGACGAGTACCGCGCCGCGGGGCTCGCCGTCGGCGCCAAGACCGGGGGGGCGAAGGTCGCCATGGTCGCCACCTCGGTGGCGCTCCTTGCGACGACGCTGGTTGCCCCGCGTTTCGGACTCGGCGGTCGTTGGGCCATGGCCGTTGCAGCCTCGACCGGCGGCGTGATGGTCGCGCTCTCGCTCCGCGCGGCGCGGGCTGGCGCAGGCCGGAGCGAGGCACGCGATGCATTCGCGTTCACCATGGCTCACCTCGCCCTGGTGCTGACGGCACTCGGCGTCGATCGCGGCTGAACCGATCCGAGCTGAGCTGATCCAAGTGAAGCGCGGCCGTACGATCGCTGCGGTTCATCGGGTAGGCTCCCGGCGTGAGAGCGGAGACGAGGCGTGCGCCGGAGCGGCCATTTGCAGCGCGTGACGTCGCGCTGCTCGTGCTCTTGGTGGTCGCGTACGTCGTCACCGGGCGTCTCGGGCTCACGCTCGCGTACTACAGCAAGGTCGCGACCCTGGTCTGGGCACCGTCGGGGATCGCCGTCGCCTCCATGTGGCTCGCGGGTCCACGGCGGTTCTGGCCCACCGCCTTCGCAGTGGCGCTCGCCGCGACGATCACGAACATGAGCATCGGCGGGGCCCCGACGTTGGCCATGGGGTTCGCCATCGGCAACACCCTCGAGGCGATCGTCGCCAGCGCGCTCTTGCGCCGTGCGGGCTTGCGTGACGGGCTCCACACCGTCCGGCAGGTCGTGCTCTTCGTCGGTTTCGCGGTCGCCGGCGCCACTGTCATCGCCGCGGCCAATGGGGTGCTGTGGCTTTCGCTTCTCGCGAGCCTTCCCGCATCGCGGGCGCTCCCGACCGCGCTCATCTGGTGGCTCGGTGATGCCGGGGGCGTGCTGGTCGTCACGCCGCTCGTCCTCGCGTTCGCCAAGCGGAGCACCGCGCGACGGACCCACTCGGCGACCGAGGGCGCGTTGATTGCGGTGCTCGCCCCCGCGCTCGCGAGCGTTTCGTTCGGCACCGTGGTGCCCGGCGCTTGGTCGGGCGTGTCGCTCGCGCTCCTTCCCTTCCCCGTGTTGGTGTGGGCCGCCGTTCGCTTCGGCATGCGTGGCGCTTCCGCGGCGACGACTCTGGTCACCGTCGCCGCCGTCGCGGGCACCGCCCTCGGGCGAGGCCCATTCCACAGTGGCAACGTTCACGTGGACGTCGCGAGCCTTTGGATCCTGCTGGCGACCCTCTCGGTCTCCGCCATGCTCCTCGCGGCGAGCCTCGAAGAGCACGCGGCCGAGGCGAGCGCCC
>Ga0208492_1001490_pt1 | contig 14142 bp, 10 predicted proteins | sample Subbioar_CSW14AB_FD_184820 | JGI IMG/M metagenome (GOLD analysis project Ga0208492, IMG submission 184820) | Serpentinite rock and fluid subsurface biosphere microbial communities from McLaughlin Reserve, California, USA - CR12Mar_CSW14AB (SPAdes) | ecosystem: Environmental > Terrestrial > Deep... | reverse complement strand
AACGCCCTCTTCCGCAACTGCACCTTCGTCGGCGTCACCTACATCCGCTCCTACGCCACCAACACCCACCTCCTCTGGGGCGAATACGGCAAGATGGTCATCCCCAGCGGCCAGACCAAGCCCCAGCCCCGCTTCACCCGCGTCTCCTACGGCGGCGGCACCGGCGAAACCAACTACCCGCAGTACCTCCTCGACAACGGCGGCTTCGTCGGCACCAGCCCGCGCCTCGTCTTCATGTCCATGACCCAGCCCCTGGACCAGGCCGACCTCCCCTCAGACCTCGCCGGCATCACCCAGGGCTTTAGCTCACTCCCCCAGCCCCTCCTCATCTCGTACAACGGCAACCCCGCCGTCCGCGTCATCGACACCAAGCCCTGGTCCAACAACATCCGTTTCCACGACTGCCTCTTCGTCGGCTCCATCACCAGCGACGCCCCGCTGGGCTACACCCAGTCCCGCAACAAGCTCCAGTTCACCGGCAGCACCCGCTTTGTCCAGCAGCACCCCACCGCCCCCGACGACATCGCTCTCAACCCCCAGAACCAGGACATGGACGACATCAAGTCCAGCTCCATGATGGTCCCCAACTACTCCGTTGACCTCGGCTCCTACAACAGCCCCCCCGAGCAGGACCTCCAGCTCAACGGCGCCATCATCGCCGGCGTCCTCGACGTCCGCGGCAACGCCAACATCAACGGCGCCCTCCTCCTCACCTTCGCCCCCGTCCTGGGCCAGGGCCCCCTCCAGGACGCCCTCGGCCTCCCCGCCGGCAACCCCGCCGGCTTCAACACCACCATCGGTTACTTCGGCCCCTCCGACGGCGACGAGGAAGCCCTCGACCCCAACAACCTCCCCCTCATCGGCGGCGTCCGCGTCGCCGGCTGGGACATCGACGGCGACGGCCTCGTCGACGTCGGCGCCGACCAGCCCCAACCATCCGGCTCCACCGCCATCGCCTTCCACGGCTACGGGCGCATCCAGCTCCGCTTCGACCCCAAGATGGCCATCCCCAGCGGCATCATGCTCCCGATGTCCATGGACCCGCTGCCGGGCACCTACCGCGAGGGCAAGCCATGATCTCCAAGAACCCCATGAACAAGACCCACCGCCGCCGTCGCCGCGCCTTCAGCCTGATCGAAGTCCTCGTCGCCCTCACCATCATGGGCACGCTCCTCACCGCCGCCATGACCGCCCTCGACACCTCCTTCAAAAGCTACAAGGTCACCACCGAAGGCGCCTCCACCCACGTCATCGCCCGCATGGTCATGAGCCGCATCATGACCATGGTCCGCACCGGCACCCAGTTCGGCCCCTACCCCATCGACCCCCTCGACGCCGCGCAAAACCCCCTCACCTCCGACTACCTCGAGTTCATCTCGCGCGAAACCGAGACGAGCAAGACCGTGATCCGCATCGAACGCCGCGACCAGAGCGACCCACAGGAAGGCCCCTACGAGCTCTGGTACGTCCAGTCTGACTACGAGAACGGCATCCGCACGGGCCTCAACGCCCGCCCCCTCCTCTCCGGCGTCCAGGACGCCCGCTTCACCCTCGAGTACGACGTCGGCCAGAACCTCCGCCGCGCCACCGTCGACCTCACCATCCGCCCAACCACCTTCCAGGCCGCCTCCCTCGGCGGCAACATCGAAGCCCCCGTCATCCGCCTCGTCTCCTCCGTCAACCCCCGCAAGCTCGACTAAGTCGTGCTCCCCGTGCCACTGGCGGAGGCTTCGCCGCCAGTGCCGCCGTTGCGCGTAGTCCCCCCGAAGCCGAGTCTGAGCCGCTCTGGGCGAAGGCTCGGATCAGTAATCCCCAGCGCACCATCTCACAGCCCCGTGCCACGACCGTGCCCTGACGGTCGTGGTCCCCCGCCGCGGACGCGGCGCACGGCCATAGCCGGGGGTGGCGCTTCGACACCCCCGGATCCCACGCCCCCACGATGCCGCCCCAGCAGGGCGGGTGAATACGCCATCCTCCCCGCGTGCCATTGCGACCGCTTTGCGTCGTTATGGACCGTCGCCCGAGACGACTCGCCCCTTAAACCCTTGCGGTGAGAGCTTTGAAATTTCAAATTTCAAATTTGGATTCGCACGCGGTGCTGCTGCGGACTCCGTAGCACGATCGTCGGTCCACCATCCCAGTAGCGTCCATACCACGACCTCAGACCGCGCTCGCACCTGCGCAGGAATCCCTGCGCCTCACTGGTCTCGGTCAAGTTGCACCAAGGCGCAAACTGCGTCCTACCGACACCTGGGCGAAGCCGACCTTTGTACTCGCCGCGCCCGTTAGACCTCGCGCCGACCGTGGTATGCTGGGCCCATGGTGAACGTGCCGACAACCCTCGTGGCTCTCATCTTCCTCGCCACGATCGTTGGTTGCGAAAACGCCCACCCGGGATCAGCCTCACACGGCATCGACTACGAGCAGCAGTACACATCCGCGGAGCCCGCCTCCGCCGCACATCAAACCACCGTGACCATCAAGGGCATCCGGCGCTCCCCCGCCGGCCTTTACATCGACACCCTCATCCATGTCCCCGAATCGCTCGCGCAAGGTGAAAGAGCGCAGGCAATCGCAGAGACCATCGCAACCCGCTGTGAGGACCTCCCCGCCCGCACGCTGGCAGTCGTTTCAACACCCTGGACCACAGTGCATCTCGCCTCGCCCAACAGCAGCTTCCCTGAGCCCAGCGTCCCACACCCTTCCTCGCAACAGCCCGGAGCATTCTGGACAACGCTGCGGTTCGCAGTCCAAAATCCGCCACCGCGAGATGCCACCATCCAAGTCCGCATCATCCCCGAGCACCTGCCGCCCGCATGCGGCCCATACGCCACCCGAGACTTCGACGGCACGTTGAAGTAGCCCGCGGCAAGCGATGGCGTTGACCGTGAACTGCACGTTGCTGCGGTATGCTGATGCAATCCGTCGCCGCGCTCGCTCATCTTCAAGTTCACCCTCTGCACCCTCGCGGGCGCGGCAGTGACGTGGGGGGTGGCGTGGGGCTGTGCGCTGTGGGGGGGTCTCATTCAGATCCGCATCATCCGTGCCAATGACACGCTCGTTTGGCCCGCCCCCGCGCCAAACGGCTGGCCCTCTGCGTGTAGCACCTCACTGACGACGGCCGCGTTCAACACGCTCCGGAGAGGCTTCCGCGTGGAAGCGGGAGTTTCGCACGAGATGAACTCAATGGATTCCGGGTGGCCGGCCCGCTCTCACCGCCCCCAAATCCGAAATCCCAAATCCGAAATCCGAAATTTCTTCCTCCCCTCCCCGGAACCAACCCCCCTCCCCCCGCGTCTACCCCAGCAAGGACCCGGGCGCTCCCCCCCAACCCCAACCGACACACCGCGCCCGGAGCGCGGCGTGCGACCGAGGGCACCCACAGGGGCCACGAGCATTGCTCGCACGCGCCGGCGTTGGTCCTTCACAACTCCAAGGAGGTCCGTGATGCGCCCACTCCCCGCGTCCGTTCTGGCTGTCTTCGCCGCGTGTGCAGCGGCGCCCGCGCTCGCGCAGACCACCATCGTGTCGCTCCCCCACCAAGGCTCCTTCACGGCCGGCCCCCTCGCCCGTGACTACCCCGACAACACCCAGGATCTCTGGGTCATCGAGGACTTCACCACCACCCAAGACTGGCTTCTCTCGGGCTTTTCCGTCTACGGCAACGGCTTCGGCGCCCCCACCGACTTCGTCGCCGTGATCTACGACGGCCTCCCGCCCCACGGCATCGAGGTTCTCCGCAGCACGCCCGGCGCGGGCGGCCAGTTCCCCGGCGGCAGCTGGGCTTTCTACCGCACCACCTTCAGCGGCCAGCGCCTCCCCGCCGGTTCGTACTACATCGCGTGGACCGTGCAGGGCGGGAACGACCTGCTCCCCGTGATGTTCGTTCAGAGCGGGAACTACGCCGTGGGCGAAGGCAACGCCAACACCGCCTGGCACTGGAACCCCGGCGGCGGCCGCGGCTGGCCCCAAGGCGCGATCCGCCCCGTCCTCGACGGCCTCAACCAGACCGGCAACCCCACCGGCGTCAACTTCACGCTCACCGGCACTCTCGCGCCCCCGCAATGCGGCACCAGCGACTTCAATGGTGACAGGGACTTCGGAACCGATCAGGACATCGAAGCCTTCTTCATCTGTCTCGCCGGTGCCTGCTGCCCAACCTGCTGGCAGGGCGGCGCCGACTTCAACGGCGACGGCGACTTTGGCACCGACCAGGACATCGAGGCCTTCTTCCGAGTCCTCAGCGGAGCCCCCTGTTAGAATCACGCATCGTGACATGGCAACCCCCCAAGTGCATCGTCTTCGACTGGGGCGGCGTGATCCTCAAGCATCACCGCTGCTGGGCCGACGCCTGCGCCGCCGCCGCGATAGACGTCCGCGCCGGCCATGAAGTCCCCGAGCTCATCATGCAGCGCCGCGCCCTCAACCAGCGCTTCCAGGCCGGCCACGTCCACGCCGATGAGTTCTACCCCGCCCTCGCCGCCGCCACCGGCGGCCTCTACACGCCCGACGAGGTCCGCCGCGTCCACGACGCCTGGCTCACCGAGGAGTACCCCGGCGTCCGCCCCATCATCGAACGCCTCGTCGCCCTCCCCAAAGTCGAAACCGCGCTCCTCTCCAACACCAACGCCTGCCACTGGAAGCGCCTCGCCGACTTCCCCACCGCCGGCCTCCTCAAGCACAAGCACGCCAGCCACCTGCTCGGCTACGCCAAACCCTCACTCGAAATCTACAAGGCCTTCGAGCGCGAAACCGGCTTCCACGGCACGCAAATCCTCTTCTTCGACGACCTCCCCGACAACATCGTCGCCGCCCACCAGATGGGCTGGCACGCCGAGCAGATCGACCACACCGGCGACACCGCCGCGCAGCTCGCCAACCACCTCACACGATACGAAGTGCTCTGACACTCACCCGCGATCGATCGCGATATCCAGCTCCACCGTCCGCGGCGCCAGACACTCCGTCTCGCTGCACACCTGATACATCACACTCAGCAGCGGCGTCCCCGACCACTCCCCGCTCCGCTCCAGCGCCACCTGCAGCTCAAAGCTCCCCGTGTACACCCGCGTCTCGTCGTGGTACGGCTCACCCGCCGGGTACCCCGCATACGCGGTCACGCCACTCCCATTCAGGATCCCGATACGGAACGGAATCTGCGACCGCGCGAGATCACTCGACCCCGGGTCCGCTGCGGGAACGTGGTACCCCTCCGCGATCTTGATGAACAGGCTCAGCTCCGCCGGCGCATCCGCTCCGACCGTCACGCGATCCGTCGACGCGTACACCTCGACCAGCTCCGCCGGCTCCGCTACCTTCGCGCTAGCCACGCTCGCGCCCGCCAGCTGCTCGAACCGGCTCGCCGCCCCCGGCGCGGCAATCAGCATCCGCAGCAATGCCCGCGTCGAGTTCACCGTCCCCACCGGCGTCTCCGCAATCGCCCCGCTGATCGCCACCAGCGAGTTGAGCGCCCGCTCCGTGTACGCCTCATCCCCCGTGAGCTCCGCCAGGTCCAGCAGGTTGTGCAGCATCTGCGACACCGCGCTCGGGATCGCGCCATCATGCGTGCTGCGCGTGCGCACAAACAGGTCCGTCGCATCATCCCGCTGGTCAAACCACGCGCCTGTCTTCGTATCCAGGAACGACGCATCCGCCAGCGTCAGCACCGCCTTCGCCTGCTGAAGATGCAAATCCCGCTTCGCCCCGTCCGTCGCGCGGGCAAGCTCCAGTAACCCATGCAGCAGGTACGCGTGGTCCTCCAGGAACCCCGGCGTCTTCGCCTCTCCAGCCCGGAAACTCCGCAGCAGCCGCCGCTCCCCGCCCTCCCCCGCGCTGTCCGTCAGCCTCGCCATCACAAACGCCGCGGCCTTCTCCGCCGTCCCAAGCAGCCCCGCATCTCCCAACTCCCGCGCCGCCGTCGCAAACGCCCCAACCATCATCCCGTTCCACGCCGACAGCACCTTGTCATCCAGCCGCGGCTGCTTGCGCTCCTGCCGCGCCTCGTACAGCCGGGCATTGATCGCCCCCATCCGCTCCGACAACGCCTCGGGCGAGAGATCAAACCGCGCCGCAACCCGCTCGGGCCGATCCTCCAGACGCAGCACATTCCGCGGCTTCTCCTCGCGATGGTGCGGGTCCTGAAAGTTGGGCCCCTTGTCCAGGCCGTACAGATGCACGGCCAGTGTGATATCTTCCTCATCATCCAGCACCGCCCGCAGCTCCGACGCGTTCCAGAGGTAGTTCAGCCCCTCCTTCCCATCCACCTCCGCGTCCTGCGCCGAGTAGAAACCGCCGTCCTTATCAGTCATCTCACGAGCGACATACGCCAGCGTCCGGCGCGCAACCTGCTCGTACCACGAGTCGCCATAAAACCGCGCCGCCCGCGCATACACCCGCGCCAGCTGCGCGTTGTCGTACAGCATCTTCTCAAAGTGCGGCACCGTCCACGTCGCGTCCACGCTGTACCGGTGAAACCCGCCCCCGACGTGGTCGTAAATCCCGCCGATAGACATCTTGTTCAGCGTGAGCTTCACCGCCGCGTCAATCGCGTCCGACGTCGAGTCATCCCCCGCCCGCTCCCGCGCATCCAGCAAGAACTCCAGAAAACACGGCTGCGGAAACTTGGGCGCCCCGCCAAACCCACCCTCGATCCGATCGAAAATCTTCAACAGCGCCGCCACCGCGTCCGCCACCTGCTCCTGCCCCAGCTGCGCCGTCTTCGCGGGCCCAGACACCTGCTCCCGCACCGCCGCGGCCAACTGCCCGCTCTGCTCCTCAATCTCCTTCGGCTGCTCGCGCCACGCCTTGGAGATCGCGCTCAGCACCTGCACGAACGTCGGCATCTGCGGGTGCGGCTTCTTGGGGAAGTACGTCCCGCACCAGAAGGGCCGCCGCTGCGTCGGCTCCATGAACACGCTCATCGGCCACCCGCCCCGCCCGGTCATCGTGACCGTCGCGGCCATGTACACATCATCCACATCCGGCCGCTCCTCGCGATCCACCTTGATGGGTACAAAGTTCGCGTTGAGCACGGCCGCGGACTCCGCGTCCTCAAAGCTCTCCCGCTCCATCACGTGGCACCAGTAGCACGTCGAGTACCCGATCGACAGGAACACCGGCACGTTCCGCCGGCGGGCCTCTTCAAACGCCTCATCGCACCACGGCCACCAATCAACCGGGTTGTGGGCGTGCTGGAGCAGGTACGGGCTGGTCTCATTGGCGAGGCGGTTGGGCATGGATCACCTGTGCCAGCGTATCCCGCATCCGCGCGGCCTTACCGCCGGCGTGGCTGCGGGCGTGCACCGAGCGGCTTGATCACCAGCGATATGAAACTCTGGCTCGCAATGGGGTCATACATCGCGGGCAGATTGCCCTCGAGCGCAACCGGGGCGGACTTCTGCCGACCAGTCAGTCCTTCCACCGCCGCGAGGCTGCTGCGCAAAACAACGTCGCTCGGCATGCGCACGGCGTTGATGGTGACCGTGCCCTCAATGATGCGGACCTGGTCGTCTTCGCCGCCATCAGTGATCTCAGCCTGCCGCTCCTCATACGCGCTCGCGTACGCCGCCGCGGCCTCCGAAAGTGACGCACCGCCCGTGATGTCATCGGTCAGGTCGTCGTACGCGTCCCACAGGCCTTCGAGGACATCCGCGAGAACTTCGCGCGCGTGCAGGATCCGGTCAGCATCGGCCTGCAACAGCACCGGCAACGCCACGGCCTCAATCCGCTGGGCCATCTTCGATTCGGCAACTTGCACAACCGAAGACGGCTGGGCACGCGCGACGAGCATCTGGTGGCGAGTGGCGAAGCGGTCCAACCCCGCCGCGACGGGGACGTTGATGCCGGGATCAGGCCCGCCCTTGAGCATGTCCGCCGCGACAGCCGACAAGTACGCCTGCTCATCCTGGTACAACTCGCTGTGCATGAACCGCCGAAGTGGCGCAAGCAGCTCGTCACTCTCAACCCGCCCCGACACCGCCTGCATGTCCGCAACCGCCGTCTGCCCCTCGTGCTCCGCGATCATCACGCCCGCCTGCCAGAGTGGGACCGTCCAGCTCCAGCTGTTCATAAACGCGAGGTAGCCCGGGATGCGCACCCCCGCGGCCGTCGCCTGCGTCGCAGACGACGAACCCGGCGCCGGCAGCATCGTCAGCACGCGCTCCGCCAGCAACAGCGACGCCATGGCGGGCGCCTCCCGGGTGGTCAGGTGGTATGGGCTCACGGCGACGAGCAAACTTCACGGCTCCTTGGGTGCCTGCTTGGGCTCGGGCTTCGGCTCTGGCTTGGGGCAGGCACGGTTCAACCACTCCATCATTCTCGGGAAGTCGTCGCGCTGGAGGTTCATAAACAGAGATTCATGGGTTGCCCCCTCCACAAGCCACCGCTGCGGCTGGCCAAGGCGCTCCCAGAGAAGATCGCCCAACGGCGCGGGCACGGCCTTGTCGGCAGTGCCCTGAATCATCAGCACGTGTTTCCCCTTGAGCGCCGCGGCGGTGTGGTAGGAATCAAGCGGCGCCTGCTTTAGATACGCCTCATCCAGCTTGGACAGAACATCAGGGCTGGGCCTGTCCTTCCAAGTTTCCTTCACGGCCCGGATGAAGTCGCGGTAGTTGCTCCGCTGATTCATCAACCAAAAGTCGGCCCCGCCCCCGACCAGGATCGCCGCGTCGTAGCGCTCGGGATCCCGCGCGATGATCGTCGGAAGCGTCATCGCCCCGCCGCTGAAACCCACGGCGACGCGCGGGAGCGACTTGAGCTCGGGATCCATCGACTCCACGTGCGCCATCGCGGCCTGCACGGCGTAGGCGCACTCGGCGCTGCGGTTGCCGGTTAACGTGGCGATCGTTCTCGCCTGCGCCTCAAGATCACCAGCCGCATCGAGCTCGAACTCAACCAGCTCGGTAAAACGCGAGGGCTGGCACAGCATGCGCACCACGAGCCAGCCCTGATCGCGCAGCTCGTGGCTGAGGTTGCGCAGCGTGCCGAGAGGCGTGCCGAGCAGGCCGGGAGACACGAGGGCGACTCCGCGCGGCCGGCCGGACTTGGGCTCGTAGACCGCAAACCAGGTGTGCTCGAAGACGAGGGTGGGCTCGCCTTCGATCGTCTCCTGCTGCGCTGAGACAAACTTGAACATGGAGTCCGCAGTGTTCTTGCGGGCACGGGTGACGGGCTTGTCAGGGTCCGGGCGTGCGAAGACCCAGCCGTAGCTGCCAGCGCCGCCGAAGGTGAACTGCATCCCGTCCGGCGCGGGCTTGCGACGCAGGATCGCCTCGACATCGGAGTCAGTTGCCGGGATGGGAACATGCCCGCGGCTGCGGTACCCCTGCGGGAACTCCTCGGGATTGTGGAGGGGGACGATCACGCCCTTGAGGCCGTCATCGCGGGCGATCCAGCGCTGCGGCCACGCGTTTGAATAGTCAAGCGAGGGCAGTTCTGCGGGAGGACGCGGGAAGTCAGCGAACACCGACGGCATCGAGCTGGGCACGGACGCAGCGGGCGCCTCGGCCGCGCCGTTCTGCGCGAGCGTCCCGACGGTGAACGCCAGCGCGGCCGCGACGGCGCTCGCGCCCGTCAACGCGCGCTTCCAACTTCCGAGCATCCATCCACTCCGACCGTTCACGCCTTGTACCCCCTGGGGTGCTTGCTCATCCACCGCCACGCGGACCCGATGATTTCATCAAGATCGGTCACTTTCGCCTCCCACCCCAGCTCGCGCCGGATCTTGGCGGAGTCCGCGTACGCCTGGGGCGGGTCACCGGGCCGGCGGGGCGACTCGACCACGGGGATCGGGTGGCCCGTGACGCGCCTGGCCGCGGCGATGATTTCCCGAACCGAATAGCCGCGCCCGATCCCGACGTTGTAGAACAGCCCATCACCGGGCCTGAGCTTGTTCATCGCCAGGGCGTGCGCATCCGCAAGGTCTTCGACGTGGACGTAGTCGCGGACGCACGTTCCGTCGGGAGTTGGGTAGTCCGTGCCGAAGATCCCGATGTTCTGACGCTGGCCCATCGCGACCTGGAGAACCACGGGGACCAGGTGAGTCTCGGGGGTGTGGTCCTCGCCGAGCAGGCCGGAGCGGTCCGATCCCGCGACGTTGAAGTAACGGAGCAGTGCATACCCGATGGGCTTGCCCGCGATTCGTCTCGACTCGGCGTAATCCCTGATGACGTGCTCACCCATCAGCTTGCTGCGGCCATAGGGCGAAACCGGCGACTGCGGGCAGTGCTCGGGGATCGGGATCATGTCCTCGGGCGGCTGGCCGTACGTCGAGCAGCTGGAGCTGAAGACCAGCCGCTGGACGTTGCCGGCGGTACACGCCTCGAGCACGCTGAGCAGGCCGTCCACATTCCACTTGTAGTACTTGATCGGGTCCTCGACCGACTCGCCGACGTAGGCGATGGCCGCGAAGTGCATCACGGTTTCGACCTTGTGGTCGAGCACCGCCGCCCGCACGGCGGCCCGGTCGCAGATGTCCCCCTCGATAAAGGTGAGCTTGCCGGGGTGGGACTTGGAGAGGAGGTCAATCGCGGCACGGTGGCCGCGGAAGAGGTTGTCGAGCACGACGATCTGGTGGCCGTCACGCAGCAATCGCTGCACGGCGTGTGATCCGATATACCCGGCTCCGCCGGTAACAAGCACGTTCATGGAAGGCTCCGAATGTTCTTCTTCAGCCAGCCGCCGTACATCGGGCCGGGGTGTCGCCAGTACCAGATGAGGAGGGCCGTGCCGACGACGACCATGGCAACGCTGAGCCACTGGCCCATCGACAGTCCGGATGATTCTTTGAGCTGGGCGAGCTGAGGGTCGGGGAGGCGCACGAGCTCGGTCAGGATGCGCATGATTCCATACAGAACACCGAACCACGCGCCGATCACGCCCGCACGCCGTGGCTTGTACCAGATCAGCCAGAGCGCGCCACCCAACAGCAGCCCGTCAGTGATCGCCTGCATGAGCTGCGACGGGTAACGCGAAGCGAGCAGCGGCGCAAGCTGCTGCGCGACCTCGTTCGCCTGCTGTGTGCCGCCCTGAATGACGTGAACGACGCGGGAATAGGCGGTCTCGTCGGACTCCATGCCGACACGGAAGCGGTCCAGCAACGCGGCGAGCTGCTCGGTCTGCTCAGGCGTGAGCCTGGGCGCGTGCTCGAGCGGAACCTTGGGATCAACGCCGAGCGGGTCGCCGGTCATGCGTTCCTGCGGGAACTGGATGCTCCACCAGGGGCCGGGCTTGCCGGGCATCGCGACGATCTGGCCCAGGAGCTCGCCGTTGATGAAGTTGGCGAGTCGCCCGAGCATGAGACCGACGGTGCATGTCACGGCCATCAGGTCCAGAACGTGCATCCACGGGACCGCGCCGACGCGGCCGCCCTTGCCGTCCTTGGTGCCGCGTGAGATAACCCAGGTGGCGACCATGACGCCGATGATGCCGCCGTGGGAGGACATGCCGCCGTTCTGAACCTTGAGCACACCCCAGAACGGGATGCTGCCGGAGAAGTCGATGAGCAGCTGTGGGTCGTAGAAGAAGACGTACCCCAGGCGGCCGCCGAGGACGACCCCGAGCACCAAGACGAGCATGGCATCGCCGAGCCGCTGCTTGCTGAGCGGGGTCATGCCGATGGCGGACATGTAGCGGAGCCACGCCCAGCCGAGCAGGAAGCCCAGCGCGTAGGAGAGGCCGTACCAGCGGATCGCGAGCGTGTCGGTGAACTTCACGATCACGGGGCTGATGTCGTGAAGCCACGCGGCGAGGGTTGGAGTGATTCCGATCATGTGGCGCAGTCTATCCGGGCCTGTTCAGGCGACGTGGGGGAGGCCGAAGAAGCGTTGAGTGTTGGCATTGATCTGGGCGTGGAACTCGGGCCAGGGGGTGGAGCGGAGATCGGCGATGAATCGGGCCGTGACGCTGGACATCCAGGGCTGGCAGGGGCGGGTGCCGCGGTGGGGCTCCGGGGAGAGGAAGGGGGCGTCGGTCTCGACCATGATGCGATCGGCGGGCATGAGCTTCGCGGCCTCGCGGACCTCGGGGGCGTTCTTGTAGGTCGCGACGCCGGTGAAGGAAATCCACGCGCCCAGGTCCAGCACCTTGCGGGCGTCCGCGGCGGTGCCGGTGAAGCAGTGGAAGACCATGCGGGTGGGGTCGAGTCCGGACGACCTGAGGATCGGGATGAGGTCGTCGAACGCCTCGCGGCAGTGGATGACGATGGGCTTGCTGATTCCTTCGTCGCGGCAGCTGGTGATGAAGGCGAGCTGCTCATCGAGGACCGGGTGCTGGACGGGGCGGTGGGCGCCTTCATAGTGGTTGTCGAGGCCGAGCTCGCCCCAGGCGACGCAGCGAGGGGATTCGGCGACGCGGCGGAGGTTGGCCCACTCGTGGGGGCCTTCGTGGGAGTAGAGCGGGTGGACGCCGGCAGTACACCAGACATTTGGGAACTGCTCGGCGATGGCGAGGGCCTTGAGGCAGTCGCGGGTGGTGGTGGAGATGGTGATCGCGCCCGTGACGCCCTCGGACGCGGCCTTGGCGAGCACGGTGGCCACCCCACCGGGGTGCTTGGGCTCGTTGAAGTCTGGGAATGTGAGGTGGCAGTGGGTGTCGAGCACGCCCGAGGGTAGGGGGAGGGTTGGGCGGGGTGCATTACGTACACTTGGGGCATGATGATTCTTCGCCGCGTTGTTCCTGCGATGTGCGTGCTGGTGCTGATGGCCGCGGGGGCGTTGGCTGATGGTGACCGCTGGTACATCCTCCAGATGATGGGGACGCCGTGCGGGGACATGCACAGCGTGGTGAAAACCGAGGACGGGAAGGTGACAACGCGGAGCGACACGACAATCTCGATCGGGCGCGGCGAGGCGGTGGTGAAGGTGACGATGGAGTCGGTGTTTGTCGAGACGGTGGACGGGAAGCCGGTGATGATGAAGTCGGTGCAGAACATGGGGGGCAAGCCGATTACGTCGACGTACACGTTCCAGGAGGATGGATCGATCGAGCTGGTGACGGAGCAGAACGGAAAGCCGATCACCAAGAAGCTGCCCAAGCCGGAGGGGGTGTGGCTGACGCCCAACGCGGCGGACCAGTTCGTGAAGCAGCGGCTGAAGAGCGGGGCGAAGGAAATCACGCTGCGCTCGCTGACGCCGGAGATGGGGGCGGTGCCGGTGACGGTGAAGTACACGGGGTTTGAGAAGACGACGGTGGTGGTGGACGGGCGGAGCGTGGACGCGACGAAGCGGCAGATCGCGACCGATACCGGGCAGGGTGTATACAAAAGCACGGACTTCGTGGATGACGATGGGGAACTGATCAAGAGCCGGATGTCGATGGGCGGGATTTCGATCGATGTGATCGCCAGCAGCAAGGAACAGGCGAAGCGGAAGGGGGCGGCGCCGGAGCTGATGGTGAGCACGTTCTGCAAGCCGGACCGGCCGATTGAGAATCCGCGCGAAGTGACGAAGGCGGTGCTGACGCTGTCGGGGGCGGAGGAGATGCCCAAGCTGCCGGAGACGGGGGCGCAGAAGGTGGTGGTGAAGGGCAACACGGCGACGTTGACGATTGTGACGAGCGGGCTGGCGGCGGCGCCGGAGGCGGATGGCAAGGACGCGGCGCTGCTGGCGGCAACGACGATGGCGAACAAGGACGATCCGGAGATTGCGAAGCTGGCGGCGCGGGCGGTGGTGAAGGCTGGGGACGATGCGGCGGCGAGGGCGGAGGCGTGCCGGCAGTTTGTGTACCGGTACATCGATAAGAAGAACCTGGGCACGGCGTTTGCCACGGCTTCTGAGGTCGCGCGGTCGAAGACGGGTGACTGCACGGAGCATGGGGTGCTGCTGACGGCGCTGCTGAGGGCGAATGGGATTCCGGCGCGGGGGGTCGTTGGGATGGTGTATGCGGATCAGTTTGCGGGGGCGGAGGGGATCTTCGGGTATCACATGTGGTCGCAGGCGTTGCTGACGGTGGATGGGGTTTCGAAGTGGGTTGATCTGGACGCGACGCTGGATGACTCAACGCCGTTTGATGCGACGCACATTGCGCTGGATGTGACGAAGCTGGAGGATGGGATGCCGGCATCGGGGCTGGGGGCGGTGGCGCCGTTGCTGGGGACGTTGAAGATCAAGGTCGAGTCCATTGAGCATGCTGGGGTTGGGGCGGGGG
>Ga0208492_1001488_pt1 | contig 14172 bp, 11 predicted proteins | sample Subbioar_CSW14AB_FD_184820 | JGI IMG/M metagenome (GOLD analysis project Ga0208492, IMG submission 184820) | Serpentinite rock and fluid subsurface biosphere microbial communities from McLaughlin Reserve, California, USA - CR12Mar_CSW14AB (SPAdes) | ecosystem: Environmental > Terrestrial > Deep... | reverse complement strand
CCACCAGGCGCGTTTGGCAGGATCGATCGACTTCTTCCGACGCATGACCGCCTCCGCTTCGACACGCGGAGAGCGATGTGGATCGGGCGGGGCTGGAGCCGCAAGTGTGCAGCGACCGGACGCTTACGATATGTCCGTGAACGGAGAATCTTCATGACGCCACCAACCCGAAAGTTAGCGTCCGCGCGCTGACACATCGGTCAGGTCTGGACGTCCGATTGGCTTTTCCAGGTCCACGGCAGGAGTTCGTCGATCCGGTTTATGGGATGCCCAGCGACCATGCGGGTGATCACATCCTTGAGGTAAGCGTAGGGCTCGACGCCGTTGAGCTTGCAGGTCTCGATCAGTGAACAGACCACTGCCCAACGCTCGCCTCCGCCATCGGAGCCCGCAAAGAGGTGGTTCTTTTTGCCCAACGCCACCGGCCTGATTGCCCGTTCGACGGGATTGGTGTCGAGTTCGATCCGCCCGTCGGAGAGGAACCGGCTCAGCCCCTCCCAGCGGGCCAGCGCGTAGCGGATTGCTTCGGCGAGATTGCTGCGTGCCGGCAGGCCCGGCAACTCCGCCTCAAGCCATGCATGCAGCGCATCGACCATCGGCTTCGACCGCGCGCGTCGCGTCGCCAGGCGATGCGCGGGAGACTGACCGCGTACCTCTGCCTCAACAGCATAAAGGGCGGCGATGCGGCGCAGCGCTTCGTGCGCCATTGGAGTGTTCTCCGCCTCCGCCACTTCGTAGAACTTGCGCCGCGTGTGCGCCCAGCATGCGGCGAGCACGATGTCGCCCTTGGCCGTCAGTTTCTCAAAGCCGGCATAACCATCGACATGGAGCACGCCCTTGAACCGCGCGAGATGCGCCTCCGGCCGCTCGGCTTTGCGGTCTGGCGCATAGACAAAGACCGCTGCCGGCGGGTCAGGTCCGCTCCAGCCGCGCTGTTCGCGGGCATAGACCCAGAGCCTACCGGTCTTGGTTCGGCCGCGTCCAGGATCGAGCACCGGGACTGGCGTGTCGTCGGCGAACAGGTTGTCGGAGGCGAACACATGCTCGCTCAGCCGGCGGTGCAGGGCTTCGAGCCACCAAGACGCGCCGCCGACCCAGCCGGCGAGCGTGGAACGTCCCAGCTCGATGCCATAGCGGGCGAAGATCTGCGATTGTCGATAGAGAGGTAGATGATCGCAGTACTTCGCGACCAGCACCTGGGAGAGGAGGCCCGGCGTCGCCAGTCCTCCGGCGATCGGTCGGTCTGGCGCCGGCGCCTGCGCGACGTGCTGACAGGACCTGCAGCCGTATTTCGGGCGGACGATGCGGATGACCTTGAGCTGGGCGGGTACCCAGTCGAGCATTTCACTGACGTTTTCCCCGATCGCATGCAAAGCACCGCCGCAGCAGGGACAGACGAGGCCGCCTACATCGACGAACATGTCTTCGCGGAGCAGATGGTCCGGCAACGGCTTGCGGCGAGGATGGTTCTCGGCAGCCGGCGGCGGAAGCGGCGTGCTCTCCTCCACGCGACCGATATCGGCGCTGAGGTCTTCAAGGGCGAGCGCCAGCTGGTTCGGATCGAGCCGTTCGGATCGCTTGCCGAACTGCATGCGCTGGAGTTGCTTGATCAGCATCTTGAGCCGGTCGATCTCACCCTCGCGGGTGGAGGCCACCTCGACCATGTCGCGCACCAGCTGTTGGAGCTGGGCAACGTCCGACGGCAGATTGTCGAGATCGAACCGCATGAGACGAGATTCGCCGCATTCGCGTTCTCGCCCAAGATCATTTGTGGTGGCGAGGGGAAGATTCGCGCAGACGTGATCAGCCAGCCTTTGCTGGTCGCCACGTCTTTTCCGGCGAGCGCCAGTCGATCCCTTCGATCAGCATTGCGAGCTGCGCTGGCGTGAGTGTGATTGTCCCGCCTGGTTCAGTCATGCGTGGCCAGGTAAAACCGCCCGCGTCGATCCGCTTGGTGAACAGGCAGAGCCCGTTGCCATCCCAGAACAGGATCTTGAGCATCGAAGCGCTTCTCCCGCGGAAGGCGAAGAGATGACCTGAGAACGGATCCTTGTGCAGCGTCTCCTGCACCAGCGCGGCCAGCCCATCCATGCCCTTCCGCATGTCGGTAACGCCCAGCGCCAGATGCACCTTTACGCCTGCGGGTACGATCATCATGGCGCAGCCTCCACATAGCGACGGACCGTTTCAGGGTCAGTTCCGACAGCTGCGAACACACGCCGGCCATCAGCGAGCTCGACCAGCGCCATTCCCGCAGGATGAGGCAGCAGGTCATTGAGAACGAGGTCGTGTTTCCCGGCGTTGCCTGGAGTTGCATCGTCCAGACGCACCGCAGCGAGCTTGGCAGGCTTCGGTTTGCCGAGTCCAAGTTCGGTGCGCCAGCGGAAGAGAACGCCCGGTGCAATGTCATGCTTCCGAGCGACAGCGGAGACCGTCACGCCGCGCTGCTCGGCTTCCAGCGCGATGGCAAGTTTCTCCTCCCGGCTGAAGTTGCGCCGGGGTGATCTGGACGATTCCGTCAAGCTGTTTTCTGAGGTTTCGCGCGTAGTGCTAGCACTAAGGATAGCACTAACGGGCGGCCGAGCAGCAGGGTGAAGCAAGGCTCGCCAGTCGCAGTCTGTCTCTCCAGCGTCGATCCGGTTTCGCCATTTCTTGAGGCTGTAGCGCGAGAGATTGAGCGCGTCAGCGTAGGCGCGCAGCTTCATCCCGCTCCAGGTCATTGTTTCAACGTGCATCGCCCAGAAGGCCTGCGCAGCCAGGTTGTGTCGGCTCGTCGGAAGCACGACGCCACGCTTGCTGCGCTTCATTGGCGATGCGACTTGCGCCGTATTCGCAAGCCTTTCCGCAGCCTCGACAGCCTCGACCCAGCGCCAGAACGTAGGTCGGTGAAGCTGCGCGCGATAGCAATACTGGCGCAGCGAGAGGCGGCTGTCGCGCCATGCAGCGACGTGTGCGGCTCGTAGATCGTCAGCCAGACGATCGCTTGTTTGTAGGGGTGTCATCGGCGCCTCCGGAGTGCGGAGGCAAGCCCAACTTCGACGGCGTTGCATCACCCGATCGACGTGTCAGGACCGGACGGTTACGGTAGGTGCAGTGGAATGCAAGATTAAGGTAGTGCGGCGGTTGGGACGCCAACCGCCTGTCTGCACATAGGAATTACCGCCTCACATCCATGAGGCGTTTGCGGCGGATCCGCCGCAATTTCTCGAACCAATTGTAAGGCGTCGACACGCGTCTTCGATGCGCGATGCTGAGGTCATGCAACGTGACGAAAATGAATTCGAAATCCGCATCGGTCGCTTGGCGAAGGATGTTCGCCCAGCGTTGAAGCAGGTGCGTGCTGAAGTGCGTCGCGCTTCAGCCGCGAAGCCGAAAGTGAGCGCGCCGGTCGGACAGTCGCCGGTGCGCGCCCACTTCGCAAAGGGGGCGGCATCACGCGCGCGGCCGGTTCGCGTCACGCAGCGCCGCGTCGTGGTGAAGGCCAGGTTCGTGGCCCATGTCGCAGGGCAGGCGAAGACGCTCCGGGCCCACGTGACCTACCTCGGCCGTGAGGGCGCCGCGCGGCAGAACCAGCCCGAGATCGCCGATCAGCGAGAGCCTTCGCGTGGCCAGGAGCCCACATCTGAGCAGCACATTGACGCTACGATCGGATATCTGTCGCGTGAGCGACAAGGCGGCGATGAGCCCTTCTATGACCAGACCCGCAACTCGCTCGATGCGAGAGAAGCAACCCAAGGCTGGCATGCGGACAAACGTCACTTCCGGCTCATCATCAGCGCCGAGGATGGCGCCGATCTCGGCGAGCTCCGTCCGTTCATCCGCGAGACCATGGCCCGTCTCGAGCGCCATGTCGGAACGCGCCTCCAGTGGCTGGCGGTCGATCACTGGGACACCGACAATCCGCACACCCATGTCCTCGTCCGGGGCATCCGCGCCGACGGGAAAGACCTGATCATCCCAGGCAAGGTGCTGTCGGTCGCGATCCGGGAAGATGCGCAGGAGATCGCAACCCGGATCCTGGGGCCGAGGCCGGCGCTGGAGCTCCAGCGGATGCGCGACCGGGATATCGGCGCCCGCGCGTTCACCCGGCTCGATCGGGAGCTCATCGCTCTCGACGGTCCGGGCGGTCTCGGCAGCACATTCCGCCACACGGACCTTCTGCGCCGCCTCGATACCCTGTCAGGGTGGGGACTTGCCTCTGTCGGACACGATGGCAGCTGGCGTGTTGCCTCGGACCTGCCAGCCCAGCTCAGGCAGATAGCGGACAGTGACGAGGTCGCCCGGATCGTCGCCCGGCAGGGTCGCGGCCATACGGGCATGCCTGTTCTCGCTGCGGATGTGAGCCGCCAGGAATCCGGTCGGCTTGTCGGCTTGGGGTATTCCGATGACGGGGCAGACAATCTCATCGCCATCATCGAGAATGGGCGAGGCGAACTTCGCTATGCCCGCTTCCGGGAACCCGGCGCGCTTGCGGTTCTGGAGGACACCCCAAAAGGCGCGCTGATTGCCTTCGAGCTCCAGGAGGCCCGCGTCGGCCCGTCAGACGAGGCCGTGGCGCGCGTCGCCCGCCTCAATCGCGGCCTCTACTCGGCTGACATCCACGCACGGATGGAGGCGAACGTCCCCGACGGTCTTGTCGCAGCCAATATCAGGCGGCTTGAGGCGATGCGCAGAGTGGGCCTCGTTTCCCGCGACAAGGACGGCATTTTTGACATTGCTCCTGACCATCTCGATCGTGTCCTGACCTATGAGCGCGCGCGTCTCGTCCGCTCCCCGATGGCTCCGCGTGTGCAGAGCTACATGCCGCTCGCCAACCAGATCGCCGCGGCCGGACCGACGCATCTCGACCGTGTGCTCGCGGGTCAGGAATCCTCACCTGATGGCGCCGGCCATCTGGCGCGGGAGTTTGAAGCTGCGCTTCGACAACGGCGTCTGTTCCTGATCGAGCAAGGCTGGATGGGGGCGGCGGACAAGCTGCTGCCCAGACAAGCGCTCGAAGACATGCGGGCGCACGAGCTCCGAACGACAGCAAAGAACCTTGCCGTAGAGATCGGCATGCCGGTGAGGCTGGGTTCGGGGACGGTGTCCGGGGTCTACGCCCGGCGCATCGACCTGGCGCAGGGAAGGGTGGCGCTGATCATCGGGGACCAAACCCCGCAGCTCGTACCCTGGCGTCCGGCGCTGGAACGGTTCGCAGGTCAGAACGTGATCGGCGTTCAACGCGGTCGATCAATCTCGTGGAGCCTTCAGCGCGGAAGAGAACTTGGACTGGGAATCTGAAGAGGGCGATCCGATCCGCGGGTGAATGATGAGCCAGGTCCGAGCCAGAATGGAACGATGAAGGTTGATCTGCAGCAGGCATTGCTCGCGCAGCCGGCGTGCTTGCGGCGGAAGCGCGGCATCTTCTGCTGAGGGATGAATGCGCTGGTTGTGACGGCCAGCCTGTGGATGAATTGGCGGAAGAGAGGAATGAAAGCGAATGTCGCGGGCGCATAGCAGGAAGGCAGAGCGTGCGTTGGCCATCAAGGACCAGCTCGATCTGTTCGCCGCGCCGGCGGCGAAGCCCGCCTCTCTTGCGCCGTCGCCATCTTCGCAGGTTGTGAGTCAACCGGCCGAGCGGATTGCAGCGTCGTTGCCACCATTTCAATTGGAGCCCGTCGGAATCGATCGCCGTCTGGTCGAGTTCGTGATTGGGACTCAACGAAAACGCGGGCGTCCGCCAAAGTCCTTGGAGTCTTCTGCGTCAAAGGTTGATGACGGAAAGCGGTTGTTGGATGTGCGAGAAGCAGCAGCGCGCCTTGGACTCTCTAAGTCGACACTCGACAAGATGCGTTGTTCGGGCAGAGGACCACGTTACATCCGCGCGACCGATCGTGCTGTTCGATACGACCCTGCAGACCTCGCTGCATTCGCCGATGACCGGCGTCGCCGCTCGACTTCTGAGGAAGTCATCGCTGCATTCAGCGAGTGAGCGGCTCCTCTAAATCCAATTTCGGAAACGCGGTGAGACGCCCGGAGACGGCGTCCACGCTGCGGTTTCTGTGAATATAAAAACGGCCACGGTGATGCCCAGGTGATGCCCGGGCGATTTTGAGAAACTGGAGTGAGTGGCTAGAGCCTTGAAAAGATGGTGCTGCCTAGGTGACTTGAACACCTGACCCCCGCATTACGAATGCGGTGCTCTACCAGCTGAGCTAAGGCAGCGTCCGGCGGTTGGCCAGAGGCGGGGCTATAACCCGGGCGGGGTTAAAAAAGCAAGTCGGCCGCAGCGGGGCGCTGGCGGCCGACTTTTTCGTTTGTTCCCAAGGGGACGTATCAGGGGGCTGATCAGGCCGGTTTGCGGAATCTCAGCGTGTGGCGGTCGCTTTCGCCGATGGCCTTGTACTTGGCGGCATCGAAGCCGGCAGGTGTTTCGCCCTGGTTGCGGGGCGAGGTCCAGCTGTTGGGGGGCAGGGTCCAGACGCCGAAGGGGTGGTCCTTGGTGTCTTTGGGGTTGGCGTTGATTTCGCTTTCCGCTTCGAGGACCAGGCCGGCCTTTTTGGCGGCTTCCACGATGGTCGCCCTGGAGACGTAGCCGTCGCCCGCCTTGCGGCCGCCGACATCGGCTTCGGGGCGCGGATCGGCGCGGTGTTCGACGACGCCGAGGACGCCGCCCGGCTTCAGCACGGTGGCGAAATCGACCATCGCCTTGTCGACGAAGCCCGGCTGCCACATCCAGTTATGGATGTTGCGGAAGGTCAGGACCATGTCAGCCGACCCGGCGGCGCCAAGCGGCCCGGAGGTCGCGTTGAACGGCACGTAGCTCTGCGCGCCCCACTTCACTGCATCCGACAGCTGCGCCATCGCATTGCCGGTGGCGATGTATTTGCCGCCGCCCTGCGCGAGATATGGCGAGAGGATCTCGGTGTAGAAGCCGGAGCCCGGCGCGATCTCGACCACTGTCATGTTGGGTTTGATGCCGAAGAAGGCAAGCGTCTCTGCCGGATGACGATGACCGTCACGCACCTTGTGCGCTTCAGCGCGGGCGGGATTGGCGATGGCGGTCTTGAGCGCGGCGTCGGGCGTGGTCTGCGCAAAGGCGGGAGCGGCGGCGAGCAAGCCGATGAGGCTGAGCGCAGCGAGAGTGTTTCTGATCGAGACGTGTCCTCCATGTCCTGTGACTGCAAGGAGCTAGGACACGCAGGCGCGTGGGGACAAGGCGCGGGGCGGGCACATCACCGCCAGTTGAATGACGGTCACGTATGTAACGGTGATTTCGTTCAGCCTGCGCCGCGGCCTGCCGCTGCGGCGGCAAGCAGGCGGATGTTGAGGGACTTCAGCGCGTCGTCGAGCCTTGCGCGCTGAACGGCCTTTTCGCGCCAGGCGGCGAAGTCCTGTTCGGCCTTGCCGGAGAGGCCTGACACAGCGGTGATAGCGTTGCGGATTGCGCCGATGTCGAGCTGGCGGCGCGCCGAGCGGAGCGTGTCGTCATTGCGGGTGACGAGGTCGCTCGGTTCGAACTCGACGACGCCGGCAAAGCTTTCGCGCAGCCAGTTCCAGCCATCGTCGCTTTCGGTCTCGGCGCTCTGGCGGGCGCGGCGCGTGGCGGCGTCAAAGGAGGCGCGGAGGCTGTTGAGGGTGGGCACGCCCTTGGCGGCGAGATCGGCGATGCTGGCGAGGTCTTCGTCGTTCGGCAGGAGGGCGGCCATGGCGCGATGTTCGACTGCGAAGGCATTATCGGTGCGGGCGGCGGCGTCGAGCACGGAGAGGGCGCGGATGGTCTGCGCGCGGCGCGTGGGATCGAAAGCGGGATCGGCGAGCGGATCGACGGTGGCGGCGAGCGTCATGCGGGGGGCGGCGCCACGCACGATGGGACGCTGGTTGGCGACTTCGACGGTGACATCCTGCAGTCCGTCTTCCAGCGCGGCGAGGGCGGCTTCGCGGCGATCGAAGGCGCCGACGAGCGTGGTGTTGGCAAGATTGAGTTCGGCGACCTGCAGGGCGAGGTCAGCGATTGCACGCTGCACCTCGCGGGTGGTTTCGGGCGCGGCGGTTGCGTCCGTGACGACGCGTTCGAGGCGATTGATCCGTGCCAGCAGGACTCCGAGCGGCGTTGAGCTGGAGGCGGCGTTTGCCGGCGCTGTACCATCGCCGGCGCCGCTGATGGCGGAGACCTGACCCGCCAGTGCGGTGAGGTCGGTGCGCATCTGGGTTTCGATGGCGTCCTTGCGGTTCAGACGGTCACCTTGCGCATCGAGGCGCGAACGCAGGGCGACGACATCGACGCCGGCCTGATTGGCGCGGGCGTTGAGCGCGTCGAGTGTTTCGGTGAGCGTGTCGATCTCGCGGGCGAGCGTTCCGGTCGGTGCGCTGGAGCTGGCGTTGCTGACGATGATGGCGACGCTGGCGCCGAGGACGGCGGAGACCGAGCTGGCGGTGATCAGGTGCGGCCAGGTGACGGCGCGGCTGCGCATGCGGCGGGGCGCGGGGCCGACGCGGCGGGGCGTTGGCTGCTGCTGCTGGAGCAGGAGCTCGTCGGCCGGTTCATACTCGGCTTCAATAGGTTCGGGTTCGGCGCGCGACGGATCCGTCATCGACCTGTTGATCCTCTTGGCTTTCGCCAATGCCGTGCCCCGCAGGGAGGATAGTCGCAGGGGGCACGATTCCTCAACCGAAAACCAGGCGGGCGAGGGCGGAAATCAGCGCCGGCTCGTCCGGGGTGGCGGCAATCTCGATCATCGATGTGTGGGCGAGCAGCGGCGCGGCGGCCGCGCGCGAAATTGCCGCGACGGGCAGGCGGGCGCCCGGGCTGGCGGTGGCGAGATCGGCAAGGATGGTTCCGGCGCGGGGCGAATGGACCAGCACGGCGGCGAAGCTCGCCTCGCCCGCGAAATGCCGGGCCAGCGCCGAGCCGGGCGCCGTGACCGGAACTGCCCGGAATACCGGGAGGAATTCGGCGTTGCGGCCAGCGGCCTGAACGCGGCCGGCGAGGTCGCCGCGGCTCTCTTCATTGCCGGCATGCAACAGCTTTGCACCGGTGGGCAGCTTGCTGATGACGAGGTCAGCCAGCGCGTTGACGTCGCCATCGGCGGAGAGGGCGCCGGTAAAGCCCAGCTCACGCGCGACGGCGGCGGTGCGGGCGCCGACGCAGAAGACCGGCGTGTTGCGTCGGGGCGAGAGCAGGGCAAAGCGCCGCACGCCGTTGGCGGAGGTGAACGCCAGCGCATCGAAGGCGGGGATGGACGCCTCGACCGGTTCGATGACGAAGAGCGGTTCGATCACTGGCGCGAAGCCGCTGGCCCGCAGACGGGCTGCCGTTTCCGAAGCGCCAGGTTCGCTGCGCGTTACGAGAATGCGGGGCGGGGTGGCGGCGGTCACAGAGGGCTTTCGTGCGGCGGGATGTAGCGGATCATCCCCCGCCGGTGTGGCGGAGGCAAGGCGGCGGGCATGGGTGTGCGGTCTCGCTGGTGGGGCCAGCGAGGTGGTGGGCGTGGGAATTGGGGATAGTGGGTGGGGCGCGAGCGCGGCTTTGCAGCGGGCGCATGCGGCTGCCCCCTCCGTCGCGCGAAGACGCGCGCCACCTCCCCCGCGCTTTGCGCGGAGGAGGAAAGGCGCCGGCCTTGCGGCGCGTACAGGTGCTTTCCTCCTCCAGCCGGAGGCTCGGGGAGGTGACGTGCGAAGCATGACGGAGGGGGCAGCCGCTGCTGTCTGTGGTGAGTGTAATACCAGCGGAGCGCGCGATGCGCCGGATGTGGCGGAGGATGTATTTGTCCGGGTTCAGCCGGAACTGCGCCATGGCGATGAAGCGGCGGTTCATGGCCTCGGGTGTGCGTGGGCAGATGCCGTAGTCGTCAGGGATGTCCAGCGTCAGATCGAAATCGGTGTGATCGTTGAGCGATCCGCCTGAGAGGACGTGTTGCGCTGCGAAGGCCAGGATCTGGTCGCGATACCATTCCAGTTCGCGGAGGCCTTGCCAGTGGTCCTTCCAGTTTGGCGGGAAAGTCTTGCGGCGCTTCATGCCGGTGAGGGTGCGGATGAAATTGGCGACCCATTGCACAAAAGCTTCGAGAGGCGAGAGCCGTGGGGCTTCGCCTGTCGTTTGTTCGCGAGGGATGATCGCGTGATCCATGCCCGCAGTATCTGGTCAGGATGTGCGGGGGTGGGACGGACGTTATCAAAAAACGCGGCCCCGGAATTGTAGAGCCTTGGTCTTCCTTGGATTGTTCTGAAAAACGCGTGTGCCAATTCCCGGGAATTGCGGGGTGTGTAGCTGGCGGCGGGGAGCACGCGCTCGTCCTTCGAGACGATCGCCACGCGAGGGTCGTGCTGTTGAGGTGACGTACCCGCGATCCCTCAGGATGAGCGCTACTTGGGCAGCGCGCTTGAGGTGGCATTTCATGTGAGAGCAACGGTCACAGGCGCTCATCCTGAGGGATCGCGGGTACGATGCTGCGGCGACAGCGATCTATCGGGGCGATCGTCTCGAAGGATGACTTGCCGGGTGATGTCCACGCTGACGTGCGGAGACTGGATCCCCCTTAGTTCACAAACGAAGTGCAACACCTTCTCGGGGTGTTGTCCCGGGGATCTCGGTTGTGGGTCCAGTGGGGCTGTCTGAGTGTCCCCGCGACGATCCAACCGGGACCCTCGGCACGAGGCCGAGGGTGACCTCGTCGAGAGGGCGGCAGTCCTACTCGTCTTCCGGCGGGGCTATGCCGTCCAGCTCCCACGCGCGTTCGGCGGCGACGTCGTCGGCGAGGGCGTTGCCGAGGACTTCGGCGTCGAAGGTCGTGGGGCGGCCTTCGATGAGGCCTTCGGCGCGCCAGCGTTTCGTGCCGTCATCCGACAACACTTCGCCGGCCATTTCGGCGCCGTCTTCCGTCAAACGGAAGTGGGCGGCGATGGGCGTGCGGCAGGAGCCGTCGAGCTTGCGGAGGAAGGCGCGTTCGGCGAGGGCTGCGAGGCGGGCTTCCGGGTTGTCGATTTTTTCGGCGAGGGCTTTCAGCCAGTCGGGCGCATCGAACCGGAGCGTGGCGCCGATGATGCCCTGGCCTCCGGCGGGGAGCATCTCGTCAATGGAGAGGATGCCGGCCGCCTTGTCGATCATGCCGAGGCGGCGGAGGCCGGCGGCGGCGAGGATGGTGGCTTGCGCTTCGCCTTCGGCGAGCTTGCGCAGGCGCGTCTGCACATTGCCGCGGAACATCACGACGGTGAGGTCGGGGCGGGCGGCCTTGAGCTGCGCCTGGCGGCGGAGGCTGGAGGAGCCGACGATGGCGCCTTGCGGGAGATCCGCGATCGAGGCGTAGGGGCCAATGAGGCAGTCGCGCGGGTCTTCGCGCTCAAGGAAGGCGGCGAGATAGAGGTGCTCGGGCAGAGTGACGGTGACGTCCTTCAGCGAGTGGACGGCGATGTCGATCTCATTGAGTTCCTGCGCGCGGTCGAGCTCCTTGGTGAACAGGCCCTTGCCGCCGGCATCCTGAAGCGGCTTGTCGAGGATCTTGTCGCCCGTGGTGGTGAAGGTGTGCAGGGTGGCGGCGATCTCGCCGCCGGAAGCTTCTGCGATCAGGGCGGCGAACATGTTGGCCTGGGCCAGCGCCAGGGGCGAGCCGCGTGTGCCGATCCGTACTGTTTTCAAGGCTGTCATGACGATATTGGCTTTCTGGTCGCTCGGGGCGTACAAGCGCCGCCGCTATGATGCAAGGCGCTGTCACCGTCCTCGGAATTGAAACCAGCTGCGATGAAACCGCGGCTGCGGTCGTGCGGCTGGAAAACGGGCGCGCCGAGGTCTTGTCCGAGCAGGTGGCGAGCCAGACGGAAGAGCATGCGCTCTATGGCGGCGTGGTGCCGGAAATCGCGGCGCGTGCGCATGTGGAGCGGCTGGATTCGCTGGTGCGGCTGGCGATGCAGGAGTCGGGGCTCGGGTGGGGCGACCTCTCCGGCGTGGCGGCGACGGCCGGGCCGGGGCTGATCGGCGGGGTGATGGCGGGGCTGTCGACCGCCAAGGCGATCGCGCTGGCGCGGGGGCTGCCGCTGGTGGCAGTGAACCACCTTGAGGGGCACGCCTTGAGTCCAAGGTTGGGCGAGGAGGTGAGCTTTCCCTACCTCCTGCTGCTGGTGTCGGGCGGGCATTGCCAGTTCGTGCAGGTCGACGGCGTGGGGCGGTATCGGCGGCTGGGCTCGACGATTGATGATGCGGCGGGCGAGGCGTTCGACAAGACGGCGAAGCTGCTGGGCCTCAAGGGCCAGGGCGGGCCGGCGGTGGAGCGCGAGGCGCTGAAGGGCCATGCGAAGGCGGTGGAGCTGCCGCGTCCGCTGCTGGACCGGCCGGGGCTCGACATGAGTTTCTCCGGGTTGAAGACGGCGGTGCGGCGCGCGGCGGAGGAGGCGCCGCTGAACGAGCAGCGGCGGGCGGATATCTGCGCGGCGTTCCAGGAAGCGGTGGCGGACGTGCTGGCGGTGAAGTCGGGACGGGCGATGGCGATGGTGGCCGAGCAGAGCGACATTGTGCGTGAAGATCGGCGGACATTCGTGGTGGCGGGTGGCGTGGCCGCGAACAAGGCTTTGCGCGCGCGGCTCGAGGCGGAGGCGCGGCATCACGGATTCCAGTTCGCGGCGCCGCCGATGCGCTGGTGCACCGACAATGGCGCGATGATCGCGCTGGCGGGGGCAGAGCGGCTGCGGCTGGGGCTGGTGGATGGACTGGACACGCCGGCGCGGGCGCGTTGGCCGCTGGACGAGGCGTCGGCGAGCGCGATGCCGGTCTATGGCGGCGGCAAGAAGGGCGCGAAGGCCTAGGGCGGCGCGGGTTGTGTTGGTTGCACCAAGGGCGCGTCGTCGGGCTGGCGCGGATCGGCGGGCAGGCGTTCGGGCGCGGGTTGTGGCGTGTAGGGCGGCGGGGGCTGGCCGTTGAGGCTGAGCACCTTGCGGGCGGAGTAGGCGCCGATGAGCTGGCCTTCGGCATAACCGACCGCGTCGTCGAGCGGGTACTCCTGGCCGATGAGCAGCTTGATGCGCGGCGGGATCGCTTCGCCGTGGCAGGTGAGGCAGGTCTCGGTCACGATGATCGGGCGCATCCAGCGGAAGACTGTCTCTGCGCCTTCGGTGCGGATCTCGGCGATCTCCAGCGTGTCGGGGTCGAGGCCGGCGTCGAGCAGGAAGCTCATCTGCTCCATCTGCTGGCGCTCCCAGTCGTCGGGCGCGTTGGCGGGATTGCGGACGGTGAGGGCGGTGCGGCTGAACTCCAACTGCGCGGCGTCGCTGAGCGACTGGCCCCAGAAGGGGACGTTGTCGGCGTAGCTGAGCCAGACGGCGACGGGATCCTCGGCGCGGTCGAGACGCGCGGTGATCTCGCGCGACATCTTCTGGTCGAAGGTGAGCGCGGCCTGACGGGCGGCGCGGATGTCATTGGAGGCAGGCTGTTCGGGTTTCGGCGCGCAGGCGGCAAGCGCGAGGAGCGCGAGGCTTGCGCGCCGGAACCCGGTCATTGCAATCAGCTGGCCTTCAGCTTGAACTTGAAGGTGGTGGCGTCGGCCTCGGCGGTGTTCTCCCACGGACGGCGCTGGGCCAGCGTGATCTCGCCTTCGCCGGCGGCGGTGGCTTCGATGATCACGACTTCCCAGTGATTGCCGCCCGCAAAGCCGGGCAGGAACTGCGCCGAGGACGTGGCGCCGCCGGGACCGTCGCTGGCTTTCACCCAGGCCGGCGGCGTGGAAGCGCCCCAGACATAGCCGGCGGTCGGCACGCCCGAGAGCGCGACGGAGATTTTCTGGCCGACCTTCACCTCGAAGGACTTGCCGGCGTCGTCGATGGTGAGGGCGTGGGTGACGCCGTCCACTTTCGGCGGGGGCAGGCTGCGGGATTCGAACGTGCAGGGTTTGGTCGCGCCGCCGGAGGTCCAGGCCGCGCCGGGGCCTTGCAGCTCGAGTTTCACGGTGTCGTTCTTCCAGGTCGGGCCGGTGGTGGCGTCGGGGTCCATGGCGAGCGTGATGGCGGCGCCGCCGTCGATTCGGGCGAGGCTGGAGCCGTCATTGCCGGCATGGAAGAGAACGTCGAGTTTTTCACCGCCTTCGCAGGTGAAGTTCGCGGCGTAGTCGAAGCGCGGGTCTGCCACCGGTTTTGCCTTGTCCTGAGTGGTGCTGGCCGTCTGTCCGGCGCAAGCCGCAAGGCCGAGCCCGGCCACGGCCGCGATCGCCG
>Ga0208492_1001487_pt1 | contig 14172 bp, 15 predicted proteins | sample Subbioar_CSW14AB_FD_184820 | JGI IMG/M metagenome (GOLD analysis project Ga0208492, IMG submission 184820) | Serpentinite rock and fluid subsurface biosphere microbial communities from McLaughlin Reserve, California, USA - CR12Mar_CSW14AB (SPAdes) | ecosystem: Environmental > Terrestrial > Deep... | reverse complement strand
GTACGCGCACGGTGGGCATCGGCGCGAGAGGTATCAAACCGCCTGTTCTTCGATGCGCGAGTCGATGGCGTGCTGCGATGTGGCGCAGTGCGCGGGGTACGAGCCGCAGTTCGCCGAGGGCACACGGGCCAAGATGCGGCAGGTCATCGGCACGCTGGTGAACAACCTGCGGCGGTGAGTCGCGGCACACAGGCGCGGACGCAGGTGGTTGCGTCCGCGCCGTGCGTCTTCTCTCAGGTCGCGCGAAGCGCGTTCTTCATCAGCGTGCCGACGACCAGCCCCATCTGGTCGAGCAGCACCGGGTCGGCAGCGTGCACGTAGCCGAGAGCCGCTGCGACCTCGATGGCTGCGACCACCTCGCGCATCGAGCCCGCCGCGGTGTGATAGCGCGCCGCCCTATTGCGCCCTCGACTCGACGCGCCCTCGGCGACGTTGAGCGGAACGCTCGTCAACGCGCGCCGCATCTGGCGCGCCAAGTCTGCGTCTTGCTGTGCTATCTGCTCCATCAACGGACGAAGCGCGCGAACCAGGTCGAGAATCACAGGGTAGATACGAAGCATGCGGAACTCCTTCTGCCCCGTTTGCTCGGGGCGTGCCCCCGCCCCGGCGCGCGCAGACCGAGTCAAGGGCGCCGAAGGCGGCGCGAACCCTTGATGCGGTCGAGCACGACGGTACGATCGGGGAGCCCCGAGCGAATGGCATCCGCGCATTCGCATTCGCAGGCGCATTCGCGGGCGCAGGCGCTGACGCAGGCGCGGGCGCAAGCGCAAGCGCAGGCGCAGGCGCGAGCGCGTCGCAGCTATCCCGCCGTCACAGCGGACGGTCGCGGTCTTCGGCCTTCCAGCGCTTCTTGAACTGCTCGTGGCACTTCGTGCACGAAGGCTTCGCGGCCGAGACGTCCTTCTTGGCTTCCACCGCCGCGGCCGCGTCGTTGGCGATCTTCGCCCAGCCGACGTAGCTCGCGGGTGCCATGCCGGCGATCTTGCGGAGGAGCGCGGCGACCTTCTCGGGTTCGCCCGAGGTCATCGCAGGCTTCATCGTGCCGTTCATCCAGTTCTGGACCGGACACTTCGGCTTGTCGCCGCCGCCGCACGCAAACGTCTTCGCGGTCTTCGCCGAGCCCGAGGCCGAGGCCGCCGCCACGGGTGCTGCCGAAGCCGATTCCGCTGCAGGAGCCGAAACCGAAGCTTCGACGGCGACCGGGGCACTGGCAGAGGCCGAGGGACTGGGAGCCGGAGCGGCGCTCGAAACGGCCGAAGACGCCGCCGGTGCAACCGACGGCGTCTCCTCCTTCTTCGAACATCCGCCCGCAATCGCGATCGCGACCAGCGCGGTGGAGATCGAGCGGATCACTTCCCGAGAGCCTCCGCACGATTGACGATGCGGGGGGTGATGAAGATGACGAGCTCGCTGCGCGTGTCGCTCGCGCGGCGACGCTGGAACAGGACGCCGATGATCGGGATCGATCCGAAGAACGGCACCTGATCGATGCTGCGGCCGGTGTTCCGCGTGAAGATGCCGCCGATGACCACCGTCGAGCCGTCGGGCACGAGCAGGTCGGTCTCCGCCTGACGTTTGAGGATGGTGGGGTCACCACGGGCCGACGTCTGGTTGAAGTCCGGCTCGTCGCGGTTGATGCGCACGTGCATCGCGATGCTGCCGTCCGCGGTGACATGCGGCTTGACCACCAGCGCGAGCTTGGCTTCTTGGAAGGTGGTCTGCACGCCCTGGGCGCTGATCTGGCTGAACGGGATCATCGTGCCCTGGCTGATCGTGGCCTCGCGATTGTCGAGGGTCAGGATCCGGGGGCTCGAGATGATCCGCAGCATGCCGTTGGTCTCGGCGGCGCTGAGGCGGACGTTCAGGTTGACGATGTTGTTGATCGAACCGAGGCTGAGACCGAGCGCACCGCCCTGCCCGGTACCGACGGTCGACGGCAGGTTGACCGCGAAGTTCGGGTTGGGGATGAGGTTGGTCGTCGGGGAGAGACCTGCGGTCGGCGTCTGGGTATCGCTCGCGCCGCCGATCATGCCGATACGGCTAGGGAAGGTGAGCCCGGTCGGATTGCCAGTGGCGGTCGACATGGTGGCGTCACCGCCCCACTGGATACCGACGTCACGGAGGTAGCGGCTCGTCGCTTCGACGATGCGCGCCTCGATGAGCACCTGCGGGGTCTGGGTGTCGAGACTGTGGACCAAGGCCTCGATCTGGTCGAGGTTGCCCGCGACGTCTCGGACGATGAGCACGTTGGTGCGCTCGTCGATGGTGATCGAACCGCGCGGCGACTTGAGGTCGTGCGCCTTGGCCGCGAGATCGGTCGCGTTGGCGTACGAGACCGGGATCAGCCGCGTCTCGATCGGCGCGAGCTCGAGTTCCTGCTTCTTCTTCGCGATCGCCATCTCGCGCTCTTTCTCGAGCGCATCGGCCTTCGCGACGCGGATCAGGTTGCCGGTACGCACCATGCCGAGGTTCTTCGCCTGCAGCACGACGTCGAGCGCCTGGTCCCAGGGGACGTTCTTCATCTTGATCGTGACCGAGCCGGACACGTCGTCCGCGGTGACGATGTTCACCTTCCCCACGTCGGCGAGCAGACGGAGGATGTTGTGGATGTCGGCGTCCTTGAAGTCGAGATCGATGCGGCGACCGGTGTACTTGCCACCCGCCTGCATCGGAACGCTCGAGAGGAACGACGACGCGCTGTCGTCGCTCGATTCCTCGATGAAGAGCGGCGCGTCCTTCGCGATGGTCTTCGTCTTCTTCGCGACGCCGCCGTCCGCGGCGATGCCGGTGTACGTCGAGGCCGTCTTGTCGAGCTTGCTCGCGCCTTCTTTGGTGAAGGTCCACACGAGCACCGCCGAGCCGTCTTCCTTGGTCTCGACCTTCGCATCGGCGGTCACGTCCACGCCGCGCTCGACCTCGAGGACGACGGTGCCGCCCTTGTTGAACGCCGAGATCGCGGAGACGTTCCCCTTGAAGGCGCCGACGTCGAGCACGCGCTCGAGATCGGCGGGCAGCGTCGCCCCCGTGAGCTCGAGCCGGCTCTTCCCCGGCCCCGATGCGCTCGAAGAGTAGGTCGGCTGGCCGCTCAACTTGACGAACACCTTGTCGGCGCTCGCCTCGTGGGCGAAGGAGACGTCCTTCACCGAAGTGGCCTTTGCGGCGAAGGGTTTGCTGTCGGTGGCGCCGTCGGACGGCGTCAACCAGATGCGGAGCGTGTTCCCGTCGACGCGAACTCGATAGGTCGAGTCCTTGGTCAGCGCGATCGAGACCCGGGTGAGCGACTTGCCGCCGCTCTCCGCGGCCTGCGTCATCACCCCGCCGACCACCCCCGTCTTGGTGGCGATCGCGGTGACGCCGGGGTCGACGTCCGTGTCGGTCACGTCGACGATGACCCGGCCGGTTTCGACCCGCGCCGTATATGTCGGCGTGGCGGTCCCGACGACCTCCACCTCGGTGACGCCGCCCTTGATCTTGGGCGCGCCGACCGCGGCAGCTTGGGTCTCGTCGAGGACGTGGACCTGTACCTTCTTGACGTGATTTGCGCCGGCCGGAGCCGCATGGACAAGCGGCGAAAGGGAGCCGGTGATCATCACGCCGCTCATGAAGAGCGGTCCGAGCTTCCCGGGTCGTCGTGCACGTTGCGGCATGGGGGCCACTCCTCTGACTTGTATAAGTAGCTTATACAAATGCGCGCGGGACTTTCGCCCGCGGCGGATGCGATCCGAAGATCGCTCCTTACCTAGTGAACACAGTCATGCGGCTATGGGCCAAGAAAGCGCCGCGCAGCCGCTCAGCTCTTCTCACCTTCCGTGTGGAGGGGGATCTCACGGTAGGTGGGTTGTACCTCGGGGTGGAGCGTGTCCTCGCGGACGAGCACCACTTCATTGGGCTTGATGCGATCGACCTTCCAGTAGAGCGGGTAGCTGCTCATGGCGCCGGGGCCGAGCTTCACCATCTCGCCGCGCCCGATGTGCGCGCCGCGAGCGATGACCCACCCCTTGCCTTGCGGGTCGACGAACATGGCTTTCATGCCCTCGCCCGAGTTGACGATGGCGACGAGCTTGAGCTCGTCGATCGCGTACTTCTCGAGGACGACCTGATACTGCGGTACCAACTTCGCCTCGCCTGTGGGCGGCTTGACCACTTGCGCGAAGGGATGGAACGGGTCGCGGCTCGAATCGCTCTCGGTGAAATCGGCTTCGTTGAAGACGACTGCGGAAGCGGACGACGAAGCCGATGCGGAGGCGGACGCCTTGGGCGCCGGCTTCGCTGCCGCCGTCGTGGGCGGAGGAGGCGGTCCGCTCGACGAGCCGCATCCTTGAGCAGCCGACGCGAGAACGAGACCGGTCGCGGCGAACAGTACGGGAAGCGAGGCGCGGCGGGGGCGCGCGGCAGTACGCGAGATCACTTGGCACCTCCAGGGGGCGGCGCGGGAGGAGCGCCCGAAGCGGCGGGCGACGCCGTGGGCTTCGGCAGCGCGCGGAACGTCGTGGTGAGGCACTTCGCCGAGAGCGTCGTCTCGTCGTTGTCGCCCACCTTGGGCGCACCCATCTCGATGTTCTCGACGTTGATGATGCGGTCGAGCCGACTGACGCCCGCGAAGAACTTCGCGAGCTGGTGGAACTTGCCACCGACCTCGAGGCGCACGGGCACACGTGCGTAGAACTGCTGATTCTGCTCCTCGAGCGGGTTGACGATGCGGACCTTCAAGCCGGCAATCTCGGCCTGCTGGTTCACGCTCGCGAGGAACGAGGCCATCTCGGTCGTCTCGGGGAGGATCTTGTTCAGCTCACGGGCGCGAGCCTTCTTCTCCTCGAGCTTGGTCGAGTCGTCGACGTAGGCCTTGTAGGCAAGTGCAGCCTGCGCGTCGTCGTTCTTGAGCTGGGCGTTCCGGTCCACCGCTGCCCGAACGGCGTTCGAGAGGTCGGACCAGAAGAAGAAGTAGTAGACCAAGGCCACGGCCGCGAGGCCGGCGAAGCCCAGAAGCAGCTTCAGCCCCGTGCCGATCTTCGGCGTGGTTTTTCCAGCGGGAGGGGCCATCAGTACTTCACCTTCGCCTTGAGGTCGAAAGTCGTCACCGTGTAGGTCACGCCGAGGGCAGTGTCCTTTTCGGTCCTCTCCTCGGTCTTCACCAGTCTCACGTCGGTGAAGTACTTGGAGATGGTCACGCGTCGGAGGAACTCGGCGACGTCATCGTTCGTCTTGCCGAAGCCCTGCAGGCTGACCAACCGGTCGGCCTCCTTGAACGACGTGAGCCACAGTCGATGCGGATCCCACTTCTCGCTCGGGACCGAGCCGGGGTTCTCGCGGCGCATCTTCTCGAGCACCTCCGCGTCGACGGTCGGGAGCTTGCGCGGAGTGAGCATCCGCGAGAGCTCGAGCATCATCGAGGTCGGACCGGTGCGCCCCGCCTGGAGCTTGGCGATCGCGTCCTCGCGCGCCTGGTACTCGGCGAGCTGCTTCTTCACCGCCTCGTGGTTGGCGACCTTCGCCTTCTTGTCGGCGATGGAAGCCTCGACCGCGCGGTTGGCGTCGAGCTGATCGTCGAGCTCCTTCTTCTTGCCTGCGTGGACGATGACGATGCCGACGATCTCCACGAGCGCCGCAGCCGCGAGGATGGCGATCCAAGCCTTGCCACCCTCGCGTTTGGTCTCCCGACGGCGCGGGAGCAGGTTTACGCGAATCATGCGCGCTTCTCCCGGTCCTTGCGGAGGGCGAGCCCGAGCGCGACGGCGAGTTGCTCGCCACGCTCCTGCGCGACCTGCGCGTTGACGGAACCCTCGACCTGGACCTTGGTCATCGGGTTGAACCTCTCCACCGGAACGCGGGCGCGCCGCTCGATGGCCGTCGCGAGGCTGGGCAACGAAGCGCCGCCGCCTGCGAGGAAGATGCGCGAAATCTCCGACTCGCCGCTGGTGGCGAGGAAGAAGTCGAGCGACCGCTGGATCTCGCCGGCGAGCCCATCGGCCACCTGCGCGAGGACGTTCTGCACCTGTGCGGGGACCGGCTCGGTCCCGGTGCCACCCAGCTTGTACGCCTCGGCCTGCTCGCGCGAGACGCCGAGCTGCTTCTGGATCTCTTCGGTGAATGCGTTGCCGCCGTTCGCGATGTCGCGAGTGAACGCCGACACGCCCTTCGCGACGATGTTCAGCGAGGTCAGCGACGCACCGACGTTGAGCAACGCGATGGTCTGATCACCCGGCACCCCGTAGGTGAGCTCGAAGATGTTCTGCAGGCAGAACGCGTCGATGTCGACGCACAGCGGCTTGAGCTTCGCCTCGCGCACGAGCTCCGCGTAGTCGTTGATCTCGTCACGCTTGGCGGCAACGAGGAGCAGGTCCATCTGGCCCGCTTCGGGACGACGACGCAGCACCTCGTAGTCGATCTGCACGTCCTTGATGTCGAAAGGGATGTGCTGCTCGGCTTCCCACTGGATCTGTTCGTCCAGCTCGGCGGCCGTCATCAGCGGCACGCTGATCTTCCGGATGATGACCGACTGTCCGCTGACGCCGAGGGCCACGTCCTTCTGTTTGACGCCGGCCTCGCGGAAGCACTTGGTGAGCGCTTCCACGACCGCGCCTGCGTTCATTACGTGCCCGTCGATGATCGTCTGCGGGGGGAGAGGCTCGTATCCAAGCTTCACCAGCGTCAGGCCCTTGCGGGTTTCCTTCAGCTGGCAGACCTTGATGGCGCTCGACCCGATGTCGACCCCGACCAGGTTCTTTCCCTCGGCCATGATTGCTCCGTGACAGAGCTCGAGCGGGGATGCGGGTTCCCTTCCGCAGCCTCCTCCAAGCTTCGACTCAGCATGGCATCCGCTCAATGAAGCGGCCAAGAAAGTTCGCGTCGAGTCACTTCCCCCTCGTTCCGCCCGCTCCCGAGGGGTTCTGGAGAGCCCGGCTTGCGCCGAAGCGATCCCCGCCGTAACCATTCGGGCCCGCTCGCGTGCAGGCGTCCTCATGCAGTCGATCCGCAAAGCCCTTGCCGTACTCCTCTTTGCCGCGTCGCCCGTCGTGGCGATCGCCGCGTTCCCCTCCTCGGCCGAGGCCGACGTCACCTACGTCGTCCAAAAGGGCGACAAGATCGACGACCTCGCCAAGAAGTACGGCGTCACGGTCAAGACGATCGCTTCGGCCAACAAGCTCAAAGACCCGAGCCACCTCAAGCCCGGCTCCAAGCTCAAGATCCCGGGAGCGAAGGCCGCGGCGAGCGCGAAGACATTCGAGGGCAAGCCCAAGGTGTCCGGGCGCGCGACGTTCGTGCGCTTTGGTACGAGCGAGTCGCAGACGCTGCAGCTCGTCAGCAAGAAGGGCAAGCTCGTCCCCGGCGTGTTGCCGCGAATGGCGCGGCTGATGCGGTTCGGGAAGCTCAACATCGAGCATCCGATCGACTCGCACCTGGTGCAGCTCGTCGCGCAGGTCTCCGACCACTTCGGCGGCCGCACCATCGAGATCATCAGCGGGTTCCGCCCCAAGACCCCGACGCAGTACACGCCGCACTCGAACCACAACGTCGGCAAGGCGATCGACATGCGCATCCCCGGGGTGCCGAACGAGGTGCTGCGCGATCACTGCCGGACGTACAAGAACACTGGGGTCGGCTACTACCCGAACTCGCTGTTCGTGCACTTCGACGTCCGAGCGAAGAGCACCTTCTGGGTCGATCTCTCCAAGCCCGGCGAGGCGCCGAAGTACGTCGGCCCGACCACCGATGTCGACCACGGGATCGACGAGGTGAACATGGACGACACGCCGGCGACCGATGCGCCCATCCCTTCGGGCAGCGCGTCCCCGACGACCAGTGCGGGACCGGCGGAAAAGCCGATAAATCCGGAGAAAACGGCAGACAAGGCGGCGCCTGCCAACTCGGGTCAAAAATAACCCACCAGGTCATCTCTGACCCGCTCGCGCGCTGTCCTTTTCGCCCTTATCCGCCGATGTTGTTCGGCCGCACGTGTCACTTTTGACCCATGCTCTCATAGAAAGAACTGTGAGATCGGCCTGTTAGAGCGCTGGCGCGCTCTTCGCTCTTGGTTCGGGACGCCCCTCGTCGGGCGCCCTTTCCTGGAGCCGACCGCATGCTTGTCTCGCCGCCTATCTTCCGAACACCGAGCGCCGAGGAGATCTCCCGCCACATGCCGCTCGTGCGTCAGGTGGTGGCTCGCTTCCTTCGTCGGCTGCCGTCGAACGTGTTGCGGGACGACCTGGTCGCGGCGGGCGTGTACGGCCTCGTGGACTCGCTGCGAAAGAACGGCGGTGACCATGGCCCGACGTTCGAGAGCTACGCGCGCATTCGGATCCGCGGCGCCATTCTCGACGAGCTCCGCACCCAGGACTGGCTGCCGCGACGTGCGCGTTGGGCCGCGCTCGGCAAGTGCGCTGGCAGCGACGACGCCCCGGTCGCGGTGATCGGGCTGGACGATCTCGGCGCCGGCGAGCGCGGCGCCACGTTCATCGACGAAGAGGCGAAGGACCCGAGCGAGCAGCTCGAGGACTGTCAGGGCTGCGCGCAGCTCGGTGAGGCCATCGAGAAGCTGCCCGTTCGCGAGCGAACGATCGTGCGGATGCACTACTTCCAGGGCGCGCGCTTCAAGGACATCGGCGAGCTGCTCGGCGTGAGCGAGCCGCGCGTGTCCCAGCTCCACAGCCGCGCGATGGGCCAGCTGAAGAAGATCCTCGCCGACACGCTCTCCTGAATTCACATACCGGCCTCGAACAAAACGCAGACGGCCGCGCGAGGCGGCCGTTGCTCGTTCAGCGCGTCCGATCAGGCGTCGTGACCGCAGCCGGGACCGTGCACGTGCTCGCCGGGAGCTTCCTCGAACACGACCTCGATGCCGAGCTTCTTGAAGAGCCCGCGCATGTGATCGGTGGACATCCCGCGCGCGCCGCTGAGGCGGCGATCGAGCGTCTTGGTGAGGAAGGGCCAGAAGCCGAGCTTGTCGATCGAGCGCAGGTCACGCGTGGTGACGTTGAGCCGGACGAAGCGCGAGAGCTCGGGCACCCAGATGCGGCGCGACTGCACGTTGAGCTTCTGCCAACGCTTGGTCTTGATGTTCGAGTGCGAGACGTTCTGCGCCCGAACCTTGTGCTTGCCCGTGAGATCGCTGCGCGCCATGGCTAGTCCTTAGCTCTTCTGTCGTCGGTCTTCAGTCGTCCGTCGAGGGACGACTCCCAAGGGGGGCGGAACCCTACGAGGCCCCCCCCGCCTTGTCAAGCTGGATTGGAGGGTCAGACGCCGAGGAACAACCGGTGGGCGAAGTTCCGCTCCAACCGGGCCCGCAGCACCTTGTCGGCCGCCGTCTCGACGTCGTACTCGACGCGCTTGAACTCGAACCTGCGCGTGGTGGTGTCGAACACCGTGTAGCTCGCGCGGTTGTCATAGTCGCGCGGCTGACCGACCGAGCCCACGCTGACGATGTACTTCTTGTCGGGGTGGAGCGTGACGTCGACGGCGGGCAGCTCCTCGACCTCGTGACGGGTCAACGCGAACACCTTGCACAGGTGCGAGTGACCGATGACGGTGAGCTGGCCGAGGTCGTCGAGGATCGGCAGACACTCACGCGCCTGCTCGGGCGCGAAGATGTACTCGAACTCCTCGATGCGCACCGGCGAACCGTGGCAGAGATCGACGCCGAACTCGTCGAGCTTCTCGCGATACGGCAGCTGCTTGAGCCACGACATGTTCTCGGGCGAGAGCATCGCCGCATGCGTGTCGAGCGCGTGGCGCGCGGCCTCGTAGTAGTACGAGTAGTCCATGCGCCCGGCGACCGCAGCGTCGTGATTGCCCAGAATCGTCAGCCGAGCGAGGCGACGAATGATGTCTACACACTCGTTCGGCGAGCCGCCGTAGCCGACGGTGTCACCGAGGCAGTAGAAGACGTCGATGCGTTCTTTCTTGTACGCTTCGAGGACGGCCGACAGTGCCTCGTAGTTGGCGTGGACGTCGCTGAAGATCCCAAGACGCATCTGGAACCACCGAGACTAGAACCGTCCGCGCGCCATCGCCAGCCCCTCTCGTGCCCCCTCTCTGATGAATTCATGAATTCAGAACTGCCCCCTCCCCCCGACCAGGTCGCCGAGCTCGCCCAGGCGTGCGTCGACTACGTCGAGCGCGCCACCGGGATGAAGCTCGACTACGAGCCCGAAACCCTCCCCATCCTGGATCATTACGTCCGCGAGCGACGGGCCGAGGTGGTGGCCAAGCCCGAGCTGGTCGACCTCCTCGCCGCCCCCGTAGGGGCCTACCTGGGGGAGGTCATCCGGCGCCGGCTCCCCTCCCACTGGTTTGCCCCTCCCGGCGAATACCGCCGGTGGCGCATCGAGCTCGAGAGCGTCTTCCTCTCGATGAACCCGCTCGGTGCGGTCGTCGAAGCGATCTGGCTGCAGACCGCCGAGGGTTGGGGCGCCCACTTCCGCATGCGCCCCGACGACGAGCGGAAGGCCGAGGCGGCGCTCGCCAACATCCCCGAGGTCTCGGAAGACGATTATTACGCGCCGTCGAGTCGCCTCGAGACCCTCGAGATCGTGACCGACGCCATCCTGGCCGGTACCCGGGAAGACGAGGCCCGAACGTACGGACCGGACGACTATGGACCGTTCCGCGCCGAGGCGATCGGCGAGGCGCTCGACAGGGGTGCCGGCACCCACTGACTGACCGTAGCGCGACCAGGGACGTCGATCTCGAGGGCGCGCTCCACGAGCTCTCCGAGCGCTGTCCGCCATTCGATGACGTAACGGCCCGCGCGAAGCGTCACGCGAGCGTCCCCAGCCGAAGGCACGAGGTACGCGGGCACGCCGTCGATCAGGGCGATGCGCGGGGCCGGCGTCTTGTCGACGAGATCGAACGACGCAGACTCGCCCTTGCTACGCATCGCGAACAGCGTCTCCGAGGACGCGAGCGGCAGCTTCGGCTCTCCCAGCGCGGCGGGCGAGGTGTGCGCCGCAGCCGGTGGAAACGCGAGATCCGCGCGTGCGATTGGCCCTTCGCGCAGGCTGGTTGCCGTGATCGACATTCCGCCGCCGTGGGTGAACGAGACCTCGGCGCGCACGGGGAGGAGTCCGATCGAGCATGGCGGGCCCGAGGCCGCACGATCGGCCGCGATCAACTCGAGCAGCGAGCGACACAGCGCCTCACCGGCCCCATCGAGCCCCTGCTGCTCGCCGTCGGCGTCGCTCCGCGCGTCGAGCTTGCTCGAGACCGGTTTCGACGAGGTCGGCGCCGAGATCTGATCGAGCTCGATCGAGCCCCACGCCGTGGTCACGCGCACGCGGGTGACCGGCCGACCGAGGTGCGGCGGCGGGTCCGCAGCGGACGCGAGGTGCGTCGGGCCGAGAGGGACGACGTCGATGCGACGCTCGGCAAGGAGCGGACGCAGCGCGCCCGTCGGCACCACGCGGTAGATGGGCGCGCCGCCGTGCGTGAACAAGACGATCGCGCCGCCACGACGCCGATCCGCGCGTAGCTCCCAGCCGTCGTCCATCGCGAACGCGCGCGGGCCGAACCGCGTGCGGAACCGTCCGGCCCCGACCGTGATGCGCAGCACACCGACCGCGCTGTTCTGCGCCGCGGTCACGGCGGCGACGGTCGCACCGAGGTGGAGCGGCGGCGAGGGAACGTTGCGATGCCGCAGCTCGAACAGCAGCTCGACGCCGTACACCTCACCATCGCCCATGCCGTCGGTGGGCAAGGCCTCTCCTGCGAACAACGGGACGATCTTCTCGTCCACCGGTGCGACCGTCGCGCTGGCGAGCACGCTCGCTGCCGGAACGGTGGGCGGCGACGGCACCGCGGCCGTGGACGAGACCGTCGACGTTGCGGGCGCCCCTCCACCAGAATCACGCCCACCCGGGCACGCGCAGAGAAGTGCCCCCAGCGCGACGGTGGGCGCGACGAGGAGGGCGAGCCGCGACATCACTCCCACGTGCCTGTTCGGCGACGTGCGCGCAAGCCCCGGTCACGCCTCGACGCACCGCGTCCAAGGCGCTAACCAGGGCCGATGACTGCAGAATCGAGCCCCCAGAGTCGTGCGGGTTGGTTCGGCGCGTTCGGCGGTCGGTTCGTCGCCGAGACCCTCGTGCCCGCCCTCGAGGAGCTCGAGCAGGCGTACCGCGAGGTCGTTCCGAGCGCCGCGTTCCAGAGCGAGTGGCGCGGCATGCTCGCGTCGTACGTGGGCCGCCCCACGCCGCTCGGCCGCGCCGAACGTCTGCGCAGCCACCTCCCGACGGTCGGGCACCTCTTGCTCAAGCGCGAGGACCTCAATCACACCGGCGCGCACAAGATCAACAACGCGCTCGGCCAGGTGATTCTCGCGAAGAAGATGGGCAAGCAGCGGATCATCGCCGAGACGGGCGCGGGCCAGCACGGCGTCGCTACCGCCACGGCGTGCGCGGTGCTCGGCCTCCCGTGCGAGGTCTACATGGGCGAGCTCGACGTCGCGCGCCAGGCGCCGAACGTCGCGCGCATGCGCATGCTCGGCGCGAAGGTCAATCCGGTCACCTCGGGGTCGCGCACCCTCAAAGACGCCATGAACGAGGCGATGCGCGACTGGGTCACCAACGTCGCGACCACGTACTACTGCGTCGGTTCCGCGGCCGGGCCGCACCCCTACCCGTCGCTCGTGAAGGATCTGCAGCGAGTCATCGGCGACGAGGCGCGTGCCCAGTGTCTCTCGCAGCTCGGACGCTTGCCCGACGCGGTCGTCGCGTGCGTCGGCGGGGGGTCCAACGCCATCGGCATCTTCGCGGGGTTCCTCGACGACCAGAGCGTCGCGCTGTTCGGTGTCGAGGCGGCGGGCCACGGCATCTCCAGCGGCAAACACGCAGCCACGCTCACCGCCGGCCGCGTCGGTGTGCTGCATGGTTCCAAGAGCTACGTGCTCTGCGACGACGACGGACAGATCATCGAGCCCCACTCGATCAGCGCGGGGCTCGACTACCCGGGCGTCGGCCCCGAGCACGCCGCGCTGCACGACAGCGGCCGCGCGACATATCTCTCGGCGACCGACGACGAAGCTCTCGCGGCCGTGCGCGACGTCGCGCGCCAAGAGGGCATTCTCATCGCGCTCGAGACGGCACACGCGTTCGCAGCGTTGCCGCGGGTCGCGGCCATTCTCGCCGAGCGCGGCGTACGCGACCCCGCAATCGTGGTGTGCGTCTCCGGCCGCGGAGACAAGGATCTGTCGACCCTTCTCGAGCGTCTGGAGATCTCGTGAACCGCATCGAGGCTTGTTTCGCCCGCGCACGCGAAGAGGGTCGGCCGGTCCTCGTCGCGTACCTCTGCATCGGCGATCCGTCGGTCGAGGCATCGCTCGCGATTGCGCGCGCACTCCTCGCCGCGGGCGCCGACATATTGGAGCTCGGCGCTCCGTTCAGCGATCCCACCGCCGATGGCCCGGTCATCGCCCGCGCGTCGCAGCGCGCGATCGAGCACGGATCGTCGATGCGCGCAGCGATCGAAGTCGGCCGGCAGCTCCGCGCGACGACGGACGCGCCGCTCGTGCTCTTCGGCTACGCCAACCCGATCATCGTCCGCGGCGAGCGCGAGACGGTGCGCGCCGTGGCCGACGCAGGCATCGACGCGATGCTGGTCGTCGATCTCCCGCCCGAAGAGGGCCAAGACCTGCGCGACGAGGCGCGCGCGCGTTCGGTCGACGTCATCCCGCTGCTCACTCCGACGAGCTCCTCCTCGCGAATCGAGGCCGCCAAGCGCGTCGCTTCGGGGTTCGTCTACTACGTCAGCGTCACCGGCGTGACGGGCGCGACCACCATGGATCCCTTCGACGCCGCCGCCCAGGCCGCCGCCGATCTCCGCGGCGCCATGGGCCTCCCGGTGGTCATCGGATTCGGCATCGACTCGGCTGACAAGGCGCGCCGCGCGACCAGCAAAGGCGCGGACGGTGTCGTCGTCGGCACCGCCATCGTCCGAGCGATCGAGAGCGCACAAAACGACGTCGCCGCCGCGTCCGAGAACGCAGCGGCGGTCGTTCGGTCAATCCGCGGGTGAGTCAGCTGTCGTCTTCGCGTTCGAGGGGGCGAGTGCCCCCTCGAGCTCCCCTCGCAGGTTCTCGCTTCGCTCCGAGCCTGCTCACTTCGCGTTCGAGGGGGCGAGTGCCCCCTCGAGCTCCCCTCGCAGGTTCTCGCTTCGCTCCGAGCCTGCTCACTTCGCGTTCGA
>Ga0208492_1001485_pt1 | contig 14182 bp, 7 predicted proteins | sample Subbioar_CSW14AB_FD_184820 | JGI IMG/M metagenome (GOLD analysis project Ga0208492, IMG submission 184820) | Serpentinite rock and fluid subsurface biosphere microbial communities from McLaughlin Reserve, California, USA - CR12Mar_CSW14AB (SPAdes) | ecosystem: Environmental > Terrestrial > Deep... | reverse complement strand
ATCTAGCGCCAGATCGAGACTGGCGCCGAAGGGCTCACCATGACCAAACACGAGATAAGCCGAAAACGGCAGGCCATCCGCTTTGACCAGCAGATCGTCGAAGCCATCGCCGTTGACATCGCCGACGCCGGCGTTCGCTCCCGTACCGCCACTGATTCGAAAGCCGGAAACGCCGTCGAGGCTCCCCAGGTCGACAGACGCCGGGAAGCCGCCCTGACGGCCGAACACCACATAGCTCTCCGGCCTGCCGCCGGCGCTGATGATGAAATCCGCCAGTCCGTCGCCATTGATGTCGCCCGCGGCGTCGACCGCACTGCCGCTGTAGTCGCGCTGACCGATGCCATCAAAGCGCGGACCCGTGCTGCCGTCGAGACTGTTGAGCTCGAAGTTCGCGGCAAAGCCCGTGCCCCGGCCGAACACCAGATAGCTTGCGCCAGCCAGGTAGTCATCGCCGACTTTGGCATTGCGCGCGCTGACCAGAAAATCGTCAAAGCCGTCGCCATTGACATCACCGGCGCGCGCAACCGCCGAGCCGCTGTGATCGAAGGGTGCAACGCCGTTGATCTGAAAGCCATCGCTGCCATCCAGGCTGGCGACATCGACCGTTGCGCTGAAGCCGCCCGCCTTGCCGAACAGCACATGACTCTGGCCGCCGCGAAACAGCTCATCGGGACTGCGGTTGGGCAAACCGAACAGGAGATCGGCGTAACCATCGCCATTGATATCGCCGGCGGCGCTGACCGGTCCGCTGTCGCCGGCGTAGGTGAACAGCGCATCGACCTGGAAACCATTGCTGCCATCGAGGCTGGCAGGATTGACGTCCGCGTCAAAGCCGGTGTCCTTGCCGAACACCACATAGACCACGCCAGGTCTGTCACTTGCGCCGGCGCGTGGCGCGGCCAGCAGGAAATCGTCGAAGCCATCGCCGTTGACGTCGCCCGCGCTGCCGACCAGGGTGCCGAGTCCATCGCTGTCGTCGACGCCAACGACGCGAAAGCCGTTGTCGCCATGCAGGTAGGCGAGACTCATGCTGTCGGTGACGATATCGATGTGGACGCCGCTCTGCACCTGCAAGCGCGTACCGTCATGCAGATACTGCTCATAGGTCACGGCATCGATGACGACATCAGCGCCGCGCGTCCACGGCCCACCTGCGTTCAGCACATCGCCCGCTTCGCCTCCAACGCGTAAGGTCGCCCCCGCGCCGACCAGGGCCGCGACTTCGGCGGCGTTCAGTTGCAAATGGTTCGCGCCGCCGTTCAGCATTGAAATGATTTCGACACCCGTCAGTCGATCATCGGCCAGAGCGGTCAGATCGAGCGTGGCGCCTGCGTTCAATTGCAGGATGTCGACGCCAATGCCGCCATTGATGACGCGATCCGCGGCGTCGTAGATCAGGACGTCATCGCCGCCCCGTCCGTACAAGGCGTCGTTGCCCGCCCCACCGTCCAGACGATTATTCGCGTGATTGCCCTCGAGGCGGTTGTCCGCGGCATTGCCGGTGCCGTCGATGGCGGCGACACCGCTCAACACCAAGGTCTCGACGTTATCGGGCAAGGTATAGGACACGCTGGCTTCCATGCGGTCATCGCCGCCATCGACGCCTTCGATCACCACATCATCGAACGCATCGACGAGATAGGTGTCGTTGCCATCGCCACCTGTCAAATGGTCGTTGCCGCCGCGGCCGTCGAGGAGATCATGGCCCGAGCCACCGCTCAGCACGTTGTCGTTGGCATCGCCGACCCGCAGTACGCCGACCACCTCGACGCCGCTCCGATGGATATCGATATCGATCAACAACGCCGCGGCGCCATCGACATAGCGGGCGTAAGACTGGTTGTCGAGCGTGACGGTGTTCGCCTCCAGCCACGCACCATGCGCCACGACCACGTCGCCGCTGCCACCGGCGACCGTCAGGGTGTTGGATGTGTCGGACAGATTGAGCAGGCTCAGGCGATCAAGGCTCAGACTATTGCCGTCCGCCTCGCGCAGGTCGATGCGTTCCAGCCCCGTCAAGCGAAGTCCCGGCGTGGCCGCCAGGTCGAGATGCTGACCGACGCCATCGAGGCGCAATGTATCGATGCCACTGCCGCCGTCGACGAGGCGGTCGGCGCTATCGAACACCAGCACGTCGTGTCCCGCGCCCGCATGCAGCACGTCGCGGCCGGCAGCACCGATGAGAACATCATCGCCTTGCGCGCCGCGCAGCACATCATCGGCGGAGGTGCCGAGCAAGGCATCGGCCGCGGCGCCGCCATCGATCGAACCGATCGCGCTGAACTCGCGGCCAAATACCACATAGGCCTGGCCCGGTACGCCGCTCCCACTGACGCCCGCGAACGGTGCGCCGATCAGGAAGTCGTCGAAGCTGTCGCCATTGACATCTCCCGCAGCGCTGACCGCGAAGCCACTGTGGTCGTTGAGCACAACACCATCGAAGCGCAGCCCCTGGTCACCGCTCAGCGTGCCGAGGTCGAGGCTGGCGCCGAAGCCGTCCGCGCGGCCCAACACCAGGTAGCTGCCGTCGCGCGGATCGGTGTCGCTCGGCGGGACCGTGCCTGTCGGCAACCACGGATCGGGCGGCAGCACCTGCGAACCGCCGATCAGAAGATCGGCAAAGCCGTCGCCATTGACATCGCCCGCGCCGCTGACCGCGGCACCGCTGCCCACGCGGCCCGCTGCGCCGGTGATGCGGAAACCATTCGCGCCATCGAGTTGGGAAAGATCGACATTCGGGCCAAAGGAAGTCGCCTTGCCGAACACCACATAGGATTCCCCAGCGTAGGCAGCGTCGCCGATCTCGCCGATGTCGCCGCCGGGTGCGCCAATCAGCAGATCGTCGAAACCATCGCCATTGACATCGCCCGCCGAGGCAACCGACCTGCCGCTCATGTCGTAGGCATCGAGTCCGGTCAGACGGAAGCCATTGCTGCCGTCCAGGGCTTCGAGGGACAGGCTCGCCGCAAAGCCGTCCGCTGCACCGAACACCACATAGGACTCGCCCACCCGTCCGTGCTCGCCCGACGCCACGCGATACGCACCCACGATGACATCGGCGTAACCGTCACCGTTGATGTCGCCCGCGTTGCTGATGACGACGCTGCTCTTGTTTGCGCCCGCCACGCCTGCGAGGCGAAAGCCGTTGTCGCCATCGAGCGTGGCGAGATCCATGTGCGCGGCGAAGGGCGCCGCCTGCCCGAATACCACGTAGGTCGTGCCGCCTGCACCGCGACTGGCGCCGATCAGAAGATCGGCATGACCATCGCCGTTGATGTCGCCGCCACCACTGACATCGAGCCCGGCGCCGTCTTGGGCGGCCGCGCCGTCGATGCGAAAACCGTTGTGGCCATCGAGCGAGGCAAAATCGAAACGCGCGGAAAAAGCCGTCGACTTGCCGAACACCACATAAGTCTCGCCGGCCTGGGGCTTGTCATCCGGTGACAGGCCATAGGCGCTGATCACGAGATCGGCCAGGCCATCGCCATTGACGTCACCGGCGCCGGCAACGGCGTAGCCGCTACGTCCCTCCGCGGCGATGCCGGGCAGGCTGAAACCGTTGGTGCCATCGAGTGCGGCGACCGACAGGCTGGCGTCGAAACCATCGGCATGGCCGAACACCACATAGCTTTCGCCGGCGTACGCGTAGAGGTCGGCCCCGCGACCGCTGGCGGCGACAATGACATCATCGAAACCATCCCCATTGATGTCGCCGGCGCCGCTGACGGCATGGCCGACGGCCGATGGACGACTGCCGCCAAAGGGCTGGATTTCGCCATCGAGGCGCCAGCCATTGTCCCCGTCGAGCAGCGCGAGACTCATGCCGGCAAGTTCGACTTCGACCGCGATGCGCGCATCCACCTGCACAATCGCGCCGTCCGCCAGGTATTGATGATGGGTTTGCGCGTCGATGGTGACATCGACAAGCTGCGTCCAGGCGCCATCGAGCGTGAGACTATCGCCCGCCTCGCCCGTCACCTGCAGGGTGTCGCTGCTGGTCGACAGCGCGCGCACGTCGCTCTGCGCGAGACGCAGATGGTTGGCGCCGCCATTGCCGAGCGCGATGACCTCGATGCCATGGATACGGTTGTCGGCGGGGGTGGTGAGATCGAGCTCGCTGCCGGGCGCCACGATCAGCGTGTCCTTGCCGAAGCCGCCATCGATGACGCTGTCAGCGGCGTCGTAAACCAGGCTGTCATTGCCCGCGCCGGCTTGCAGTGTGTCGTTGCCGGTGCCGCCATCGAGGCGATTGTCGCCGCTATTGCCGCGTAGCAGGTTGTTGTCGGCATTGCCCGTCGCGTCGATTGCCGCCGTGCCGGTCAGGATCAGATTCTCGACGTTGTCCGGCAGGCTGTAAGTGACCGCGGCCTGCACGCTGTCGCTGCCGGCGTCGAATGCCTCGATGACCTGGTCCGCTTCATTGTCCACCACATAGGTGTCGTCGCCCGCACCGCCGATCAGCACGTTGCCGTTGGCGTCGCCGACCAGCAATTCGCCGATCATCCCGACCGCGTCGCGGTTGACCGCGATATCCACCAGCAATTCGGCCGCGCCCTGCACGTATCGCGCGTAGGTGTGTGCATCGATGTCCCGCGTGCCCGCCGCCAGCCAGCCGCTGTCCGTCACCACGCTGTCGCCGGCATTGCCATCGACGCGCAAGCTGTTGCTGCTGTCGGACAGATTGAGCAGGCTCGCGCGACGCAGATAGAGGGCATTGTCGCCACTGCCGGTCAGGTCGATGACCTCGATACCGGACAACACCGGTCCGCCTGCGGCGTCGAGGTCGAGACTCAGTTGCGCGCCACCGAGGCGCAGCGTATCGACACCCCGATCGCCTTCCAGCAGGCGGTCGGCGGGGTCGAAAAGCAGCACGTCATTGCCCGCGCCGCCCTTCAACACATCGCTGCCCGCCGCGCCCGCCAGGGTGTCGTCGCCCTGGCCGCCGATCAGTACTTCGTCGGCCGCGCTACCCGTCAGATTGTCGGCGGCGCTAGCGCCGGCGAATCGCACCGCCGCGGCGAAATCGCGACCGAACACGATATAGGTGACGCCAAAGCGCGCGCTGTCGTTCAAGCCGGCGTTGGACGCACTCAGCATGAGATCGTCGTAGCCGTCGCCGTCGACATCGCCCGCGGCGCTGACCGCGACGCCACTGAAATCCATCCCGCGCTCACCGTCCAGGCGCAGGCCGTTTTGGCCATCGATCGACGCGAGGTCGAAGCGCGCGCTGAAACCTGTCGCCTGACCGAACAGCACGAACGTCTCGCCAGCCTGGCCGATGCCACGCGGATTGGCGAAGGGCGCGCTCACCAGCAAGTCCGCGTAACCATCGCCATTGATGTCGCCCGCCGCACTGACCGCAAAACCGGCGGCATCGAAGCTCGCGAGGCCATCGATACGAAAACCATTCGTGCCATTGAGCGTATCGAGATTCAGACTCGCGTCGAAATCACCGCCGTGACCAAACACCACATAGCTCTTGCCGGCACTCTGCAGATTCGCGACATGGGCATAAGAGGCGCCGATAATCAGATCGCCGAAGCCGTCGCCATTGACGTCGCCGGCCGCACTCACGCTGGCGCCGGTGCGGTCGCGCAAGGCAAGGCCCGGCACTCGAAAGCCGTTGCCGCCGTCGAGATCTGCAAGTTCGAGCGTCGCGGCAATTTCGCCCGCCTGGCCGAACACCACGTAGCTGACACCGGCGAAGCTGCGCCCACCGGGCGAAGCGACCTGCGTGGCGACGATGACATCGGCCAGCCCGTCGCCATTGATGTCGCCCGCGCCGCTGACCGCGAGGCCGGTCGCGTCAGCGACATCGACACCAGCCATCATCATGCCGCGTACGCCGTCGACGTCGGCCAGCGTTTCCGTTGCGCTGAATCCATGGGGCTGGCCGAACAGCACATAGGCCGCCCCCGCCTCCGCCCTGCCACCCGGGTCAGCGCCTTGGGCGCCGATCAGCAAATCGTCATAGCCGTCGCCATTGACGTCGCCGGCGGTGGCGATTGCGCCGCCCATCGCATCGCCGTGCGCGGCGCCGACGATGCGGAAACCGTGGCTGTCGTCCAGCGTGGCAAGGCTGAGATGGGCGCTGAAAGCGCCGCTGTGGCCGTACACCACATAGGCGTCACCGTCCCGCTGTCGAGCCTCCTGAAAACCGTAGCGCGCGCCGATCAGCAGATCCTGATAGCCATCGCCGTTGATGTCTCCGGCGCTGCTGACCACGGTATCCGCGGACGAGCCCACCCGACTGCCCTCGATGCGAAAGCCGTTGCTGCCATCGAGCGTTGCCAGATTCAAATTCGCGCTCACGCCACGGGCGCCGCCAAAAACCACGTAGCTCGCGCCGACCGTACCGCCCGCCATGGCCGCCGCATGATGCGCGCCGATGATCACATCGTCGTAGCCGTCACCGTTGACATCGCCGGCGTTGGCGATGATGGCGCCGGTCCAACCGCCGGCCGCCACACCACTCAGCCGCACACCGTTGTGGCCGTTCATGCCGCTGAGCGGCAGGATGCCGCCGGCCAGCACATCGGCGCCGCGCTCGATCTGCACTTCGACACCTTCGACGCTGCGATAGCGATCGAAGTGCACGTTCTGCAGCGTGATCTCACCTTCGGCCTGCCATCGTCCGTCGAGTCGCACCGTATCGTCGGCGCCGGCACGCACCCGCAGTTGACGGGTGCTGGTCGACAGCGCCGCGACCGTGGCGGCATCGACCCGCAGAGCATTGGCGCCGCTGCCGCGCAGATCGATCACTTCGATATCGGTCACCGCACGCAATGCGGCGGTGTTGAGGCGTGCGCCCTGGCCGGTGACCAGCAGCGTGTCGGTGCCGCGTCCGCCGTCGAGCAGGGCGTCGCGTATGTCATAGACCAGGGTGTCATTGCCATCGCCCCCGCGAAGGCGATCCACGCCGGCACCGCCGTCGAGTCGATTGTCGCGCGCGTTCCCCAGCAGGATATTGGCAAACGCATTGCCCGTCGCGTTGAGCGCGGCGCTGCCGGTCAGTGTGAGATTTTCCTGCTGGGCGCCGAGCGCGTAACTGATGCTTGCGAAGACAAGGTCGACCCCGGCATCGGCGCGAGACTTGTCGATGTCCAGCGCATGTTCGATGACATAGGCGTCATTGCCCGCGTCGCCGCGCAGGTCGTCGCGGCCGATGCCGCCATCGAGCTTGTCGGCGCCCGCGCCGCCCGCAAGCGCGTCGCTGCCCGCCCCGCCGGCGAGCGTGTCGTCGCCATCGCCGCCGGCGAGCACGTCGTTACCATCGTCGCCTGCGAGCCGATCATTGCCCGTGCCGCCCAGCAAGCGATCGTTGCCGGTACCGCCAGTCAGTTGGTCGTTGCCGGCATCGCCTTCGAGTTGGTCGTTCCCGGCATCACCTGCCAGGCGATCGTTGCCCGTGCCGCCACGCAACTGATCGTTCCCGGCACCGCCCCGCAGCCGATCGGCGCCACCGAAGCCGATGAGCAGATCATCGAGTGCGGTGCCGATGAGATCGTTGTCGCGATTGTTGCCAAATCGAGTCGCCACGCTGCTTCTCCCTATCGCCCTGGCGCGCCGGATGGCACGAGGGCGTCCAGCGCCCTGCATGAGCGGACCGCATTCCCGGCCTGCGCTCCAGACCTGCGATGGTGTTTTCCCTCGGGGCCTTACGGCTTATCAATCGGAAAACGCGACCACGGGAACCGCCCGGCGGGCATGCCGCAGGCATAGTGGCGACCGCGTTTGGCGCGGTCAACTCAAAGATTGTGTCCTCGCCAAGCCCAGTGGCGAGGACGCAGCGCCGTGCTCAGGCCCGTGCTGTCGAGACGCGCGCCGGCAGCAGCAGCCACAACACCCCGGCCAGCGCGAACAGCGCCGGCACGTCGCCGATGAGATTGGCGCGTTCCATGTGATCGTGGGTGGCCTGGGCGGCCATGATGGCGCCGTGCACGACGCTCGACCAGATGGCGAACTGGATGAGACTGCGGTGTTCGAGCGGGTTGCGTGCGGCGAGAAACAGGAAGAGGCCGAGGGTCGCGTAGACGCCCGCGATCATCTGCTCGTATTCGCTTTGACGCGGTTCCCAGGCCCAGCCAGCGGGCCACAGCCAGTTCATCAGAGGATAGAGACCGAGCATCAGGAACACGCCGAATACACGCAGCGCAATGCTGAGGTAGCGCAGTTTCGTTTGGTCAGACATGGCTTTCTCCCGTGGTCAGTGGTGGTCATCAAGGTCTCAGCTGTCATCGTGTTCGGATTTGCCGGGCCGGCCCTGGTAGGCGCGCATGCGTTCGCGGAAGCTGGCTTTGGCGGTGTCAGCGGCGGCACCGGGGCTGAAGCTTTCCAGGCGAATGATCTTCTTGCGGCGCCCCAGCGCATCGAGTTGCCCGGGCTGCACGTCCTGCACCGGCACCTGGGGTCGCGCCGTCGCGAAGGCAATGGAAAACCGGGTATGTCCGCAGTGCGGGCAAGCCGCTTGCTGGCCGGCCGACCATTCCCGCGCTGCACTCACCGCGCCGCACTGTCTGCATTTGCATTGCGCCATGCTCATTCTCCCCGGGCGCCACTCACAGCGCGCTTGTCATGCCCATCATGATAGGCCACCGGCTGACTTTAGCGACCCGCCACGCAGCATGACGGCGAGATAAGCCGCCGCAGTGAGATCGTAGGCCAGGCAGAAGGGCGGCCACCAGGCGGGCACACCCGTGTTGCCCAGGACATGCGGATGCAGGACATCGAACACGCCATGCAAGGCCAGACCCAGCACCCAATACCAGCGCGAGCGCCTGGCGCCGAGCAGTGCCAGCACCACGAAACCGCTGGCCAGCGCCGTCTCTGCCGCGGTCATCGCAAGTGAGCCGGCCATGACGGCGAACAGCACGTAGTAGGACGCCACCACCATGAGCACCGTGGCATAGAACGCCCTGTCGCGCTCAAATCCGATGAGACGCGCGCCCGACGCAACCGCCGCGGCCAGCACCACGCCAATCACCATCGGCAGGAGGTTCAAGTGCAAGATGCCGCGCTCCTCACGGCGGCCATGCACCGCGCCTCACAGGCGTTTGCCGCCCACGATGCGCGCCAGCGTGTGACGATGACATTCCAGCTGGTCTTCCGCGCAATGGCACATGAGCGTCACCGTGCCCCGCTCGGCCAAAGCCTGCAACAGCCGCAACGTGAACTTCTGACCGTGATTCTTGATGGTGGCGCTGCGCGCATCCACTGCGCCGTCCATGAACAATTCCTCCTTGTAGCCTCGAATGAAGGCGGACCACGCAATGCGCCCGCTTTGCATGTCGCGCAACAGCGTTTCGCTGGGGCCGAGATTGGGCATCCATACGTCGTAGCGGTCGCGGCGCATGCCACGCCCGCGAAAGCGCGTGGCGAGGATGCGCAAGCCATCGCGCTCGACCTCGATGGGGCTGTGCACGGATTTGGTTTGAATCACGATCGGCCCGGCCGCGGCCGCCTCACTTCAGGCTTTCCTCACACTGCACCGAAGCGCGATAGACCTCGCCGGTCCGGGGTGAAATGAACACACCGTAATCGCGACGCTTGGCCGACTTGTTGGCCTGGCCCGGCACGATGGCGATGCAGCCGCCGTAGAGCACGGCATAGAGTTCCGCATCGACGTTGGAATGACGGAAACCGACCACGGTGTGTTCGCCGCCGACATCCTTGATGCCGATCTCCACCACGCCATCGATCTTGAACTGGCAATAGCGTCCGGCATCCTCGCTCTGCTCGCAGCTCCTGCCGCTCCTCGCGCGCTCATACAGACTGGGTTCTGCGCCCGCGGCCAGCGTCGCGACGAGGCTCATGAGGAGCAGGACGCCGAGGCGTGTGACAGGGCGCGCCGCCACGGGCCGCGCGCGCGGTGTGGAATGGATGTACGTTGTGACCATGTCCAGGCGTTCCTCTATCGAGGAATGTTAACCGCAATGCCGCCCACATCCACGTGGGCGGCACACCCGCCGCGAGGACCTCAGCCCGCCGTGGCGAGATAGGCGGCCTCGTCAAATGCCGCCGGGTAATCGAAATCGCTGACCGTGATACGGCCCTCACGGATGAGGCGCTCGGCGTACTCGCCGCGATTGATCATCTTCAATGGCGGCCGCGCGGCACGCAGCTGCGCACGCAGGGCGCGGGTCGCGTCTTCGTCGACCTCGAAGCCGCGGGTCCTGTCACTGACTGCATCCAGCACCACGCCATAATCGCGGCGCGCGCTCTCGACCGACACCAGACCGCGCAATACATCCATGCGTACCTTGTCCGTGACGCGCGCCAGCGGATCGCCCCAGCCGCCACCGCCCGGCGTCAGGATGCGCACGATGTCACCGGCTTTGACCGGCACCGCTTCGCGCTTGTAGAGCACGTGCTGTTCCTGCGGCGTGCCCGGATTGATCAGCGCGCCACCGGAGCGCCCGGCCTGACCGCCATTGACGCCAAAGCAGGAAAAGATGGTGCGATAGGAGACCGTGAGGAAATGGCCGTCGACCAGGATCTCGACGTCCTTCAAATAGCCCAGACCACCGCGATAGGCGCCCGGCCCACCGGAGTCCGGAAACATGCCGACGCGATGCACGACGACCGGAAAACGCTGCTCGATGAATTCGGTCGGCAGATTCTTGGAATCCGGCACCAGGTCAACGGTGTCCGTGCCATCGGCGAACGGACGCCCGCCGGAGCCGGCACCAAAGATTTCACGATAGAGGAAGTCCTTGCCGTCCGGGTCCTTGCCGTAGAACCCATAGAGCTGGATGCACTGCGAATCACCGACCATCTGGCCATTGGTGGCCTTCGCCATGGCCGCCATGTAGGCGCCTATCATGCGCAACATGCAGTCCATGCGATCGGCGCCGGCTGCGGGGTATTCGGCCGACAGCACGGTGCGCGGCGGCAGATAGGCCTTGAAGACGCGGGTCAGCCCTTCGTTGACGATCATGCCCGGCACCTGCGCCTTGACGAAGCCGCCCAGCCATTTCGAATAATGGCGACCGTCCATCACCCAGTTGACCGGGCCCGGCACCTGCGGGTCGGTGCCGGCGAAGTCGACGATGATCTTCTCCCTGTCCTTGCGCACCGTGAGTTTGATCTTGATCGGCTTGTCGAGACTGATGCCGTCGTTCTCGAGGAAGTCCTCGCCGACGTACTCACCATCGGGAATATGGGGCAGCGCTTCCTCGCGCACGATTTCCTCGCAGCGGTCCATGATGCGATAGAAGGCGGCCTCGACCACGTCGGTGCCATAGCGGCGGCACAGTTCCTCGACACGGCGCTGGATGATGCGCGTGGCGCCGACGAAGGCATCGATGTCGCCGCGCAGATCGTCCGGATAGCGGCTGTTGCGCAGGATGATCTTCCACGCTTCCTCGTTGCGCACGCCCTTCGAGTAGAACTTGATGGGCGGCACTTGTATGCCTTCCTCGAACACCGTGGTGGCGGTCAGCGGCCAGCTGCCCGAAACCTTGCCGCCGACATCGTTGCAGTGGCCGAACACCTGCGAGAAGCCGATCAGGCGCGCGTCGGAGAATATCGGCACCACCACGCAGAAATCCGGCAGATGGCCGATGGTGCCGCTCGATTCGTGGATGTCGTTATAGAGATAGACATCGCCCTCGTGGATTTCGTCGAGGCCGTAGTAGTTGCGTATCGGATCGGCGGTCGCCGCCCACGACACCCGCGTGACGCTGTTGCAGTCGACGGTGTTCAGAGAAGCGCGATAGTCATGCTGTTCACGCACGATGGTCGACACGGCGGTGCGTTCAACCGCCGCCTCGCCTTCGTCGATGGCCGCTTCCAGGGCCCATTCGAGGACGTCGAGCGTGACGCTGTCGATGCTGTCCTTGAGCGCGCGGATGCGCGGCCAGTGTTCGTCCTCGCGCGTGAAGCTGACTTTGCGACGCGGCGCGTAGTCGTCGGTCAGATAACGTGCTTCATCGAAGATGACGGACGTGTCGAGATTGCGTTGGGGAGTGCTGGGGGGCGTCATGGTGTCATGCCTCGCGCGCGAGTTGGGTAACGATGAGCTGGCCGTGTTCGTCGAGGACGGCGCGCCAACCGGGGTCCAGCACGAAGGTCGCGTCGTATTGTTCGATGACGGCCGGCCCGTCGAGCGGCACGTCGATGGGCGCTTCGCTGCGTTCGTAGACCGGCAGCTCCACTTCGCCGACGCCGCGGAACACACCGCGCCGTATCTCGCGCCGCGCGCCCTGCCAGGTGCAGCCTTCGCGGGCGGCCGCTGCGAGCATGAGGCGCGGAAACAAGCCAAAGCCGGTCGCGCCGATGTTGACGACCTCCACCGGCTGCTTGCCTTCGTATTCATAGCCGAAGCGATCGTCGTGGGCACGATGGAAGGCCTTGATGGCCTGGCGCACCGCCGCTTCACTCAGGCTGCCATCGAGTATGGTGATGGGCACGCGCACTTCATAGGCCTGCCCGACATAGCGCATGTCGGCAAACGCACTGATGGCGGTTTCCTCGGCGGGGAAGCCCTCGCGCGCCAGATCGCCTTGCACCTGTTGATAGACGGTGGCGAACTCGCGCGCGAGCCGGGCGATGTCGAGCGTGTCTTCACGCTGTACATCGGTGACCACGCGGTCGGAGCGCACGTCGGTCGACAGCAGGCCCTCGGCCGACGTCACGCCGGGCGCCGGCGGCACCACGATGGTCCGGATACCGAGCGCATCGGCGACCAGACAGGCGTTCAATCCGCCCGCGCCGCCAAACGCCATCAGTGCGTAGTGCCGCGGGTCGCGACCGCGCTTGACCGACACCACGTTGATGCCCTGGGCGATGTTGTTGGTGGCGAGATCGAGAATGCCGAGCGCCGCCTCCTCCACGCCCATGCCGAGCGGCGTGGCGATCTGTTGTTCGATGGCGCGCCGCGCGGCGGCGATGTCGAGACGTATCGCGCCTCCCAGCAGATAGGGCGAGACGCGACCGAGCACGATATGCGCATCGGTCAGGGCCGGCGCCGTGCCGCCGCGTCCGTAGCACACGGGGCCGGGTTGCGCGCCCGCGCTCTGCGGTCCGACGCGCAGACTGCGGCCCGCCGCGAGCCACGCGATGGAACCGCCGCCGGCGCCGACGGTATGGATGTCTATCATCGGCGCCTTGATGTTGTAGATGTCGATGCGACCCTCGGTCAGCATGTTCGGCTGGCCGTGATCGATGAGACAGATGTCGGTCGAGGTGCCGCCGATATCGATCGTGATGAGATCGGGATAGCCGGCGGCCTTGCCGTAGTAGGTGGCGGTGACGATGCCGGCGGCCGGTCCGGACAACACCGCCGCGATCGGCTGCGGCGCCATCTCGGCGGCGCGGATGATGCCGCCGCTGGACTTCATCACGAACAGACGCGCGTTGATCTCGGCCGCTTCGAGGCGGCGTTCGAGGCTTTGCAGATAACTCGTCACCAGCGGCATGAGGCCGGTGTTGAGACAGGTGCTCAAGGTGCGTTCGTATTCGCGGTACTCGCGTATCACGTCCGACGAGATGGATACGAAGCAGGACGGGTGTTCTTCCAGAATCAATTCCCGCGCGCGCCGCTCGTGATGCGGATTGCGATAGGAATGGATGAAGGACACCGCGATGGCGTCCACTCCCATCTCGCGGAAGTCGCGTGCCGCCGCGCGCACGGCCCCTGCATCGAGCGGCGTGTGTTCGTTGCCGCGAAAATCGAGGCGACCGGGCGCCTCGCGTATCAATTCCAGCGGCACCACGCGCGGCGGTTTCAACCACCAGGTGATGTCACCGAAATCGCCCGGCACGGTCTGTCGACCGACTTCCAGCATTTCGCGATAGCCCTGGGTGACTATCAGACCGAGGCGCGCGTATTTGGATTCGAGAATGGCATTGGTCGCCACCGTCGTGCCGTGACTGATGAAGCTGACATCACTGGCGCCGGCACCGATCTCTTCCAGCAGTTCGCGTATGCCATGGGTGAAGGCGCGCGACGGATCGTCCGGCGTGGATGAAGTCTTACGGACGAAGCGTTGTCCGGTGGTCTCGTTGACCGCCACGAGATCGGTGAACGTACCGCCCGTATCGACGCCGATGCGCCAAGCCATGCTGCCTCCTCGCGACCCGTCGCCAGACGCGCTGGGGTCGCCGATTACCTCGTCGAAAATGTGATGTCCCGCGCGGGCAGGACATCAGGCCGTGCATGCAAGACTAGACCTTATCGCGC
>Ga0208492_1001482_pt1 | contig 14216 bp, 8 predicted proteins | sample Subbioar_CSW14AB_FD_184820 | JGI IMG/M metagenome (GOLD analysis project Ga0208492, IMG submission 184820) | Serpentinite rock and fluid subsurface biosphere microbial communities from McLaughlin Reserve, California, USA - CR12Mar_CSW14AB (SPAdes) | ecosystem: Environmental > Terrestrial > Deep... | reverse complement strand
GAGCCAAGTGCCGCGGTCCGTGAGCGTGTAGGCCCGCTTCTCATCGGCAATGCGCTGGGTCTTTTCCATACCCTGTCCGACTTCAAGATACCATTTCTGTCCTGCAGGTTCAATATTTACCTTCTTCCAGAGGGACAGTTCCTTGGTATGGGTGCCGGACTTGTCGCCCCGGGAGATAAAAAGTGAGCCAGTGTCTGAAATTTTCTTAAACGCATCGGGCGCCGACTTCATACCCTTGATCTTCGCCGGGTCGTTCGACGGCCCGATGATGACGAAATCATTATACATCACGTCATGACGGTTGATGAAGAACCCTTCCTCCACGGCCTTCAGTTCCTGCTCCTTCGCGTGCACAAAGACCACGTCCGCGTCGCCGCGTTTGCCGATCTCGATTGCTGCGCCGGTTCCCACCGCCACCACGTCCACGTGAATGCCGGTCTTCTTCTCGAAGATCGGGAGGATGTGATCGAACAGCCCCGAGTTCTGCGTGCTCGTCGTCGAGGCGCAGCGGATTCTCGGCTGCTCGGCAAAAGCCGTGTACGTTGAAGCAGCGAGCATGATCAGTACGAGCAAAATTCTCTTCATAAGCGTCTCCTTTTTTGTGCAATAATAGGAAGCAATTTTGTTTGTTCACGAATGAGAAACTTCTGAAGATCGTCATGAAACTTCCAGAACAGTTTTATCGCCCGCTCACCCGCTTCGGTCACCCGGGCACCGCCCCCTCCCTTGCCGCCCGTGGCGAGCTCCACAAAGGGCTCCCTGGCCTGGCGGTTCATCGAGTCGACGAGGTCCCAGGCGTGGCGGTAGGCCATCTGCATCGACTTGGCGGCCTTCGTGATAGACCCGTGCTCCATGATCCGTTCGAGCAGGACAACGCGGCCGTAACCGATGAACGTCCCTTCCGGCCCGTCTATCCAGACACGGCCGTGAAACCCTGGCGCGGCCCCCGCCTTTTTCTTCATCGGCGGCTTTTTGTTATGCATGGGCGTAATATACCGGAGGGAATAACGGAAGTCAAGCACGGATGTCGGAGTTCAAAAGAGCATGGGAAAATCTTATGCCCCCAATAACCCCCACTCGGGGTTACTGCAGACCAGTTGTTGGGATTAGAAGAGGTAAAAGGCAACGGTAGGACTCAAGACACGCGCCTCTGACGGCGGTTCAGCCAGGTGGAAAAGCTGTCGCCGAAGCGTAAGCAGATCGTGCAGATTCTTGATGCGTTCCTGGGAAGTGAGAAGGTGAAGAAGGAATAAAGTCAATTGGTTGATTTCTTATCGCTCGACTGTTTGACTGCTTCAGCAAGAGCCTGTTTGCAATTCCTCGGCACATGAACAGAAACCTTATAATCACAGTTCGCTTTTTTGAGAGTCGTGATTGTAAACTCAATTTGCGAGGCCGACGCATCAGGAAACACCTGGCCATGGTCACCGAAAAGTAATGCTCTCGTAATCACAAAAGCAGCGAGAAGCACCAAGAACCATCCAACCAAGTCTTGCCAGCCACTTTTTCATTGTTGATTCCTTCCAGGCCGTGCGCCCTGAACACTATCCAGAAGACATGCACTTTGTCCCTTCTTAATTTCCGCAATATCCTTTTCAACAACTTCAGCGAACCTTTTCTGATCGACGTAAACACCGTCGGTCAGCATTGTCGTTTTTGCTTTCTTGGATTCTTCAACAGCTTTATTCAGATCGCTTATCGCCATATCCAAACAGCCTAATAAAGCGTATGCCTTCCCTCGCATATAAAAGGCGTGCGCCTTGTCCGGAACCCTCTCAAACCCCTGCGCAAGGTAGTCTCTTGACTTGACTACTAAGCTGCTCTTTACATCTGCGGGCTGATTCATTTTTGCCTTCTCGGCATAAAATCCAGACAGTTGGAAGTACGCCATGTATCCGTCTTGACGCTTCAAAATTTCCTGTAGGATGCTTATCCCTTCATCGTATTTTGAGCTCAAGTAATAGTAGGTAGCAATTCTGTCTATTTCTGATGAAGTCAATTGTTTGCCGGCTTTAAGCTTTCCGATCAATTCAGCATGTTCTTTATCTGCCATGTTATCTACTTTTTGCCGCTCATAGCGATTGACGACAGAATAGAAGTTTTTAACCACGAGCAGAATCGCCACAAAGAGCAATAAAATAATGGCAACAGCAATGATAGTCTTCTTTTGCACTTACAACCTCCCAATGTTTCTTACGGCGCCATAAATCCCGTACAATAATCATTACCCAAAACTCGTGGGAGTACATAGAAGGCGCTAGACAACATAGGGGACGTTGATACGTGACGAGCAATTAGCCTAATTGTCATTATTTCCCCTCCTCTCAATCAATCGAGAAATACTGGAGGCGGCTACGCCCAGATGACGCGCCATTTCAGCGGACGATAACCCGAGTTCCTTCCGGCCCCGAGAAGCGATCTCGGCCCGCAGGCTGCTCACAACTCTCCTGCGGACACCGTGCATGACTTCCTGCTGACTGACTCCTACCTTCTTGCATTCTTCATCGATGATTTTCTGGATTGTCCTCCCTGATCGCTTCAACTTGAGCTGCCGCAGTTCTCTTTCCTCGGTCTCCTTGAGTATCGCGTGAACAAAATCTCCGCTCCCCAGTATCCGCTCGTCTCCCTCTTCTCCTTTCCCCAACCGGCGTCTGGCTATGACCTGGGACCAGCCGCCGAGACTGCGGAGAAGCCCACCGCCGGTCAATTCCGGCTGGTGCCCGAGCCCGACGCCTTCCCGCATGAACTTCCGATACTCTGCCAGGCCTTTTCGTCTGCTGCTTCCAAACTGCAAAAGAACATAATCCGCTTCCATCCAAGGTTGCTTGGTCTTACCGATGATGGTCCGATGGCCGCAAAAAGGGTAACGGTCTAGCTCTTCAATGGTCTTTACGATGTTCGCTCGCAGAGGATTCAGGTGTATGTAGCGGATCAAAGCAAGGAGATAGTTGTCTTCGTCGCAGAGTATGGATTTGTAACGGTTCTCGAACAGATGCCCGCTGCGCTTATGGCGGCGGTTGTAGTACTGGGCATACCAGGTGAGGAGTTTTCGCATGACAGCGGAGATGCCGTGCTTGCCGCTCTTAAAAAGAATGTGAACGTGGTTGTCCATGAGGACCCAGGCATAGACCGAACATTTTCCCTCTAATACATTCTGTCCGAGGCGCTCCAAAAATCGCGCTTTGTCCTCGTTGTCGTCAAATATGGCGGCCTTGTTGATTCCCCGCACCATGATATGGTGCAGTGCCCCCGGTATGTCCAGTCTCGCTTGGCGTGGCATGGGCTTATTGTATTGAAGAGGTGAGGACTTGTCAAGCTAATTGTTAGTTAGGTATCAACGTCCCCTATGTTGTCTGGGCTTATTGTATTGAAGAGGTGAGGACTTGTCAAGCTAATTGTTAGTTAGGTATCAACGTTATATATGTTGTCTAGCGGTTTTGGAACAAATGACCTGTGCGGTTGTGACGGCGGTTAAAATATTGAGCATACCAGGTGAGGAGCTTGCGCATGACGGCCGATATGCCGTCTTTGCCGCTTTTGAACAGGATATGGACGTGGTTGTCCATGAGCACCCAGGCGTAGATGAAACATTTCCCCTCAGTGACGTCTTCGCCTAATCGTTCGAGAAATCGGGCTTTGTCCTGGTCATCACGGAAAATGTTGGTCTTATCGATCCCGCGGACCATGATATGATGCAGGGCGCCGGGAGCATCGAGACGGGCTTGGCGAGGCATAGGACCGATCCTATCCCGTCAACCATCACTTGTCAAGCGTTTTGCACTAAATGCATCAACGTCCCCGAGATGGTCCCCGCGCGGTAGCACCTGATTGCAGTTGAACAAGAGAGAGCCTTCCGGTCCGACTGGAAGGCTCTCTTTGTATTATCCCCATGCGCTGGCACAAAAGAAACAGAGGGGGCACGGTCAGAATGATGTCGGGTTACACTACGCTTGACCCGAACTACCGGGCTGAAGCATCAGCCGCAAATCCTTTCTCTTCACAAAATAAAGTGTACAAAGCAAGGTCGCTGGAACGGCAAAGACTATTGCATATCCACCAACAATGACGATAGTTGCTGGCGAAGCCTGATACAGTTCATGACTTGTGATAAACATCCAAAAATTAACTGCAACCATAGGAAGCCAAAGAATCATGAGAATCGCTGCCACAACAATACTTACGGCGACGGCCCACCGCTGCTGACGCAGTGCAAGGATTGCAACGATAGCGTAAACAGCAGCTAAAGCTAGCATCACGCCTCTCGGGTGGCTATAGCGCCCCAGTCCCAAGTACGCAAACGATACAAGCATCAGTAAGCTCCATCCAAGATTAATTTGGAGCACCTGCTTCAGCTGTATTTTACTTCTGCTTTCGCCGTTACTTTTTTCCATGTTCTACCAGCTTCCTGAACCAGTTAGATTTTGAGACCACGACGCAGTAATTCCATACGGTGTACCTCCAACCTCAAATGTAAAAGGTAATATATTAAAGATGTCCGCTGGGTTTGAAAATGAATCCCTTATGCTGAAACTTTGAGAGCAGCTAAAAGAGTACTGCCTTGCGCTGCAGTTAGCAGATAAAGTGCACTGAGCAGATCTGAAGAATGTGCTGCCCCCTACAGCGTATAGACCTGGATCATCCCTGACGTCAGTAGTAGTATTTTCCCGTACCGAGAAACTCGTAGATCTCGTTCCCCTCGCACAATTAGCGCAGAGAGATTGCGCATTTTGCTGTGCTGCGTTCAGGACCGGTGTTAAGAATGAATTCACAGCGCTTCTTACAGACGACGAATTCTGAAAAGCACCTAAGAGTCCGACGGAACCCAAATCAATTGCGGTGCCCCCGCCATAATAGTAATGGTTAACAAAATCGTTCGTACCAAATAAGCCCAGCGGGTCAGCGAAATTAATCGGATTCTGTACATAGAGGTAGGGATTCAGTCCGCCTTTTAACCCTATTGGGTCAGCTTGGATGTATCTGCCAAGGGAAGGATTGTAATTGCGGAAGTAGTTATAAAGCGTTCCCGTCTCCGCATCATAGTACTGTCCAGGGAATCTCAGATTATTCGTGATTGTGCTGACGGTGACGGTCGATTCGCCGAAAGGTTTGTAGTCCGCAGACCAAACTACTGCCCCGGAGGAATCAGTCATCTTCTGTGGGGTGGCGAGATGATCGTTGTAATAATAGTACGTGTTCGCCCCCTCTATCTTGGCAAGCGGCTGTGCATTTAAGTATACATATTCAGCAGTGACATTTCCAGCACTATTTGACTCCGCAATGATCTGGCCGCTTAAGCTGTAATGGAATACTGTCGTTGTTCCATTTACGACTTTCTTTACCCTCTGGCCATTACCGTTGTATGTATAATTCGCAGTCATTGCACCGTCATTTACCTGGATCAATCGCTGGTTCTGGTTGTAGGTGTACTGTCGCGCGCTATGGGTCGTGGTATTACCGTTATTGTCGTAACTAAAGGAGATCCCGTTCGCAGTATTCAGTTTATTCGAGTTGGCATAGTAGACATAGGTATTCCCGTTCTCCGTCAGCCTATTCCCGACCCCGTCATAGGTCCAGCCGAGGCTGCCCCAGATGTCGGATGACGTTGCCGTGGATAGACGGTCAAGCGTGTCGTAGTCAAATGCCTTGTTCTTTGCGGGATCAATCGTATCCTGGATGCTCTTGATATTGCCATTCGCGTCGTAGAGATTATAGGATAGGTTCATGACGCCGGATGCCGTGATGCCGGTGATCCGGTACTGATTGTCGTAACCGATCGTTCCGGCGATGCCGTTGCCGTATGTCAGAGCTGACATTCCGCCGAAGGGTTTGTAGGTAATGTTCGTGGCAAGGTTGACAGCCCCGTTCAGGACTGATACTGCACGGTCATTGGTGTAGTTGTAGGTGATGACCTTGCCCGACGGATAGGTCATGGTCTTCAGGTTGCCATTCTGGTCATAGGTGTTCTGGGTGACGTACGGAATGCTGTCTATGGACTTTGTTTCCTTCTTCACCTGTCCCTTGGCCGTGTACTCGTACGTCGTGGTCCCCGATGCGTCGCTCATGGAGCAGAGCCGGCCCTTGCCGTTTACGCAGGTATCGTACGTGTATATGATATCCGTATCAGCCGGGAAATCGATACTGGTAAGCCGGTTCAAGGCGTCATAGGCATAGGATATGGCGACGTCCTTCGCGTCGGTCTTGCTGATCATATTCCCTGCCGGGTCATAGGTGTATGTGGTCGTTCCCGTATCCGGGGAGATTACCTGATAGACCCTGCCTTTGTCGTCGTATTTGTACGTGGTCGTGTTGTTGTTCGCGTCCTTCACCGAGGTCAGGTTATTATTCGTATCGTAGCCGTAATATATTGAGGCGCTTAAGGGTTGAAGCGTGGATGCGAGACGGTTCAAGGCGTCGTATCCGTAACTGGTGCTCTGAGCGTTCGGAGTTCGAAGAGAGGTGCGGTTACCGCGGGAGTCATAACCGTATTCAATATAGCTGTTGTCTGGGTTGGTAATCCTCTTGAGCCGGTTTAAAGCATCGTACGAATAGCTCAGGCTCTTCTGAAGGGCCTGCGTGCTGTCCTTGATCTGTTCGGTCAGCTTGTTGCCTTCGCTGTCGTAGGAATGGTTTATACTGTTGCCGGCATTGTCGCTGATCTTGCTGAGGTTGCCGAAGGAGTCGTAATCGTAATTGATCATGTTCCCTTCTGGCAGGATAATGTAATCGATCTTGCCGCTTCCACCGCAGGAAGAACCGCAGCTTCCAGAGACGTAAAAGTACTGGGTGGCGGCCATATCTCCCGGGGCCTTCACGGTGAGTACCCGGCCGGTGTCGTCATAGGTATAGGTCGTTGCGTTCCCGTTCGGGTCGGTGACGGTCTGAGGATTGCCGAGGGCATCAAAGTTGGAATAAACCGTTGTGCCCACAAGCGGCTGACTTACTCCGTTGAGATAGCCGCTCAATGGGTCATAATAGTAAGTGGTCACATCACTGACATCCGTTCTCGGGCCGTCGATGGTCTTGACGCGGCCCGTGGAGTCATAAGTGTACGTGGTTGTGTATGAGTATGATGACCCGTCTCCAAGCAGGCCGGTCTCTGTTGTTGTCAAGAGATTGCCGGTGCTGCTGTCATAGATGTTGGTCGTGACCCTGTTCTCTGCGGGATTGACGACGCTCGCCACGGTCTCGGTCAAAACCTTGCTGAACACGGGGTCATATGTATAGGTGGTCGTCTTCTCGATGGAGGCACCTTGCGCCTCAATTCTGGTGAGCGTGTTTCCTTTGGCGTCGTAGGTATACGCAACGGTCGTCGTAGTTATGCCTGATGCGATGTCCTTGTGCGCCTCCTGGAGTATCCGGGCGTTGTTGTCCCGCACATAGGTCGTGATGTTCCCAAATGTGTCCGTGGATTTTACCACCATGCCGTTTGTGTCGAACTCCACGGTGCGGGTCTGAGTATTCAGGAGATTGCCGGACCCATCCTTGATCAGCGTAGTTATCGTGGTTTTCTGGTAGGGGATGTTGTAGGTAAACGAAATCTCGCCCATACCGTGGGTCTGCTTGGTTACCCTGCCGGATGAATCATAAGTATTGACATATGCGCCGTTTCCTTCGTCGATGCTGGTAAGGAGATGGTTCCGACTCGCATCGGTATACCCATAGGTGGAATTCGCGCTCGGCCCGGAAACCGAGGTAAGGTTGCCGATGTTGTCGTGGCCGTACGTCACGGTCCTGCCGGCGCTGTCAACCATATCCGTAAGTCTGCCTGTCCCACTATCGTAATGCAGTTCGACCCAGTTGCCGGTGGAAATACCCATTGCATCCTTTTCCTCTATCCTGCTCAAGCGATAGTCATAGGCAATGATGACGGCGACGCTCTGGTCGAGGTTGTACGGTAAAAGTCCCCAGAGAAAATTCCTTGTCACAGCGCCGTAGGAGAAGACGAGGGAATTGCCCTTGGCATCGGCCATGCTCATGAGCCTGCCCTGGACATCGTATTTATCGGTATCTCCATTTTTATCGGTGTAGACGTACGTTCCGTCTGCATTCTGGACAAGGGTGCCTGTATCGCCTGACTGGCCGATATATCCCCCGCCGCTCAAGGTAAATCGCCTCTTCCCCCCGCATTCCCTCCTCACGGTGACGGAGCCGTCTGCATAAACGTAGAGGCGCTTATCGTAGTTAATGGCCCAGCCGTAGCCAAGGGGACTGTCGTAGGAGGTTTTGCTGTTGTAGTTTCGCGTGACCTGGATCGGGTACAGTTTTCCGAGTATGAGGTCTATTGTCGGCGAAAAAGTCTCCATGCCCGATAAAAGACTTATCGGCTTGCCGGCAAAGGCGGGATTGCCACCTGCTGTTCTGCCGGGTTGGCAAAATAAGTCGGGGTAATCTTCCTGGTCATCGTACCCTGCATGGGCAGCGGAGGAGAGCAGGACGAGGAAGAAAATTATCGATAAATAATAAGCCTTCTGATGCATTGAAGCCTCCTCAACTTTACGGAACTTGCTACTGGGACAAATGTTAGTCGATCTCATATAGGACTATTTAGAGCCTTATCATGCCAAAAGGGCACTAATGGCCGCTCCCCTCGCAGCACTGTTCTGTGTCTCGGCACACTCCCCATTCTCCGCTGTTACACGTTTGGTTTCCACAGCGCCCATCGACTGTAACGCACGCCTGGGTCTGGCCATCCGTGCAACATCGCCATTCATACACCCAAGTTCTTTCACGACAGCCACAATTACAATACTCGCAAACAGCAAACATAAATTGATGAAAATCAGTTTTGGTACTACCGGATGTCGTCGTGGTTAACGCGCCAGGACAACCGGGATCCACATAACATGGATACGGTATGACGATGCCAAGGTCCACATCAGTGTAACTTACCAACACCCACTGGCCACCCGGGCAGTCGAAATCGACACCCTGCGCGGAGGGCGCTAAAAAAAGAACCAGGAAGAACGTAAGAAGCAACTGTTTCATCCTTTGCATAAAACACAAACTCCTGAGGAAGATTAGCATGCGGGATCACTCCTTTTTTACGATGTTGAGTCAGTGTGCTGTTTAAACCTTGGACAGCTTGTCTATAGAGTGCGGTATCCTCATTACAATTCAAGCCAGTCGGATCAGGCTCCCTCGTCACCCTGTATTTATTGTTGAATCTTCACAAATCCTGTTGTTGAGGATCCTGTTCCTGTCACAGGGTTCACGGCCTGTATTTTGATTGCATACGGGCCTTCTTGTTGCGCGAGAAACTTCTTGCCCGTCGCGTCGGACGCATCAAGAACATTCCACTCGACTTCGTTCGCGCCGGAACTCTGCGACTGCCCACTTATGATCGTGATTGTGGAACCCGATGGTGGTATGGCGGCAATGGTCACGACTGCGTCACGGGATAGAACGTACTTTATCCTGGTAAATTGACCGTATGACAGACTGAACGAAGATGGATCAGTTTTGATTGAACCCACCGCCGGCGTATCACCGGTTGTGATGATATGGTTCTCTCGAAGAAGCGAGGTCACGGAGCATTGCGCGGTTCCGGAAATGACAACGTTTCCATTGCCGTCCGTTCCGTCCCAATCATACGAATAGCTTCCCGCATCACAGGGAGCGGCGTCGAGGAGCTTCACGGCGACATAGCCGTTTACAAAGATGGTTGCCGAAATTCGTGACGGTTGTGCAACCGAGGAATTGATCGTCATCGGATCGTTTTGATATGGATTGTACGTATCCTGTGTACAGCTCACGGTCCCCGTTCCCGTCGGCGCAGGCGGGCTGTAGGTGGAGGTATTGGTTCCATCCGTGGCTTGCAGGATATAGAGATAAGCCTCGTCGGGAACAATTTTGCCGGTTCCGTCCCTGCCGTCCCACGTGAAGTACGATGCTCCGGCATAGTTCACAGTTTTGGACGTCTGGTAAATCGGCGTGCCGGTCGGCCCTTGTTTCTCGGGAATGATCTTGAGGGTGACCGTTGCGTTGTCGTTGACCGTGAAAAATATCGTCGCGGCTTCCGACAACGTGTTGATGGCATTGGTGCTCGTGAGAACGCCGCTCAATGTCAGGGGCATGGTCGTATCGACGGTGAAAGGCACCTCTGCAAAGCCGGTACTGCCCGCGGCGTCGGTCGCCTCCACCCGCACCGTATGGGGCCCGTTGGAAAGCGCATCCAGGGTGTCGCCCGACACCTTGGACACCACGTTTCCGTCGACCCTCACGACAACGACGACGGCGCTGTCGCTCACGGTGTAGTCGAGCAGCGGCGTATTGTTCCTCGTCGTAACGGATGTCGGTGAAATAATGACGACCGTCGGCCCGAGATCGATCGTAAAGTGCACTTCATCAAAACCAGTATTGCCCGCGGCGTCGGTCGCCTCCACGCGAACCGTATGCGGCCCCGCAGGCAGGGGGCCGAGCGTGTCGCCGGAGACCTTCGACACGACGACGCCGTCCACCTTTACCACGACCGCGCCGCGATTGATCGAGTAGGCGAGGAGCGGCGTTGCAGTTGTGATCACTCCTGCCTCTGGCGAGGTGATGATTACGGTCGGGGCCTTCTGATCATTGTAATTTTTCAATATTTCATCAGCCGCGAGAGCGCGATTATAAACCGCGACTTCGTCCATAAGCCCGCTGAAATAACTTGTCGGCGGCGCCCAAGACTGGTATTGTCTTCCGATTTCGAAGGGCGATCCGGCGTCGTTTATTGCGTCCAGGGCGGATGCGGACGCGCTTTGTTTTTTTACCCCGTCGACATATATCGCCAGAACCCCGCCGCTCCTGTTCAGAACCCCTGCCACGTAATGCCAGGACCCGTCCCGGATGTTGCCGGTGTCGGATACCGAGGCGGCGTTTCCGTTGTCCGACCTGAGTGCAAGGCCCGCGCCGCCCGAACCGTTTATGAACAATTGGTAATAGGCATTGGCATTGCCGTCCGGCGTTGCACAGCCGTTCCAGCCGCATTCGTAGCGGCTTACAATCTCCATCAGGACGGTCCCGGCGTAGGACGTTTTAACCCAGGCAGCGATCGTGAAGTCCCCGCTCCCTATGTTCAGCTCGCTCCCGGGGCTCTGTTTTTCCACGGAATCATCGACCCCGTCGAAACTGCCCGCCTGGCTTCCTACCTGGGCGTCCGTGCTGAACGTGACCCCATTCTGTCCCGTCCCGTTGTTGCTGTTTCCCGATGCGTCGGTCCAGTCTCCGTCCATGTGCCAGGTGCCGACAAGACCCAGGCCTTTGTTGTAGTATAGGGTTATTTCCTCGTTCGTCATCGCACGATTGTATATCGCGATCTCGTCGACAAGTCCGCTGAAATAGTTTTGACCCGTTCCCCCCGCGACATTGGTTCTGCCTATTTCCAAAGGAGAACCGGCATCGTTGACGCCGGATAAACTCATGGCGGACACGTTGTTTCGTTCTTTGCCGTCCACAAAAAGCTTCAACACCCATGCTTTCCGGTCCAGCATACCGACGATCTGGTGCCATTTTCCGTCCCGAATGTTGACAGTGTCCGAAGCGGTAGCTGAATCCCCGTTATCCGACCGCACGCTCATGCCGGCGAAGCCCGAGCCGTCAACAAATAGGGAATGCGCCGCGTCGGCATTGCCCGTGCGGCTCACAACGCTCATCACACCTGTTCCTGTATAGGAAGACTTGATCCATGCCGCCACTGTCCAGCTTTGCTCCCCGACGGTAAGCGCCGCAGCCGGATTGCTGATCTCCGCGTAATCAGTCACCCCGTCGAAACTGCCTGACTGGCTGCCAACCCGGGCGTCCGTGCTGAACGTCGCCCCATTCTGGCCCGTCCCGTTGTTGCCGTGCCCCGATGCATCGGTCCAGTCTCCGTCCAGATGCCACAGGCCGACGCGGCCGAGGCCTTCGCTGTAATGTCGATTTATTTCATCGTTCGTCATCATGCGATTGTATAGCGCAACCTCATCGATAAGTCCGCTGAAATAGTCTTGATACGTTGTCCACGAGGCATACGTCCTGCCTATTTCCAAAGGAGAACCGGCGTCGTTCACGGCGTTTAAACTCGCGGCGGACGCGCTGCTCCGTACGTTGCCGTCCACGAAAATCTTCAGCAGATTTCCGTTCCGGTCCAGCATGCCGACGATCTGGTGCCATTTCCCGTTCCTGATGTCGACAGTGTCCGAAACATTGACTGAAACCCCGTTATCCGACCGCACGCTCATGCCGGCAAAGCCCGAGCCGGTTAAATATAAAGAGACCAGAGCACTCGCATTGCCGTCCGGCGATATGCAGTTATTCCAGCCGCATTCATAGCGGCTCAAGATGGTCATCGAGCGGGTCCCCGCATAGGACGATTTGATCCAGGCAGATATTGTCCAGCTTTGACTGCCTATGTTGAGCGCCGCTGTCGGATTCTTGATTTCCACATAACCAAACACGCCGTCAAGGCTGCCCGCCCTGCTGCCCACCTGCGCGTCCGTGCTGAACATCGCACCATTGTAGGCAGTTCCGTTGTTCCCGTTCCCGGACGAGTCTGCCCAGTCTCCATCCATATGCCAAAGACCCACAGGGATGTCGATCGCAAAGCTCGCTGTGATCGTATGGTTTGCCGTTATATTTGTGAATGTGTAGCTGGCTACCGAGCCTACAGAAGCGCCGTCTACTTGTACATCGGAGACATAATAGCCAGTATTCGGCGTCATCGTGAAAGTCTGAGTAGCTCCCGAATTGACACTGACAGCGCCTGACGGTGATATCGTGCCATTGGCGTTGGCGGTGGCGGTAATTGCGTATGTATTGATTGCAAAACTTGCGGTAATCGTGTGGTTGGCGGTAACATTTGTGAATGTGTAGCTGGTAACGGCGCCTACCGAGGCTTCATCGAGTTGAACATCGGAGACATGATAGCCGGTGTTCGGCGTAATCGTGAATGTCTGGTTGGTGCCGTAACTGACCAAGATAGTCCCTGATGGTGAAATGGCGCCTCCGGTTCCTGCTGATGCCGTAATGGTTATAGCGGTCGCATTTGCGGTATTCGAGTACGATGAATAATTGGTCCCATCATATGCCCGTACGCGGTAGTAATACGTCGTGCCCGTCGTGAGGCCGGTATCAGAGTAGCTCGTGACATCCGCGCCCAGGGAAGCGATCTGCGTCCAGGGCCCGGTAGACGTCGGGGCGCGTTCAACATAATAATTGGTCTCGTAGGTTGTGTTGTCCGTCCATGAGAGGTTGATCTGGGATGCGGATGCCACGGTGGCGGTTAGAGCGGTCGGCGCGGCAAGAGTTGCTGTTTTGGCATTTGCCGTGCTTGAGTAGCTGGAATAGGTGGTGCCTGCCTTGCAGCGGACCCGGTAATAATAGATCGTATTCTGGGGCAGGCCGATGTCAGAATAACTCGTGACATTCGCACCCAGAGAAGCGATCTGCGTCCAGGTCCCGGTAGACGTCGGGGCGCGTTCAACATAGTAGTTGGTCTCGTTCGTGGCGTTATCTTTCCACGTGAGATTGATCTGCCGTGACGATGCTGCCGTGGCTATGAGATTGGTAGGGGCTTTTGGCGCGGCTGCCCCCCATGCGGCGCTTGCCGTGAACCAGATAAAGGCCAGTGTCACACAAAGGGCCGATATGGTAGTGAGATAAATACGGCCTGCTATGATTGATTTGCCCCGCATGCGGTCAATGTTTTCCATCAAACCACTCCTTTTTTCTCATCTGAGTATTGTCAAAAAAAGTTGCAAAGAATACGGTAGAGACTATAGGGGCGTCTTCAAAAGTCTTCGTTGCAATTTTGACCGCCGCTGAACTTCTATCGCATCTCTTCATGACGTCCGCTGGCCCATGCTATAGCCATCAAGTGAGGACTCCATTCGACGCGGGCGTACACTCTCCGAAAACACTTCAATTCATGATGCCTGATTTCATACGTCACGAAAGGCGGGTGATACGTATTACAAACTTAACAATAGCGACTATCACGTGGCAAGATTAGCAAACAATGTTTTCTATTGCAAGAAAAAACAGGGTAAAAACGGGGTATTTTTAGGTGATGACAAGATTATGCATAACATTGCATCCACGTATGACAATGATATTCCTCCCGAAAAAACCCCGCCGAGAAAAAAGTCTTTGGAGATATCCTTTTGTCCCTCCCCCTCCTGAACGCTGAACAAAAACGAAAAGAGCCGGCCCGTACGCAGAGACTCTTTGTACTTCCCCGTCTTATGCCCCCCGCGCAAACT
>Ga0208492_1001481_pt1 | contig 14219 bp, 13 predicted proteins | sample Subbioar_CSW14AB_FD_184820 | JGI IMG/M metagenome (GOLD analysis project Ga0208492, IMG submission 184820) | Serpentinite rock and fluid subsurface biosphere microbial communities from McLaughlin Reserve, California, USA - CR12Mar_CSW14AB (SPAdes) | ecosystem: Environmental > Terrestrial > Deep... | reverse complement strand
GTGCGCTGCACGCCGGTACCAACGTCGATACGCTGAGCGATTTCGTGAGCGGCAGCGATGTTTTCGAACTGCGCTTCGATATCTTCAGCGCGCTCGAGTCGACCGACGGCATCCTCGATGCGGATAACTTCCGCTCGGGCGCCGATGCTGTGGCCACCACCGCCAGCCAGCACATCATCCTCGACACCACCTCGGGTTCCTTATTTTACGACGCCGACGGCGTGGGCGGCGTCGCGCAGATAGAATTCGCGCGACTCGCCGGCGCCCACACGGCGGTGGCGACGGACTTCGTGGTGGCGTGAGGCGCGTTCAGGCAACGCGATGCAGCCCGGTCGACACCGGAGCGAATGCATCGCGCACTGGACGATGCGCGATGCGCTCGAGATCTGGAATGAAGGTGCGAATGGATGCGCACCCACAGGGAATTCATTCCCGGTCCTGCACCTGAATCGAAAACGCCTCCGCAGACTCTGCAAGCCTGGCCGCCTCAGGCGCGCCCATCCAGCGAGGTCTGCCCCGATCCTGCGTCATGGCGCCTGGCGCAGGAACGCGAGAATGCGCTCTGCGACCTGAGCGGGTTGATCGATTTCCGCGAGGTGTCCTGCGTCTGCAATGCGTGAGATGGACGTCGGCGCCTGGATGCGTTCGGCAAAGCGCTCCGCGTAGGAAGGTGGTACCACCGCATCCTGTGCGCCCCACAGGAGCAGGGTGGGCACCGAAATGCGATGCAGTCGTTTGATGAGTCCAGTGTTACCCAATGGCCATAGGTAACGGGCCGCAGCTTCGTTGGCCCGGTTCATCATGATTGGCCATTCGACCGGGTCGCCTCCGTCCGCCAACTTTACGAATTCCCGGTAGCGGGTCGGATCCGTCACCAGAATGTTTTCGACGGGCCCTGGCCGTGGCGCCCAGATGTCCGCTATCGGTTCGTCGTCGAAGAACACACCGAAGGGCGCAATCAGCGTGAGACTGCGCAGGCTGTCCGGCCACAAGGCCGCCACATCGGCGACCAGTGCCGCGCCGAAGCCCGCGGCGATGATGTCGGCCCCGAGCAGATCGGCGGCTTCCAGCAGATCGCGCGTGGCGACCACCCAGTCGAACTGGCTGTCGAGTTCCGTATGCCCGAGGCCGCCGGGGAAGCCCGGCAGCGAGGGCGCGATCACGCGGCGGGTCACGGCCAGTTCGTCGAGGAAAGGCGTCCAGCGCGGCAGGCCGCCGTAGCCGGGCACATAGCCCAGGCGTTCACCCGTGCCTTTCTGCCATACCCGACAGGGATGGGAATTGATCTGCACTATTGCTTCGGCCGGGGCATTCATGCCGCGGCCTCCGCACGGGTCTGCGCAACCGGCGCCGGCACTGCCGGCTTGTTCCGCATGCCGGTCGGCCACCAGTGATCTTCCCACTCGTCGTCAAACACATCCTTGATCTGCGGAAGCACCTTCCTGGCGAACAGTTCCGTGTTATGGCGCACCAGCTCGGTCGGCATGTTGCCGAACTGGAGGTTGGGCATGAGATGGCCGATGTGCAGTCGGGTCGCGACGTCGCGCATCTGCTCGGCCACCTCATCCGGGCTGCCGATGATGACGTAACCCTTGTCGACCATCTGCGCGAAGGTCTGCGGCAGTTCCGGAAAATAATTTGCCGCCTGCTGCACCTGCGATTGGAGTTTCGCTCTTGCGGTCGCCTCGGTGGTATAGCCAGGCGCCGCCGAAAACGCGGGTGCGACGTGCAGGCAGCGTTTGTAGAAATACTCGCCGGCTTCCGCGTAGAGCTTCAAAGCTTCCTTGCGCGATTCGGCCACACCGACGAACTGCAGAAAGCCGGCACGATAGGGATTGCGATCCTTCCCCAGACGCGCCATCTCGTTCCAGAATCCGCGCATGGTCTCCTCTGCTGAAAGCGAGCCGAAGTAGGAAAGGTAGGCATAGACGTAGTCGTGCTCGGCACAGAAGTTCCAGGTCTCTATCGATCCGCCGCCCGGTATCCACACCGGCGGATGGGGCTTCTGTATCGGACGTGGCCAGATGTTGACGTAGCGCTGCTGGTTGTAGCGCCCGTTCCAGGTAAAGACGTCGGGTTCGGTCCACGCCTTGATGATGAGGTCATTGGCCTCGTAGTAGCGCTCGCGCAGCGTGCTCGGGTTCTGTCCGTAGGCGTAACAGGTATCCATCGGCGTGCCGACCGGAAAACCGGCGATGAGTCGGCCGCCCGAAATGCAGTCCAGCATCGCCATTTCCTCGGCGACGCGCACCGGTGGATTGTAGAGCGCGAGCGAGTTGCCCATCACGCAGATGGCCGTGTCGCGGGTCCGACGCGCCAGCGCGGCGGCGATGAGGTTCGGCGAGGGCATGAGGCCGTAGCCGTTATTGTGATGTTCGTTGACGCAGATGGCGTCAAAGCCGACCTCCGCCGCGAATTCGAGTTCGTCCATCGAGTCGTTATAGATTTGATGGGCACGCTCGGCATCGAACAAGCGGGAATCTATCGTTACCCACACCGAGTCGTGCTTCTCTCGAAAATCGTTCGGCAGGTCGCGGTAGGGCATGAGATGGAACCAGCAAAGTTTCATGAAATCGCTCCTGCCGGGCGTATTGCGTACGCGCGGAATTGTCTGGGGTGAGATGTCCAGTCACCGGGGCGGGCAGTCCCGAATCGGGACGCTTGTCCCGGGACACCAGTCCCGCCTGCGGGAATGCCTGGGTGTGTGCCGTTGCTCATGTTGTTCAGTGGGCCTCTCCACAGCAGCCCATGGACACCTCGTGCCCCCCGTCAATGGATGCGCTTCCCGAAGTGAGGACACTCTCTACATGTGACCTGTGACGTGGCCTGTCGTCGCGCTGTGGAACAAGGGCAGAGCAGGGGGAGCAAAGCACATGCCAGTCAGCGGCAAGGCAGCGCCGGGCCGCGGGATTGCGCGTGCCGACGCGGCGGAACGTGGCGTGCGCTGAGCAGCGCGAATTCCCGCCAGGAGGCTGTGGGATGTCTGCAGACGTGGAAACGTAAGCGGATGGCTACTCGACCATGACAACTATTCCGACGGCGCGGCTCCGCTCAAGAATTCCATGCGCTCACTCCAACGGTTGAGCCACGCCACGCGCGAGGAAATGCATCGGGTCTGATCCGAACCGCGGCGGCATATCACTGCATGGTCGCGCCGCAACCGATCACCGCTCACGAGCCGCCTGCGGGCTTGCCTGTTCGCGCGTGCATGCAGGCCGCCGCGACAGGCTGTGGGGTCGGCGTGATTGCTGCGCTGCGCGTATTGACAAGCTCGTGCCCCTCAATCAGTGTCCGGTGACATTCGTTACGCGGGGCCTGCCCGATGTCCCCATTGAACACTTTGGATATCACGGCCGTGCATCGCGCGTGGTCGCGCTTCTGTGATTCAGGCGAGGCTGCTTATTTGCGTGACCTGCCGCCTGCCGTTTCGGCATCGTGGCAACGCAGCTACGCGCTCGGCGTCGATCCGGGTCTGAAGCGTTTCCCCAGCGATGGCGCTGAACCGCGCTGGACGGCGGAAGAAGCAAGCTTGCTCAGCACGGTCAAGGGCGCGGTGGCGCCATTCGAACAGGAGCTGCGCGAATCGGGCAGCTTGTTCGCAGTGATCGCCCGTAGCGGGCGCATCATCTACCGCAATGGCAGTGCGCAGGTATTACGCAAGGCCGACAGCATCGGTTCAGTGCCGGGTGCCACGACGCTGGAAGGCGAGGCGGGCACCAACAGCGCGGGCACCAGTCTTTATCTGACACAAATCACGCGCGTCGAGCGCTGGGCCCATTTCTGTGAGGCCTTCTGGGCGTGGTCGGATATCGGCGTTCCATTCATCCATCCCCGTACCCGCGCACTATTGGGCATGGTGGATCTCGGGCTGCCGCATGAACTCATCACGCCGAGCGTGGTGCTTGTGGCCAAGACCATCGCCGCCAGCATCGAAAGGGCGGTATTGCAGCAGGATGGCGCCGCCTTGCAGAGCTTGTTCAAATCGTGGTCGTCACGCGCCATGCGAACCGATAGCGCGCAACTCGCCATCGACCGTCACGGCACCATCCTGTGCGCCAACGAAGCGGCGAAGCGGCTGTTGGCGGGCAGCGTCGGCGTGGCAGGCACCTCGACCATTTCCGCGGTGCCGGCGCTGGCTGGACTGGCGGAGGCCCTGGCCAGCGGTGCGCCGGGCGCCTACCCGTTCACGCTGGATGCGACGGAACTGACCGTGCATGCCGATCCGATGCGCCATGGTGAGGAGATTGCGGGGGCCATCGTGCGCGTCGAGCGAGCCCGCCGCGGCATCTCGAGCAGGCACCGCGGGGCGACTTACCACTTCGAGGATTCAATTGGCGACAGTGCGTCGCTGCGGCGCGTGATACGACTGGCGAAGCGGCTGGCCCCTCTCGAGTTGGCGGTGCTGATACATGGTGAGACCGGTACCGGCAAAGAGCTGCTCGCGCAAGCCATGCACGCCGCGAGTCTGCGCGCGGAGGGACCTTTCGTGGCAGTCAATTGCGGCGCCATCGCGCCGGAACTGATCGCGTCCGAATTGTTCGGCTACGAAAAGGGCGCATTCACCGGCGCGAATCGCGCGGGCCATCGCGGCAAATTCGAACAAGCCCATGGCGGCACCTTGTTCCTCGACGAGATCACCGAGACGAGCGCCACTTTTCAAGTCAGTCTCTTGCGCGCCATTCAGGATCAAGCGGTGGTGCCGGTAGGAGCGGACCACGCACGGCCAGTCGACGTGCGCATCCTGTCAGCTACGAACCGTGTGCCAGAGCAGGCGGTCGCGAGCGGTGCCTTGCGACGCGATCTCTTCTATCGTCTCAACGGCGCCATTCTCGCGCTGCCGCCGTTGCGTGAGCGGCGCGAGGATATTCCCGCCTTGTTCAGGCATTTCTGCGCCGGGGTCGGGCGCGCCATCGAGGCTGCGCCGGCGGCGCTCGACGCACTGATGGCGCATGACTGGCCAGGTAACCTGCGTGAGCTTCACGCAGTCGTTCGCAGCGCTGCCTTGCTCGCCGAGGGCGACAGGATTGAACTCGATGACCTGCCCGAAAGGCTGCGCGGGGAACCGTCCACGCACGGCCATGAACGCGCGGACGCGGGCGGCTTGCAACTCGTCGATGCCGAGCGGCAGGCGATTGTGCGTGCCATGACGGCTTGCCAGGGCAATGTTCGCAAAGCGGCGCTCGCACTCGGTATGGGACGCAGCACGCTGTATCGCAAGCTCGACGAATTCCAACTGACCCGCAACTTCTCCTGGACTTGAGCGGCGATGCGCGCAGGCATGTGTGCGGCCCCGACGCTCATGCCGGGCGGCGTCCGCTGCAAGGCGGGTTGCATTCGAGCGCGGCTTTGCATTCATCGCGGACGATTGCGCCTCGCCAATCAAAAGCCGTGGCACAGGTCTTGCTCCAAGGTTACGCCAAGACGCCAGCGCGCTGCCCGTCGCGCGGCTTCGGCGCTCGACATGTCGCGACGCAGCGTCAGCCATCATTGCAATAGAAGGAAATGACCATGAAATCGATGCTCTTCATGTTGCCGACCATTCCAGCGACTTATGAAGAGCGCGAACGCCTGCGGCCCATTGGTCGGAATATCGATCGCATGCAGGAGATGCTTGCCCAAGTGCGGGAAATCGCCGAATACGCCGACCGCAGCGGCTTCGACGCCTTGACGCTGACCGAACATCACTTCCATTCCGAGGGCCTGGAAGTATCGGTGGCCCCCATTCCGTTTCTGGCTGATCTGGCGGCACGTACGCGCCGCATCAAATTCGCGACCCTGGTGCTGGCCCTGCCGGCCTGGGATCCGATTCGTCTGGCCGAAGAGATTGCGATGCTCGATCACCTGAGCCAGGGACGCTTCATCGCGGGTATCGGACGCGGCTATCAGGACCGCTGGGTCAAGATACTCGGCCAGCAATACGGTGTCAGCGGCGCGCCCTCGGACGGTTCGGCGGCCGACCGGCATAACCGCGAGGTATTCGAAGAGGTCTACCGCATCATGAAGCTGGCCTGGACCGAAGATGCTTTCAGCTACAAGGGGAAGTTCTATCAGGTGCCGGCGCCCCACGACGAGGGCATCCACGGCTGGCCGGTGGCCGCGACCTGGACGGCGCTCTATGGTGCGCCGGGCGAGCTCGACGCCGACGGTGTGGTCAGAAAGATATGTGTCGTACCCAAGCCCTACACCCAACCCCACCCGCCACTCTGGCAGGCTTTCTCCGCCAGTGCGGAAACCATCGATTGGTGCGCCAAGGAAGACATCTTGTTGTGGAGTCTCGCATCTTCCAGCAATTTGCTGGAGGTGGCCCAGGGCTACAGGAGTGCGTCGGCCAGGCATGGGCGTGCACGCGCACTCGGAGAGAACTTCGGTGCCTTCCGCATGGTTTACATCGGCGACACCTACGAAGAGGCATTTGCGCTCGGCGCCGCCGCGCTCGGTGATGCCTTCGTGCGGTATTTTTCAGGCTTCGGCTTTTTTGAGGGCTTCCGTCGGCCGGGGGAAACCGGACCGGTGCCCATCTCCTTCGAGCGCATGGTCGAAGCACGCTTTGCTATTGTCGGAACGGTCGATCAGGTGAAGCGGCAGATTGCGGAATTGCGCGAGGAGGTCAATCCCGACTGGTTCGGCTGGTATCTCGACCAGGGGCTCATGCCGCAAGATCAATTGCGCCGGCAGCTCGATCTGTTTACCCAGAAGGTCATGCCGACCTTCGAGTGAGAGAACGTGTCGCGCGGGATGGGATTCGACTTGTCGCGGGAGCTGGCCTCACTCCGGGTTCTGCACCCTGTCCTACTCGCATGACAGCCAGGAATCCCTATTGCTGACTTCGTTCGGGGCGGTTTTTGTCAACAATCGCCAGCAAGATGAGTCCGTAGCTTGCGAGTCTGAACAAGTACCAGAACGGACCGTCTTCATGGACCGACTTGGCAAGCCCGATGCAGACGCGACTACCACCCTCAATCCAGAAGGACAGTGCAAAGTACAGATAAAAGCGGTCCCCCGTGCGTCGCCAGAAGCGATAAAAAAACGCCCCTGCAATGAATGCGGCCATGGCGACAGCACCCAGCAACATGTCGTTCATGGTATGCACCTCAATGGTCGTCGTTAATCAGGCCATGCAACAGGAGCAGGAACGCCGTCAGTGCAGCCACCAGTCGCCACGTAGTAAGGTCAATGTTCAAGAACAGGCTGCGGTCCATGACCAGCAGCACGTTATTTACAGTCAAGCCTGCAAAACACAGACCGCTCCAGAAAAGAATCCGATGCCGTGTGCGGTAATACGCGCGCAGCAGCAAAATGGTGCACGCGAGCGCAGTGAACGCGCACAAGCCATAAACAATCTGTCCCATTTCAATCATCGCTTCGCCACCGAAAAGCATTGGCAAACTGCTGCGCTTTTCGCTCCATCGGCGAGTGAATCAAGTTTGTCACCTCAACAAGCTGGGAGGCATAGCAATGCGCCAGGGCATCAAGTAAAGAACGGAGTTCAATAGAGCTCGGATTGAACTGATAACGGCCCTCAACGCCGCGTGAGAAAATACCCGCGCCGCAGAGGTCCTGAAGGATTGCCTCGGCCACTCGCTCACCGATATATAGACGCTTGGTGACCGCTTCTGTCGTCCACTGGACGTCCTCCGCGCCGCGCAACAGCAAGATCGCTTCGAGATGAGGTACTGTCGGAATGCTGGTCAAGATGAATCGCATCACATTGACAGGTATTTTCTCGAGGCTCATAACGCCACTGACACTGTTTTTCAGATGCCCTCTCTCCATAGGGCCTGTGGAGTCCATTGTGCCTGCATCAGTTGCCATGCAGGACGTCAAAACGGCCTCGCCGGCAATCGCCCTGGAAATATTGCAAATCGGACAACAAATTGGAAGCAAGGATGCCTGCGCGATACCAAGGAAGACCGACCAGATGACCCATGGCTGACCAATCGTGTGTCGCGATCGTCCCAGGCAAGTTGCCATTGCCATTGACGTCACCGCGGCGCCGCACCGCGAGCGGGGACGTGTCGCTTCACTTTGATTGCGGCGCTCATTTCGCGAGCGGCGGCTTTAGCTGAACACCCGCCTCGCGCGTCACGGGCGCTGGGATGATGACGAAACCTCTCGGGCGCCGCAGGCGGGGCGATCGGCCGCAGCGCGGGGAGGTGGATTGGCCTGCGGTTCTGCGGTCTTCAATTTCATCTTGCCTGTTTTGCGAACCCGCGCTTGGGGTGATGGTTCCTTCCGTCACATAGCGGCCACCGCCGTCGCGCGTCATAGCCTCGAAGGTGTGGTTCAACGCTGGCGCGCAATCCGTCAAGAGATGAGTGATTTCGAAGGTCCCGCTCACATCGGTCGCCAGCCGGACCTGTCAGCTGGCGCAAAGATGTTGCAACTGCGCTCGGCAGCGGCGCGTAGCCGCGATGCGCCGCCCCCGGGCGCGGTGCCTGGAGCTTTCCCACAGGGAGGGACCTATGCGCCGTCGTCGGGCGCATCTTGATCTACGGGCCGGTCGATAGCGTGAACGTAGAGTTTTTGCGTGGGGTAAGCAAACTCGATATTCAAGCGTGCGAATTCCCGAAAGACACTGAGATTGATGGCTTGCTGGATGTCCATATAGCGATTGTAGTCGGCCGAGAGTACGTAATAGACGGTCTCGAAATCGAGTGAATGCGCGCCGTAGGTCGCGAAGTGACTGCGGTCAAAGCGCGTATCGCTCTGCGCCTCGACGATACGGCGTATTTCCCTGGGTATCCGCTCGAGCATATCGGGCTCGGTCTCGTACGTGATGTTCAGCGTGAATACGACCCGACGCTCGACCATGCGCCCATAATTGCGCATGCGGCTCTTCAGCAACTCCGCATTGGATAGAATAATCTGCTCGCCTGAGAGACTGCGCATCCGTGTGCTTTTGACACCGATGTATTCAACGCTTCCCATGTAATCGTCGAGAATCAGGAAATCGCCTATCACAAAAGGGCGATCGAAGATGATTGACAGCGACGCGAATAAATCGCCGAGAATGTTCTGGGAGGCAAGCGCAATAGCGATGCCCCCGATCCCCAGCCCCGCTATCAGCGCGGTGACATCGACGCCGAGATTGTCGAGCACGAGTAGACCGATAACCGCCCAGATCGCCGTGCGCAACAGGAATCCGACAATCCCCAGCGAGCTGGCCACAGCCCGGTCCGTGACACTGGTCCTGCGGCGACGTCGCTCTAGCATGAGCGTGGACGCGGCGCCCGCCCAGGCGCCCACTTGAACGAACAGAGCAATGGTGACAACGGCGCTGAGAAGATTTGCTGTTCCCGCGCTCGTCGCAAGAGTGCTCAGGCCAGCAAACAGCGAGATGGCCAGCAAAAAAAGCACTGAGGTCTTGCTCAGTACCTCGACTGGCATCTCAGCCCATTCGATTTCCTCGGTACGCTTGAGCCTTGTGTGGTAACGGCGTATGGCGCTACGCGAGCCATGCAACACTACGAATAAGACCGCAATAACCGTGCAGGCAATCAGCCAGTCTGTCATTGAGTTGCTGAAGATCGGCAATGTCAGAGTTTCGCGTAGATGTCCCATGTTTCTACCTGAAATAGGAATCTTCGGTCTATGACGGAAGTTCTTCGATTTCAAAGAAAAACCGGCGCTGAGCGCCTAGTTTCACGCAGTCTGACTTCACAGATTGCAGCGTTTCCATCTTTCCGGATGTAGGGACACGTCGCGATCCGCTCAAAGAGTGTGTCTTTTGGTGAGGCGCGGGGGAACGAGATTCTCGATTCAGCGAAGTTCGCCAGAGCTTCGACTGACTTATATTTTTTAGGAAAAGGTGCTCTTCATTCGTGGCCCCGCTTTGGGTGCCCACTTGGGCACACATCAGTGAGCGGGTTGATGATTGACGCTACGCCAGTCACGACGTCAGGTCATTCGTCGACGGTTTCGTTCGTCGAAGAAGGGCTGCTGTGCGCACTGCACACTTCGTAAATACAGGCACGCAGCCAACGATGCGCGCTGTCGCCACCCATACGCGGGTGCCAAAGCATCGACACAGTGAAGTCTGGTAGTGAAACGGGAAGCGGAAAGCTGTACATGCCTGCCCGGAGACTCTCGGTATGCCGCTCGGGCACCGTAGCGATCAGATCCGAGGCCCGCGCAAAACCTAAAGCAGCCGAAAATCCACCGACGAGCGTGACAACTTCTCGCTCCAGGCCGAAAGGCTTCAGGGCGTCGTCCATCGGCCCTGTCTCGACGGGCTGTCGAGTGACGAGGACGTGCCTGCCGGATGCATAACGTTCGGGCGAAATCTTGCCTTTGCACAGTCCATGCCCCATGCGTACCACACCGATGTAACGATCCCTGAACAAGGCCCGAGTGCGCAATTCGGGTCCTGCTGTGACATCGATGACGCCCGTTTCCACGTCGACCGTTCCGTCACGAAGTGGCGCGCTGTCTTTGTCTGCCTTCTGCAAGAATCGCAGCCGCACACTCGGTGCTTCGTCGGCGACACGCGCCAGAAGACGCGGTCCGAAATTTTCCACGAAGCCGTCGCTGGTGCGCAGCGTGAATGTTCGCGCCAGTTGCTTGAGGTCGAGCTGCTCGGCGGGCGCGAGAACCGCCAGCGCGTCGTGAACGAGTTGGCTGACCTGTGCGCGAAGTTCTTGCGCGCGGGGCGTGTTGACCAGGCCGCGTCCTGCCCTGACCAACAGCGGGTCGCCCGTCACCTCCCGCAAGCGCGCCAGCGCCCGACTCATGGCCGACGGACTGAGTCGCAAGCGTCGCGCGGCCCGCGCCACGCTGCCCTCGGCGAGCAGAACGTCCAGGTATACAAGCAAATTGAGGTCCGGAGTCGACATGCGTCGACTCTAGCGCAGTTTGATTGTGATGTGGCGTCAGACGCACGAATAAAGTGTAAATGACGCGCCTTCCGCCCTATCTCAAAGCTCCCTATCCTCGCGCCTGTCGAATGGACCGGGCGTGCTCGCCCCAAGCCGAGAGGTGCAACATGGCTGAAGATTCGTTGGAAAGATTTATTGAGAGCGTCGGACCAAAATGGGGCCCGCTCAGTACCGGACTGGTAGCCTGCGTCCGCCAACAACTGGAAAACCTCCTGAAAGCAACTGTCAGCGAGGGCTGGTTGGCAGCACTGCATCGTGACGCTCCCGCATATGCCGAGATGCATCGGGACCGGCAGCATGGGTTCCTGCTGTTGGCCCACACCGAGCACGTGGGCCTGTATCGCCCACCTCACGACCACGGCCGGGGATGGGTTGCCTACGCGATCCAGCGAGGCGAAATCGAGATGGGAACCTATGCCCGCATCGAGGATCCGGACGGCCGCGTCAGACTCGTGAAACGGGATGCCAACCGTTTACGTGCCGGCCAAGTCCAGGTGTATTTGCCCGGGGATATCCACGACACGCGTTGCATTGCTGGACCGGCACTGTTGTTCCGCTTTACGGAGCGCGACTTGAAGGTCGAGGACGCACAAGAACGGAAAGTGACACGCTACGGTGAGTCGGGCGGCGTATGGGCCCCGGGGGCATCGTGACCATGCCTTCCTCGAGCATCACAGCACGTCGTTCGGCAACGGAGTTCGCGGCGGACAACCTGCCGTCCGTTACGCCCCGTAGCTTGGGGTCGCCCGCGCAGAGTCATCACTGCAAGGAAGAGGCGCCCAGGGCCGATAGCGAAATCGCTCTTTCGGTAGCCGGCAAGTCCAGGCATGGGGTCGCCATCGCCGCCGTGCTGGCAGCGATGGTTCTGGTCGTGCTGGATTCTGCCATTGCAAACGTCGCCCTGCCGACGCTCGCCCAAGCGCTGAGCGTGACGCCAGCAATGTCCATGTGGGTCGTCCTGGCCTACCAGACTGCACTGTTGATGGCCATGTTGCCTTGTGCCGCGCTCGGCGAAAGCCTGGGTTATCGCCGGGTCTTTACGGGGGGTGTTGCGCTGTTCGTGGGGGCGTCCGCGTTGTGCGCCTTGTCGCCAACCCTGTACTGCTTGGTCGCCTCCCGTTTCCTGCAAGGCCTAGGAGGCGCCGCGGTGATGGCACTTGCCGTCGCATTGCTGCGAGGGGTCGTCCCGCAGCAGCGCGTTGGTGCCGCAATTGGCTGGGTCGCCGCAGCCGTTGCGCTGGCCTCCAGCGCCGGCCCGGTGCTCGGCGCTGCAATTGTGGCAGTCACCAGCTGGCACTGGCTCTTCGCCATCAGCCTTCCATCGGGTGTGCTGGTGCTCTTCGCATCCCGCGCCTTGCCACATGTCGGCGGGACGGCGCGTCGGCTGGATTTCTACAGTGTGGCCTTGCATGTCGGCGCAGTTGCGTCGCTGGTGATAGGGGCGGCGCTGCTCCCAACCATGCCGCTGCCGGCTGCGACTCTGATTGCGACGGCAGTCGTCGAACTGGTGGTGCTGGTGCGGCGAGAAATGCCGAAAGACTCGCCACTCATTCCTCTCGACTTGCTCGGTGTCAGTTCATTCCGCTTGTCTGTCATCGCCTCGGCTTGTTGCTTCGCTGGCCAGACCGCGGGCATGGTCGCGCTTTCTTTCTTCGTCCAACACGTACTTGGGCACAATGCCATGGTGGCCGGGCTCTACCTGACGCCCTGGCCGCTGACCGTGGCTTTCACCGCGCCATTCGCCGGTTGGCTCGCGGACCGCGTTTCGACGTCATGGCTTTGTGTCATTGGCGGTGCATGTCTGGCGACCGGTCTTGCGGCTGCAGCGTTTTATCCGATGCAAGGAAACCCTTTGCCTCTGGTCGCATTCATCGCGTTGTGCGGCTTTGGCTTTGGCCTCTTCAATGTCGGCAACAACCGCAACATGTACCTCACGGCGCCGCTCGCGCGCAGTGGCGCAGCGGGGGGCATGCAGGGCAGTACCCGACTGCTCGGGCAAACTACCGGAGCGATAATCTTGACCCTGCTGTTTTCCCTGGTATCTGCCGACCTCGCGCCTCAGCTCGGTCTGGGTATTGGAGCTGTGATGACGCTACTGGCAAGTCTCGTGAGCGCGCTTCGGAAAAGGCAGCGCTGATTTGGACCCGAGGCCAAGCTGGTGAGTATGTGCTCAGGGAATCGCCTTTTACACCACTGTTGCGGTCGACTCGATCTCCGGACGGTGGCGTGAAAGTCATGGCCCCCGATCGATCTCCGCTTCTCGTTCCCACTCGCTTGCGTAAAACTGTTGAAGTTGTCATTTTCTTCATGATAAGAATATCTCCAGTAGTTCCAAGCGCTGGCGACGGGAGCGGGATGAGCGGAAGCGGACAAATGGAGCTGCACCCAGTACACGCCGTTGCGAGTGGCGCCTGGACCGCTTCGGGTGTGGCCGCGATGGTGGCGACGACCATGGCGGCCTTTGCCGCGAACCCGATAATTTGCCGCTTGGCGCGTGGCGGCGACCTGATCGACGCCCCGCGCTTTACCGCCATCCGTTTGCTGAACGGCGCCTCGATGCTGGCACTGTTTACGCTCGATCAGCGTCAGAACGCTGAGCGAAGTCGTTTCGACCCTTGGGCTGCTGGCGCGCTATTCGTGTATGCCGCGGCCTTTTATTTTGCCTATGTAGAGCTCGCGGCCGGCGTCGGTGCCTTGCTGCTGTTCGGCGCCGTGCAAGTAACGATGATCGGCGCAGGACTCGCGCGCGGTGAACGGCTCGCGCCGCTGGCCAGCGTTGGGCTGATGCTCGCGCTCGGTGGTCTCGGTGTCTACCTGGCGCCAAGCGCTGGTGTGGGGCCAAGCTGGGCAGCGAGTATGCTGCTGGCCGGCACCGCCTGGGGCGTGTACTCGTTGCGCGGCGCGTGGCAGGCGGACCCGGAAATTGCCACGGTCTGGAATTTCATTGCCACGGTGCCCGCCGCCTTCGTGCTGCTCGCGCTGCCGCGTGGCAACGCCACTTTCAGCGCCGACGGCTTCGCGCTCGCCGTGCTCTCGGGAGCGGTGACGTCGGGTCTCGGCTACATGCTGTGGTATCGCGCGCTGGCGCGCATGCCGTCCATCGCTGCTGCGGTGGTGCAACATTGTGTGCCGCTGCTGGCGGCGGCTTTCTGTGTGGCGCTGCTCGAGCATTTCACGCCGCGCCTTGCGCTCGCGTGCGTGGCGATGCTGGGCGGAATCGGTTTGGGCATACTCAGTCGCAGGATGGCGGCGACGACAGCACGACGCTGATCGCGGTCCGACGCCACGCATGGGGCTGCCGATGTACTCGAGACAACGACGACGATTTCTGCGCGGAAGTGGCGG
>Ga0208492_1001480_pt1 | contig 14233 bp, 12 predicted proteins | sample Subbioar_CSW14AB_FD_184820 | JGI IMG/M metagenome (GOLD analysis project Ga0208492, IMG submission 184820) | Serpentinite rock and fluid subsurface biosphere microbial communities from McLaughlin Reserve, California, USA - CR12Mar_CSW14AB (SPAdes) | ecosystem: Environmental > Terrestrial > Deep... | reverse complement strand
TTGCCAAGCACTGAATCCGATAAAAAGGCTTTTGCCTTCGACCTGTTCCCGTCAAACATGCTCGACAATATTATCGTGATAAAGACCGCCACGCCGGATATGCCTTCTGAATTTGCCGGAGGAATCGTGAAAGTGAACACCAGGAGTATCCCGGAAAAAAATTTCGTTTCTTTTTCAGCCGGAGCGGGCTACAATACTATTACCACCGGGAAAAACAAAACTATTTACGATGGGGGTAAACTGGATAAATTTGGTTTTGATGACGGCTCAAGGGACCTTCCATCAGAAGTTCCGGCCTTTAATGAGAAACGTACCTGGATCGCGAATCCTGACCAGGCGCGTATGGCCACCTACTTTGATAATGACTGGGGATATAAACAATCTAAATTCAAACCCAATGCCAGTTTTCAATTTGCTACCGGTTACAATTTTAAACGTAAGGAAAAGGATTTTTTAGGTGTTATTTTCAGCCTTGGTTATAATAGCACCCAGAGCAGGTATACCTTTCAGAGAACTGAATACGATGGGCTGAGCATTGCGGGATCAAGCAGCGTGATTGTACAGAAGGAAAGAGAGTATTTTAATACCGTAAACCAAACTCAAACCTCCACTGGTTCTTTACTGAATTTATCCTGCAAACTCAATGAGAATAATTCTGTCAGCCTGAAAAATCTTTTTACGGGAAGCGCCGACAACCGTTTTATTTCTTCGGTCGGCAGCAATGTGCTCACAGAACAGGTTTTGACCATAAACCGTGTGAATTCGCGTTTCTTCTCGGCCAACCAGATCCTTTCTTCACAACTGAATACAGAGCATTTATTACCAAAATCCAAAATAAAAATCAACTTTAACGCAGGTTTAAGTACTGTGAAACGTACTGTTCCCAATTTAAGATTTACCTCTTACAACAAGTACGGTAAGCTAAAAGAATTTGATCCCTCAGAAGGTCCTAACCTTAAAGACACGGTTTATAAAGCGGAAGTGAATGTTTCAACCGGCCCTGCCTATTCAGGTTACAGGGTTTATTCCCGTTTAACCGAAACAATAAAGAGTTCGAGACTGGATATTTCGAGACTCTTTAAAGTAAATCCTTCAATAAAAATAGATGTAAAGTTAGGAGCCTTTTACCAGGATAGGCAGAGACAATTCGACATAAGGCAGTTTGGATTGCAGCCATATGAAACAAATACAGTTTCCAAAGATGACAGCCTGCTCTATTTACCGGAAGACCAGATCTTCGCGCAGCAAAACATGGGTGTAACCCCTGTTGGTACAGGAGGTTTCAAGCTTGTTGAAATTACCAAAGCGGATGATAATTACACCGCTACATCAAAACTGCTCGCTGGATATCTTATGTCAGAAATCAAATTAAAAGATAAGATCAGGATCATTGGTGGCGCAAGATATGAAAGCTATGCGCAAAAGATCGTTATAGATTTTAATACCTTTGATTCGGTGTTTGTGAACAGTACGGTAAATGATCTCCTGCCTTCTTTAAATTTAGTTTATAACATCAATGAAAAACTCGGGATCCGCCTGGCTTATTATAAAACACTGAATCGTCCTGAATTCAGGGAGCTCGCGGTATCCAACTGGTACGATCCTGAAACGCGTTTGTCAATTGCGGGAAATGCGGAACTCAAACGTTGTTATATCCGTAATTATGATGCCAGGTTTGAGATCTTTCCGGGAAGAGGACAGTTGTTTACAACCTCTGGTTTCTATAAATACTTCAACAACCCTATTGAGCGATACATGCAGGTTACCAGTGAAAGCCAGATCTATTATAAAAATGCCAACTATGGAACAATCTATGGCGCAGAAATGGAATACCGTGTCAACCTTGGAGCAATACTTAAAAAAGATTCCATCAAATTCCTAAATAACCTAACGCTGTTCACCAATTTATCATTCATGAAATCTAAAGTGAATGTAAAAGGTATTAATGATGCTGTTCCTGATACGCGTCCTATGCAAGGGCAGGCTCCTTATCTTATTAACGCAGGGATTTCCTACGCGGACAACGTAAACGATTTTAGCGGAAGTATCATGGTAAACCGTGTGGGTGAAAAAATATACCTGGTTGGAAACGACCAGTTGCCTAACCGCTGGGAAAATGCGAGAACGGTCCTTGATCTTGTCTTAACAAAGAGCTTTTTCAAAAAACGTCTTGAGGTCCGTTTGAATGTTAAAGATATTCTTCACCCGGACTGGGTTGTATATTATAAAGGAAGCATCCGCGCGAAAAACGCTTACGATAAAGAAGTTGACTATGTTAACTTCAAACGAAATTACGGAACCACTTATTCCTTTGTGTTAACTTATAAATTCTAAACGCTAACATTAGCGTAACGCAGACTTTATTGTAATTTAATTTTGCTTTAATGATTACCCAACCTTAGGCGGCGAAATTTGTGCCATAAATTTAAAAATGAAAAAAATGAAAAAAATTCTATTTACAGCCATTTCCGCAGTTTGTCTTTCAGGCGGATTTGCACAAACCTCTTTTATAACCAAAACCTGTTACCGTGGAGCGTTTGCACCAGCACCAACTCCAATGTGGACTGATAGCTGGACAGAATGGGATCCGCAAAATAAAGTATACCCCGCCCCAACAATGACCGTTACTGGTAACATTACTTCCAATACTACCTGGGCAAGCGGCCAAACAGTTTTATTATCAGCACAATGCTACGTAACCGGAAACTCAGTGCTGACCATTCAGCCAGGGGTTGTAATACTTGGAGATAAAAACGTAACAGGAGCTGGTTTATTTATTACAAAAGGATCTCAGTTGATAGCGAACGGTACCGCTGCACAACCAATCGTTTTCACATCTAACCAGGCGGTAGGATTAAGAACAAGGGGCGACTGGGGTGGAATTATCCTGCTTGGCAAAGCCAACAACAATACACCGGGAGGCATTAATTATGTGGAAGGACTACCGCAATCAACGGACACACAGTTTGGTGTTGCTTCAGGAGCTGATGATAATGACAATTCAGGATCATTAAGCTACATTCGACTTGAATTTGGAGGATACGCGTATCAGCAAGATAAAGAAATAAATGGATTTACATTTAGCGCTGTCGGGAAAGGAACAACCCTTCATCACCTGCAAGTATCTTATAATAACGATGATGCATTCGAATGGTTTGGCGGAACAGTAAATGCAAAATACCTTGTATCTTACCGTAACCTGGATGATGATTTTGATACGGATTTTGGTTACTCAGGAAATGTACAATTTGGATTGGCTGTGCGCGATCCACAACTTGCCGATGCTCCTGCAGTTTCAACCTCAGAATTTTTCGAATCAGATAACAACGCGACAGGTACAGCGGCTACCCCTCTAACCTCAGCCATTTTCAGCAATATCACTTGCATCGGGCCAATCAGGGGCGTTACATCTCCAACACTTGCTGCCGGTCACAGATCACGTGTGCGTATCCGCAGGAATTCCGCTCTTAAAATTTACAACTCCATTTTTACCGACCAGGCAACACGTGGAGTATTTATCGACGGTTCTGCTTCTGAAACAAATGCATTAAATGGTGCTTTAATATTCAAAAACAATATCCTTGCAGGTTATGGTCAGCGCGCTACCGAATCAGGAACGTTTGGCATTATTAATACCAATACCTTTGTTATCGCAAACGCAAACGACACCTTAGGTAAAACCGTAAACGCTAGTTCTATTTTAGTAAATCCATATCCAGCTAACTACGTTGGCGATTACCGTCCGTCCCCTGGGTCACTGGCTCTATCCAATGTAAGTTTTACAGACGCGGCGATTTCTGCTGTGACTGCTGTTTCCCCAAGCACAGTGATAGCTAACACGCCAAATGTATTTTGTATAGGTAATGGTGCTGCGGTTACAAATCCGGCTATCTTTGCTGCTACCACAACCATTACCCCTGATTATTGCGCCCTTTCCTGGAGCGTTTCTCCTGGTGTAAGCATTTCAAGTTCCACAGCGGTTAATCCTACTTTCACAATCTCAACCGTTGGAACCTTCTCCGTATTTTTAATGGTAACAGATGCAAATGGCGCGCAGACAGCGGTAAGTGCTATTACAACAAACACCTGCCTGGATGTATCGGTAAAAGAAGTAAAAAATACGTTAGGCTCTGTTAGTCTTTCCCCAAATCCTTCAAACGATGCAACCACATTATCGGTTAACTCCTCAAATGCCGGTCCTCTGACCGTAAGTATTTTTGATCTCACAGGTAAACTTGTTTCAAGTCCGGTTCAGAACCAAAACCTAAGTAATGGTGAAAATACTTTTGTACTTGATACCAAAGAATTCCAAAACGGCATTTACTTTGTAACATTAACTACTGCTAACGGTAAAGAAACTGTTAAATTAGTTGTGAATAAGTAAATTTAATTGCCTTCTAATAAAACGCCTGCTACATTAGCGGGCGTTTTTATTTTATGACGGAAAAGAAAATCACTTATGCTCTTGCAAGGATCAAAGCCTGCAAACAAAACGGTTATCCATTAGAAGGTCTGCTTAAAAGCTACCACCTGAATGTTGATCTCATTAAATTCGTTTTAGTAAGCGCCTCCCCTGGATACTCTGTTGAAAATAAAAAGATCAAGATCATTGTAAATGAATTCCTGAAAGAAATTGATACCAATGCCACTCTTAAAACAATTATCAATAAACGTTCCATTAAATCACTAAAACCCTGGCTTTCCAAAATAGATCATTTCCTGAAAGGTCTTAGGCTTCATTACCCTTCAAATTTTTCAGCACTGCAGGATGAAACAGAAAAGATCTTCGGCATCCTGAAAATCTCGGCCAATAAATTATTTGTAAAAAAGTAATCTCCATTACAAAAAAAATAGGTTCATCCAACACATTCTGTGATAACTTATTTCCCTAACTACTTACAGTTTCCATCGTCCTAATCCGCGTAATATGCGAAATCTGTGGCGTATGTCCCTTGTATCATTTAATATTAACTTAACATTTGCTTGGCCTACGCTTAAACTTAAAAGTTAAACTTTACTTTCTAAGATGAGTGTGAACCGGTCCACCATAATTTTTGTAGATAACGCCGTGAATGGTATTTTTAAAACTATTGAAGTGTTAAAAAAATCCTTCGAAACGATCTCTATTTTTAATCAGGAAAAGGACTTTTTAGAATTTCTCGCCACCAATCGCGCCGATGTGATCTTTATGAATCTTGACCTGCAACCGAATGACGCGGTGGTTCTATGTAAAGAGATCCGCCAGCGTAACATGGAAGTAAGTCCTTTCATTGTTATTTACACAGATAAGCAGGACGATTTTGTACAGGAACTTGCTTTTAATTCAGGGGTGGATTCTTTTATTAATTTCCATAACAAGGCATCGGTAATGGAATTATTCCTTAAGAATTTATTGCGCCGCCGTGTAAAAATTAAAGATGATCTTAAACGCGAAGTCGTAATCGACAATGACCGTCATCTTATTTTTAAGAATGGCGTGGCATTCCAGTTACCCCGAAAGGAATTTAAATTGTTTGAATTGTTGTACAACAATTCTGAAAAATTCTTCAGTAAAACCGAGATCGCCGCAAGCATCTGGAATGATGAAACCATAGCTAACAAGCGCACCATCGACGTACACGTTTACAACATCCGCCAGTTCTTCGGCAAACGCATCATACAATCTCAAAAAGGTAAAGGTTACCGGATCAATAAAAAACTGATCGGTTAAAGCTTTAATCCAAGTCCAACCCTGGTAAAAAGATATTGAGCCGGCCAGAACATGGAATGATCGTAACTGACATTAAGCCCGGCCTGCGCGTTAAAATAAAATTTTTTGGTGAAAAATCTTTTTACAAAAACACAAGGCTCAAAAGACATGTTTTTTTCCATTCCTGAAAAATTTTCATTTTCCCTGGTAGTATATCTTAGTGACGCGTATTGATCCCAGTAAAAATTTTCTTTCAGGGAAATTCCTGTTAACCACTGGGGATCTGAAGAATTGTCAGTTAACGCCACATACACCTGTAACATTAATTTTTGAAAATTACCGTGTGTGTGAAGTACATAATGAAGAGTGTCGTTGAGCTGGCTATAATCCCAGTTATAAGCGCCTACACCATAACCGCCGTTTATACCGTAGATCAACCTGCTGGCCGACCCATACGTTCCAAGAGCCACTTCACAATTTCTCTGGAAATGCGCGTTATTATTTTTAAAAGGCAAAGCCTGAACGTTTCCCATTATAGTAACGCGGCTGAAAGGAGAATACGCAAAGTTCACGCTTGCTGATTTTAAACCCATGGCCGCTTCGCCTTCAAACTGATTTTTCTTAATAATAGATGGAACAAAATGAGGCGATGGCGTATGAAGTGACGCGCAGGAAAGCAAAAAAAATAAAGATAGCGTCCCAAAGTATTTTTTCATTCAAAAGACTGAATTTAAGAAACTATACCTACTTAACAGAAAATAAGCACTTTTATTGTGTTTGAATCTCAATTGTGCATTAAGACTATCCTCGTGACCTGGAATGTATTTTCCATTTCTGATCTTAAAAAATAAATTCCATTCTCCAGTCCTGAAAGATCCAGTTCGGTGATTTCATTTTCCCATGCCGGTTCTTCCATCACTTTGCAGCCATACAAAGAAACAATTTCGAACCTTTTCTGCTTATATTCACTCTCTATTTTTATCTTACCGTTTTTACTGGGGCAGGGATAAACACGCGTTCCTTTTATTTTAACCGGCCCGGCCGGAAGTCCCACCGGAACAGCTATAGTATCGGCAACAGATCCCATAAATGTAACATTATCAATAGCAAAACTTCCTCCTGACGATTCAGCGTTCCATGCATAAAACCGGAAGCTTACCGAACCTGTTATGGTGGTAAACTGGCTTCCGGTAAGCACCGTGCTGCCTTTCTGATCTGAAGATGTGGAAACGGAATCGTAACTCCAGAAAAAAACATTTCCGGGGATCACAGATAATTTGCTGGCGGTACCTGTGTTTGCAGCAAGATTGTTTGTGTAGCTGTCGAGGTCTGATCTTACACAATAATTTCTTACTCCGGTACCCGATCGCCTCACGGAAAATGTGAGTGTGTTAATGCTGAGTGTGTAACCCGGATCAACTGCAATCGTTATTTCATAATATACAGTTGGCGATAAGACCCCTGTAAAATTGGAATAATCGTCTGTCGCGTTTACACCTCCCAAAGGCCAGTCAGTAAAAGAAAAACGGCCTGATGCACTGGGATTGGAAGAAGTTCCGTGCGCCGAGAAAGAACCAAATGTTAAACCACCAAGTGTAGGTGAAAGGCTGGGATCAACTGCGCCGCTGCTTGTTGTAACATCAGGAAAGCCATAGGTAATGGAGAAGTTTTGTGCATAAAAGCAAAGTCTAAAGAATGTTAACCCGATAAAGAGTAAATTTTTTATCATGACAATAAGTTTCTAAATTTATACAAAAAAATAGACACCCGTAAAGCCTCCACACCATGTTAAACAAAGTACTTTTATTCTTTGCCTTCCTTTTTACATCCGCTCTTCTACCCGCTCAGAACGAAGATGGACTTGTTACCTGGCTCACCTTGAAAGAAGCGCAGGAGAAAAACAAAACAGTAAAAAAGCCTTTCCTGATTGACATTTATACAGATTGGTGCGGGTGGTGCAAACACATGATGAAAACGACTTACTCCAATGCTGGTCTTGCGGGTTATATCAATACACATTTTTACCCTGTAAAATTTAATGCAGAAACAAAAGATACCATTGAGTACAACGGCAAAATTTATAAACCTCTTTCCGATCAGCCGAAAACGCCTCATGAACTGGCAGTGAAATTTCTTGGTGAGAAGCTGAGCTATCCTTCCACCATGTTTGTAACAAATAACTTTGATTACAATTTACTTACTCAGGGTTATCTCGAAGATAAAAAAATAGAACCCATCCTGGTATTTATGGTTGAAAACGCCTGGCAAACCTCTGTTTACGACGAGTTTAACAGGCATTTTACCCATACCTTTATTGACACCGCTTTTCCTAAAACTCCTGTAAAAATATATTCCGTCCAGGAAGTTGAGAAACTGCAGAAAAAAAAGCCGAGGAAAGTTCTAGTTACCTTTAACGCCGATTTTTGCAATACCTGTAAGGTTATGAACACAACCACATTCGTGGACACCAGTATTGCATCCTATATCAACAAGAATTTTTACCTCGTTAACTTCCAGGCTACTTCTACTGATACGATCATTTTTAAAAATGAAAAATACTTTAACACCCTGATTAATAATTTTCCGCTCCACACACTTTGCTTAAAGCTTACCGGCAACCGGCTGACGTTTCCTTCCCTTTCTATACTCGATGAGCAAATGAATCCTATTGATGTATTAAATTTTTATCAATCGCCCGAACATATCAAACCAATTTTGGCTTATATTGCGACAGATAGTTACAAGACCAAAAAATTCAACGATTTTATGCAGGAGTATTTGAAACCAAAACCCCTTAACCCAAAGAAAAAATGAAACCCACCACCATACACCATCTCAATACTGGTTTAATACTTTTTTCCTGCCTGGTTTCCTTTTTTATTCCTTTTGAGCTGTTTCTTTTTTCGTATGGTATCCTTGGTCCCCTGCACTATCTCACTGAAATAGGCTGGCTGCACAAAAAAAATTATTTTACAAAGGGTAAATACGATTTCCTTTTTCTCGTGGGAAGCTGCGTGCTTCTTGTGTACTGGAATTATAACCCGCCCAAAAATTACGGGCTTACTGCCGACATTATCTTTTTGAGCCTGCTTTCCTGCATTGCATTTGTTTTTATTAAGGACTGGCTTTATCGGTTTGTTGTGATCGTTCTCGCGGTTCTTTTTATTGGCGTATTAAATAACTCGCCGCAGTTCTTCACATGGGTTGCTATTTTTTTACCCACTATTATCCACGTGTTTATTTTTACGTGGGCCTTTATGCTCTTTGGTGTTATCAAGGAAAAATCGATGGCTGGTGTACTGTCGATTCTGGCGCTTATCGCCTGCTCTGTTCTTATAATCGTTATTCAGCCCGCCAACCTGTATTACAATGTGAGCGACTATACTCAGAAAAGCTACGAAAGATTTGGGGACCTGAACTACCATCTGATCAATTATTTTAATATGGATCAGTTAACCGATGTCAAACAGATCTTCACAACCAACGCTGGATTTGTAATTATGCGTTTTATTGCTTTCGCTTATACCTATCATTACCTCAACTGGTTCTCAAAAACATCGGTGATCAAATGGCACCAGGTCTCAAGAAAGATCCTCATTGGAACGATCGCTCTCTGGCTCATTTCGATCTCATTGTATATATACGATTACAATCTTGGACTCCAGGTCTTATTTTTCCTGAGTTTCCTGCATGTATTTTTAGAATTCCCGCTCAACGTTGTATCCTTTACCGGAATTGGCAAAGCCGTATTTTCATTTGGGAAGAAATAAAAGCAAAAACTACGGGGAAACCGGTAAAACTGCCCGATCCGAAGGATTAAATTTTCCTAATTAACATCTCTACCCTTAAAAAAATCCGGTTTTTGACTGTTTTTTTTCTTGCTTTTTCGTTATCTTTATCTTTCATCTATCTTTTTTTTATCAATGCGGAGTGTTTCTTTAATACTGGTCCTTCTTTTTACCACTGCCCTGCTGGCCAGTCCTATTGATGATTCATTATCAAAAAAGACAAATTCCCTTGTGTCATTTAATGACGCTGATGCCAAACAGTATTGTAAAAGTGTTGTGGGTGTTTTAAATCCCTTAACCAATTGCAACGAAAATTATATTTTCGACCGGTCTATCTATCATTTAAAAGTCGATACCCTTCCGCAGGTTAAATTCTGGAGAGATATTATGAATATGCACGAAGACACGGCTTACATTTGCGTTGCCAATACACGCTGCATTATTCAAAAGATCAGTGTAAAAGACTGGAATCTTAAAAGTGATTCGGCAAAAAAATATTATAAGGACAGCGTTCGCCTGGCAAAAAACCTGGATACAACGAGCAGGATCCTGCTCACAGCAGGAAAAAAATTCTTTTATGATTTTGATAAAACCTCGGTAAATTTTGACAGGGGCATCCGTTGTTTTGTTCAGAACAATGTCGATCCCTGGTATGCGCAGGCCATCCTGCTGATCGAAAGCCCGAATAAATTACAAAAATCCAACGTGGGCGCGTATGGTTCCTTCCAGCTTATGAAGGATGTGGCGCGCATGTATGGCCTCAAGGTAAATAGATCTGTTGACGAGCGTGCCGACTTCGAAAGAAGCGCGTATGCGGCCAGCAGCCTGCTTAAGTACATTTGTATCCCAAGGGCAAGGAAGATGATGGATTCACTCCATATTGCCAATTACGATGAACAGGAGCTGTGGTTCCGGCTACTGGTGATGCATATATACCACGCCGGGGCCTATAATGTTCAAAAAGCCGTTTATTCATTTTGCCCGGCCCAGGGCAATATGGATCTTATTTACACTTTATGGAAAACGCAGGCCGGAAAATTTAAAAGTGCCTCGCAAAATTATTCCCAGCTGGTTTTGGCGGCCATGCTGGAAATGAACGAACGTAACCCATCCTTAAATAAGAGTGTTTTTCTGAATTCTTCCCTCCAAGACCAGATGGAGTTCTCGCCGGCACAAAATTAGTTCTGTTTCTTTTAATAAAAGATTATACAGGTACCGGGCGTGGCATGTTATCTTAAATCTGCGAAATCCGTGAAATCTGTGGCGAACAATACTTACCTTTACGAAAATCTTTTTATGATCAATATCACGCATCGTCCGCGCCGCAACAGGAAAAATGCTGCTGTAAGAAACCTCGTCCAGGAAACAACTCTGTCTGTAAACGATTTTATATATCCCCTGTTCCTCATTGAAGGGAAAAATAAAAAATCAGAGGTCAGCTCCATGCCAGGGATCTTTCGCCGGAGCCCTGATCTCCTATTGAAAGAAATTGAAGAGTGCCTGAAGCTGGGCATTACAGCCTTTGATATTTTTCCGGGGCTGAATGAAAAACTGAAGGACAAAAAAGCCACCGAATCCCTTAATAAAAAAGGCCTGTACCTTTCCACTCTGCGCGAGATAAAAAAGTATTTCCCCGAAGCGCTCATTATGACCGATGTTGCGATGGATCCATACAGCAGCGACGGCCACGATGGATACGTAAAGAATGGAGAGATCCTAAATGATGAAACACTTGAGATCCTGGCAAAAATGTCTGTAGCCCAGGCAGAAGCGGGCGCTGACATCATCGGACCAAGCGATATGATGGATGGCCGCGTGGGTTATATCCGCGAAGCGCTTGATGACAATGGCTTTACCAATGTATCCATTATGAGTTACACGGCCAAATACGCAAGCGCCTTTTATGGTCCTTTCAGGGATGCCCTGGATAGTGCGCCTAAATTCGGGGATAAAAAAACCTACCAGATGAATCCTGCAAACAGCAAAGAGGCCCTTTTGGAAGCGGACCTTGACTATAACGAGGGAGCGGATTTTTTAATGGTAAAACCAGCTTTAAGTTACCTGGATGTGATCAAATTACTGAATGATAATTTTAACATTCCCATCGCGGCATATAATGTGAGCGGGGAATATGCAATGGTAAAAGCCGCAGCAGCAAAGGGTTGGATAGACGGCGACCGGGTACGCGACGAAATCCTGTTAAGCATGAAGCGCGCGGGGGCCTCGGTTATTTTAACATATTTCGCAAAAGAGTTTGCAAAATCAGGAAAATAACTACCTTTAGCTCAATAAAAACCCCTTTTTCAGGGGCTTCGTCCCGGTTACTTAGTATTCATTTTAAATAAATTAAAGTATGGGCACACTTATTGAAAATTTGCATAATAACAATGTTATCTTCAGTTATTATGGTTTTATCGACGACAAGGTACTTGGTGAAGTCCTGCAAATTACAAAAAGCAAACTGGAAGGCAATAACGAAGATCCTGCCATAGTGGGGAGAGTTCACGATGCCATTAACGAATGTGTGGATAATGTGATCAAACACAATTTTTACCCGGATGATGACCAGGTGCGTTATAAATCATTGCTCGTGGTTTCAAAACAACAGAACAATTACCTGATCGATACGATCAATGTGGTGAACTCCCTTCAAAAAGAAAGCATCAATGAACAACTGAACTTTTTGAATTCAAGAAGCAAAGAAGAATTGCTTGCCCTCAAATCAAAATCCATCCTGGCTCCCGACCATACGCCGAAAGTAGGCAAAGGCCTAATAGACCTGGTATTGAAGGCCGACAACTGCGACTGCACATTTAAAGACCTGGAGGCGAATTATTTATTCAATATTAACTTCAAGATCAACTCACTTAACTAAAAGTTTAAACCGCGGAGAACACAAAGATCTAACGCAAAGTAACACAAAAGAGTCTTTGTGCACTTCGTGAAAAGCATGTGAGTGAGCATCGGCGCTGGAGAATGTCTGTTCTAATTCAGTGCTAAATAAAATTAATTTCATCGACGTGTTTTCGGTTTCAGACAGACACGCACAAAAATTGCTTACCTTGCACCTTATTGTCAAACATGAAACTCAAACAACACGTCTTCCTTACCGGCTTTATGGGAAGCGGAAAAACAACGGCCGGAAAATTACTGGCCCCTCTCCTCAAAACACGCTTTATAGACCTGGATGAATACCTCGAAAAAAAAGAGAACCGCGGCATCCCGGAAATTTTTGAAGCGGAAGGCGAAGCAAAATTCAGGGAACTGGAAACAAAATATCTCAGCGAAATTTTAAAGTTAAAAGACCCACACGTTATTTCTTTGGGCGGAGGCACTGTTTGTTTTAATACCAATCTGGAAGTGATCAAAAAAAATGGCATCCTTTGTTATATAGAATTACCGGCACCTGCGCTTGCAGAAAGGATCAAAGAATCCAAGACAACGCGTCCGCTTTTGAAAAATCTTTCTACCGAAGAACTTATTAAAAACATTGAAGAGATCCTTTCTGTAAGAAAACAATTTTACGAGCAGGCGCATATTAGTGTGAATGGCTTAAATTTAACACCACAACTCATCCGGCAAAAACTAATTGGCTTCGTTAAGGAAAATACTCATTAAGGCAGCAGGTATCGTCTTCTTTATTCCTTTTCATTTGCCAGCGCAGGATCTCGTTGCCACTACGCCAAATGTTGGGTTTAATGTCGGGCTTAACCTTGCCTTCGGTACGCATTTTCAAAGACTCGGACTTAACCTGAATTTTTTTTACCTCAATAATTTTTTCCAGGCCAACTCAGAAGTAAGAGCCTATTTTAATTTTAAAAGCCTGGGACCAAAATTAAAATACCCTGAACTGGTTTTATCGCAGGGTATTGTTTTCGGATACGGCCCGACCCACGATTTTTTTAATCCCTTTCTCTTTTCCGTTTCCAACCAGACAGAATACACAAACTCGATAGCTTATTCCTACAATGCCTGGTTTAATAAACGCAAAACCACACAGCAAACCGGACTGGTTGCCTTTCAGTTTGATAAAATTACATTTATTACCGAGAACGATATACTTGCCCGGCAAACGCTTGACCGGTTTCGCACAGCTGCCTGCCTGATCCAATACCAGTATGAAGATAAATTCCAGGCAGCCATAAGTACTGCGATGTGGACAGGCAGCATGGGGTACAAACACGAGATCAAACGCTCTGAATTTAATTACGAATGTTACATGGATACCGTAGGATCTGTGTATGGCAATACCTCGCACGGATTATTAAGCGCGCAATTCAGATACAATGTAGGCCACTCGCAGAATGTGCGACTCAATGCCGGGATAGATGCCGAACGTATCCGTAACGCCGTACAAAACAAATTCATCCACGACATGCGTTTCATCCCTAAAAAGTGGAACAAAGCGAAGAATTGTCACATCCCAATGCTTGATGAAAACAACAATCCTTACCTTTATGCGGAAGATCAAAAGATCCGAAAATCAAAATTATATTTGAACGCGTTTACAAATGCGAATGTGTTTTATTGAATCGCACGGTAAGACCTGGTGGGTCTATGAAGGCGGGTTTACTGAAGCGGAACAAACACTTTTCTAAGGCATCCTCGTTACAAACGAGGACGAGAGGGGGTATAATTTGCCGGAGATTTAATTTATTAGTTGCTTTTTCGGCAGAATAAATTGTGACCGATGAGTTTTGGTCACGTCTGGGATAGTGCGGTGGTCCCGACATCTGTCGGGAGCGATTTGGTGCGA
>Ga0208492_1001479_pt1 | contig 14247 bp, 13 predicted proteins | sample Subbioar_CSW14AB_FD_184820 | JGI IMG/M metagenome (GOLD analysis project Ga0208492, IMG submission 184820) | Serpentinite rock and fluid subsurface biosphere microbial communities from McLaughlin Reserve, California, USA - CR12Mar_CSW14AB (SPAdes) | ecosystem: Environmental > Terrestrial > Deep... | reverse complement strand
GCCGACATCACGAAGGACGGGTGGCCCGTCGCGTTGCCGAGGTTGAGCAGGCGGCCTTCGGAGAGAAGGATCATGCGCTTGCCATCGGGGAACTCGATCATGTCGACCTGCGGCTTGATGTTGTCCCACTTGAAGTTGCGCAGGGAGGCAACCTGGATCTCGTTGTCGAAGTGGCCGATGTTGCCGACGATGGCCATGTCCTTCATCTCGCGCATGTGCTCGAGGCGGATGATGTCCTTGTTGCCGGTCGTGGTGATGAAGATGTCGGCGGTCTTCACGACGTCTTCGAGCGTGACGACTTCAAAGCCGTCCATGCAGGCCTGCAGCGCGCAGATCGGATCGACTTCGGTGACCTTCACGCGGGCGCCAGCGCCCTGCAGCGAGGCGGCAGAGCCCTTGCCGACGTCGCCATAGCCGCACACCAGCGCGACCTTGCCGGCCATCATGGTGTCGGTAGCGCGCCGGATGCCGTCGACCAGCGATTCCTTGCAGCCGTACTTGTTGTCGAATTTCGACTTGGTGACGCTGTCGTTCACGTTGATCGCCGGGAAGGGCAGCAGGCCCTTTTCCACGAGGCGATAGAGGCGGTTGACGCCCGTGGTGGTTTCTTCCGTCACGCCCTTGATGGCGGCGCGCTGCTTGGTGAACCAGCCCGGCGAGCTCGCGAGGCGCTTCTTGATCTGCTTGAAGAAGTAGATCTCTTCTTCGGATTCCGGCTTCTCGATGATCGCGGTCTCACCCGCTTCGACGCGCGCGCCGATGAGGATGTACATGGTGGCGTCGCCGCCATCGTCTAGGATCATGTTGGTGAGGCCGCCATCGGCCCACTGGAAGATCTTGTCGGTGTAGTCCCAGTACTCTTCGAGGCTCTCACCCTTCACGGCGAACACCGGGATGCCGGCTTTCGCGATGGCGGCGGCGGCGTGGTCCTGCGTCGAGAAGATGTTGCACGAGGCCCAGCGGACCTCGGCGCCCAGGTGCTTCAGCGTTTCGATGAGGACGCCGGTCTGGATCGTCATGTGCAGCGAGCCGGTGATGCGCGCGCCTTTCAGCGGTTGCGCCTTGCCGTATTCTGCGCGCGTGGCCATCAGGCCCGGCATTTCGGTTTCGGCGATGGTCAGCTCCTTGCGGCCCCAATCGGCCAGCGAGAGGTCGGCAACCTTGAAATCGTCGAAGGCCATCGCCCGGACTCCTGTGTTTGAAAGCATGGCGCTCCCGGTCAGCGGGAGAGCGTGTCGCGGGGCCTATAGCAGGGCGGACCCGGCTCGGCAAATCATATAAAGATATCCTTATATGATTTCCCCAGTCGCCGTTCCCGCCCGCGCCTGCGGGGGCGGCCGACGGGCGTTCCGGCAGGGATGCCAACAGGTTTTGCGACAAAGGCGGGGATCAGGCGCCCTCACTTCGCCGCCTTCGGCTTCCCATCTGTATGCATCGCGTGGTTGCGCGGGCTGTTGCCTCAAGGCCACATTCGGGACCGATAAATGGGCCGCGTGTCGTCATGCGCGCAGGCGAAGGATGAGTTGAATGCCGAAAGTGAAGCCGAACTGGGGTCTGGCGGGTGTCATCGGCCTGGCGCTGGCGGCTGCGTTGCCGGCGGGCGCCCAGGAGGTGGACCGGATCGACCGCGTGGCCGGCGTACCGTCTCCCGGCGGGCTGGGCCGAGCGCCCGAAGGTGTGAAAGTGGTCGCGCCAGGCGCGCTGGTGTTTGCGAGCTTCGATCGCAATGGCGATGGCAGGGTGACGGTCGCGGAGATTGAAGCGGGCGCGGACGTTTCGTTCGCGGCGGCGGATCGCAATGGCGATGGCGTGATCACCGGTTTCGAGCAGACCGACTGGGCCGCCGCGATGGGCAGTGGGCACGACGTCATGTCCAACGCCATGACGTTCGACATCGATCTCGACCGCGCGGTGACGAAAGCGGAATTCCTTGCGGGCCTGAAGCGTATCGCCGGGCAGATCCAGCCGAATGGCGATCTCACCTTCGCGGACCTGTTGCTGCCGCTGACGCGCCCGTCGGAGAGCGATCAGGGGCAGGGCTTCGGCCTTGGCCGCATCATCCCGCGCGGTTCGCCGCCAGCCGGCACGACGCCAACCGACAGCCGCAATGTGACGGCGGAGCGGTAAGGCTCCCGCGTCTTCAGCGACAATTGCAGTGGGGATTTATTCGCGTTCGTCGAAACGGCGCGCGATGAGATCGCACACGGCCTCAAGGGCTGCGTGGGCTTCTGCGCCTTCGGCATCGATCTCGATTGTCTGGCCGACGCGGGCGCCGAGCATCAAGAGGTCCATGATCGAGGCGGCGCTCGCGGTCATGCCGTCATAGCGGACCGTGACCTTGGCATTGAACTTCGAAGCCTCGCGCGCGAAGGCGGCCGAGGCGCGGGCGTGAAGTCCGCGCTGGTTCACCAGCTCAGCACTACGGGACCACTTGTCGCTCATCAGGCCCGCTGCAGAAGGGCCGAGGCGACGGAGATGTATTTGCGGCCGGCTTCCTGCGCGGCGAGCGCGGCTTCGGCCAGCGGCAGGCGGGCGCGCACTTCGGCGAGCTTGATCAGCATGGGCAGGTTGACGCCGGCAATGACCTCGACCTTGGCGCCGCCCATCACCGAGATGGCGAGGTTGGACGGCGTGCCGCCGAACATGTCCGTGAGGATGACGACGCCGGCGCCGGTGTCGGTCGCCTTGGCGGCGGCGATGATTTCGCGGCGGCGCATGTCCATGTCGTCGTCAGGACCGATGCAGACGGCGCTCACATTCTCGAGGTGGCCTACGACGTGCTCGGCGGCGGCGATGAACTCCTCGGCCAACCGGCCGTGCGTGACCACGACCAAACCGATCATTGGAAGAACTCCCGCTTTTCCCTGGAGGACATGGTGAGGACTCGTTTGTTCCGCGGTCAATAGTGATTCAGATGTGCAGCGGGGCGGGTGGCAGTTCCACAATGAAGCGGGCGCCTGCAACCTTGTCGTCTGTCATGCGATTTTCCGCCCAAACAACGCCCCTGTGGGTCTCGGCAATCTGGCGCACAATAGAGAGGCCCAAACCTGAATTATTCCCGAACTTCGCGCCGGCCGGGCGGTCAGTGTAGAAACGCTGGAAGATTTTCTCCAGCTTGTCAGGGGGAATTCCGGGGCCCTGGTCCTCGACCACGATACGAACCACCGGACCGCGTGCGGTTTTTCCGTTCGAAAGCGTAACGGTCACTTCGCCGGCGGGCGGGGAGAAGGAACGGGCGTTCTCGACAAGGTTCCGGATGATCTGGCCGAGCGGACCCTCGCGTCCCATCACCTCGTGGGTCGATGACGCATCGGTGACCGTGAAGGTGACACGGGCGTCGGTCTCGCGCGCGGTGTCGCGGTAGATCGAGACGATGTCCTCGAGCAGCTTGCGCAGGTCCACCCGCGCCAGCTTCTCGCGCACGATCTCGGCTTCGAGGCGGGACAGGTTGGAGATGTCGGAGATCAGGCGATCGAGCCGGACAACGTCACGCGCGATCACGCTGGACATCTTCTCCTTCATCGCCGGATCGCTGATGGCCTGCGACGTCTCGACGGCGGAGCGGATGGAGGTGAGGGGGTTCTTGAGCTCGTGCGCCACATCGGCAGCGAAGCGTTCATTCTCCTGGATGCGGTCGTAGAGCGAGACGGTCATCGCCTCCATCGCGCGCGCGAGATCGCCGATCTCGTCCTTGCGGTTGTGCAGCTGGCCGAGATTGAGGCGTTCGGCGGCGCCGGTGGTCACGCGGTCGGAGGCAAGCGCAAGCTTGCGGAGCGGACGGGCGATGCCGAGCGTGAGCAGGGTGGCGGTGATGAACGACACGAGGATCGCGACGATGATGAGCGGGACGAGGGCCGCGCGCTCGGCTGCGATGATGTCCGAGACGTCGCTGGTTTCCACCGTGAGCGTGCCGGCGACGCGCAGCACCTTCTCGATCGGCATGGTGACCGAGAGTACGCGGTCGGCCTGGTCGTTGAAGCGCTCGGAGAAGACCGCCTCGCCGTTGAGGGCGCGGGTGACTTCTTCATCAAGGGACAGGGCCTCGGCGATGGGCTGGCGGCCGGTGGCGCTGACGGTTTCGAACGTGCGGTTGATGGCGCGCACGACGTCGAGCCAGGTCTGTTCAAGCCATGAAGGCTCGCGGATCGGCGGCAGGTCGCGCTTGTCGATCACGTCCTTGATCAGGCGCGTATCGGCGACGATCTCGTGTTGCGGGTCGTGCACGATGATGCGTGTCGTTCGCGTCAGCGGCATCGACGTGAGCTGCTTGATCACCGTGTCGATGTCGAGGGCGACAGGCAGGTCGGTGACGGCGTTTTCGGTCATGAAGGAGGAGATGAGCTGGCTCATTTCCTCGAGGCTGGCCTTGCGCGCCGTGACAAGGCTTGCCCGTACCTCGTTCAGCACCAGCGCGCCGGCGATCAGGATGATCAGGCCGGCGAGGTTGGAAGCGAGGATCAGTCTCGCGATGGGAGACCAGAGCAGGGGCCGCTTCTTGCGCGGCGGCGCCCGGCTGGTTTTCTCAGGCTTCCTTATAGCGATACCCCACGCCATAGAGCGTTTCGATGCCGTCGAAATTGTCGTCGAGGTCGCGGAACTTCTTCCGCAGCCGCTTGATGTGGCTGTCGATCGTGCGGTCGTCGACATAGACTTGGTCGTCGTAGGCGGCGTCCATCAGCTGGTCGCGGCTCTTCACATAGCCGGGGCGGGTGGCGAGCGCCTGCAGGATCAGGAATTCGGTGACGGTGAGGCGCACGACCTTGCCATCCCACTGGCAGGCATGGCGGTTCGGATCGAGCGTCAGGCGGCCGCGGACGATCGGCTTCTTGTCGCCATCCTCGGGCCCGGCGGCGGCGCCGCGCGACCGGCGCAGGATGGCCTTCACGCGCTCGGCCAGCAGGCGGGTGGAGCAGGGCTTCCGGATGAAATCGTCAGCGCCGATGTTGAAGCCGACGACCTCGTCGATCTCGTCATCCTTGGAGGTCAGGAAGATCGCTGGCAGGTTGGAGGTCTGGCGCAGCTTCCGCAGCAGCTCCATGCCGTCCATCTTCGGCATCTTCACGTCGAGAATGGCAATGTCTGGCGGGTTTTCCGACAGGCCCGCAAAGGCGGCCGCGCCGTCATGGTAGGCGCGGACCTGGTAACCTTCCGCCTCGAAGAACACCTTCAGCGATTCAACGATGTTCTCGTCATCGTCGACCAGGGCGATGGTAGCCATTCCAGAATCTCCCGGCGGGGCGTCCCGCCCCGCTGCAAGTCGCCATAATCGGGGGCTGCGGGCGCTAGGGCAAGGGGCCACAAGCGTTTGACTCTCAATCGATTCCCGTTCGGGCCGCTCATCTGGCACGCGAATTGAAACACCCGTCCCACGGGAAGCCACCCGAATGCCAGCCCGGCTGGCGCGGTTAACGGCGGCCCCCAGGAGCGGAGAGCGCCATGCAAGTGGTCACCATCAGCGGGTTCAAGGGCGGCACGGGGAAAACCACCCTGGCGTGCCTTCTGGGCGTGGCAGCCACCAAGGATGGCTTCCGCACGGCCTGCCTCGACCTCGACCGCAACACCCGCAACCTGTCCAGTTTCCTGACACTCCGCCGGGCCTCCCGGCTGGAAAGCCCCGATCACGTCATGCTGATGGACACGGATGAAGAGGCCCGGACCAACGCCAAGCCGAAGCATTCCGGCCGGCTGGAGCCGCTGATCCGCATGGCGGCGCTGGATGGCTATGACCTGATGGTCATCGACACGTCCTCTGGCAACCTGTCGGACGTCTACGAGGCGCATCTGCTGGCCGACCTGATCCTGACCCCCATGAATGAGAGCCCGGCGGACATGCATGGCCTGTTCGCCCCCATCGGCTCGCCCGCCGCGCCGCGCATCAACTATCGCGACATGATCGATACGGTGCGCTTCGACCGCCGCCGCGCTGGCCTGCCGGTGCAGCGCTGGCAGGTGGTGATGAACCGTGTTTCCGCCCTGCCGAGCAAGATCGGCACGATCATCAACGAACGCGTCGCGAAAATGGCGACCGAGGCCGGCTTCGAGACGATCTGGAGCCTGCGCGACCGTGTCTCGCATCGCGCCCTGGCGCTGGAAGGCCGCACCGTTTTCGATACCCCCACTGATGGCAAGCTGACCATGAGCGAGCTGTCGGGACGTTCGGAAGTGCGGGCGCTGCTCTCGCTTCTGTCGCGCGCGCCGGAGCGGGTGGTGACTCTCAATCCCGGGGTCGCGCACCCGGCCGAACAGACGTCCGAGCGGAAGATCGCGGCCTAGAGTCCCGGATTTAGGACTCGGAACTGTCGCATGCCTCGACTAGTTTCCGGCGCACATTGATTGCGCTGGAGAGTTCCATGATTCGCACCGTGATGGCTTCGGCCATGGTTCTGGCGGCCGCTGCGTGCGCCACCACCACCTATCGCACGGCGGAAGCGCCGGCGCCGGTGCAGGCGGCCGACAGCTATTTCGTGAAGGGCTCGACCGCGGTGAAGACGCGCGCGGCGGCGCGCCATCCGAAGGCGGCGAAGAACGTGATCCTGTTCATTGGCGATGGCATGGGCATCTCCACCATCACCGCAGCGCGCATCTATGCCGGCCAGCGCCAGGGGCTCGATGGCGAGAGCTACCAGCTGGCGATGGAGCAACTGCCGTACTCGGCCTTCTCCAAGACCTACACCCATGACAGCCAGGTGGCGGATTCGGCGCCGACGGCGGTGGCGATGACCACGGGCATCAAATCGTACAACGGCACGCTGGGCATCACGCAGGCGACCAACATCAAGGACTGCGCGACGGCCAAGGGCAACGGCACGACCTCGCTGTGGGAACTGGCGGAGGCGACGGGCATGGCGACGGGCATCATCTCTACAGCCCGGATCACGCACGCAACGCCAGCAGCTACGTACGCCGAGACGACAGAGCGGGACTGGGAGTCTGACGCCGATGTTTCGGCGGCAGGCAAGGCCGCGGGCTGCACGGACATTGCCGCGCAACTCATCGACTGGACGAAATCCAACGGCGACGGGTTCGAGGTAATTCTCGGTGGAGGCCGTTCGGGCTTCCTGCCTGAGACGATGGCCGATCCCGAGTATCCGGCTCAGAAAGGCCGCCGCAAGGATGGCCGCAATCTCGCCGAGGAGTGGCTGGAGAGCCATCCGGAGCGCAAGGTCACGATCGGCATCAGCACGTTCGAGCAGATCAACTTCGACAGTGACATCCAGGTGCTCGGCCTCTTCGAGCCAAGCCACATGCAGTACGATCTCGATCGCGCGAAGGATGTGCGCGGAGAACCTTCGATTGCGGAGATGACACGCGCCGCCATTACGCGGCTCTCCCGCAACCCGAATGGCTATGTGCTGATGGTGGAAGGTGGCCGGGTCGACCACGGCCTGCACGCGGGCGATGCGCAACGCGCGCTCGGCGATGCGGCGGCGCTGGATGAAGCCATTGCAGAGGCCGTTGCTTCGACCAATCCGGAAGAGACGTTGATCATCGTGACGGCGGACCATTCGCACACGCTGGCAATCCAGGGCTATCCGGATCGCGGCAATCCGATCCTCGGTCTCGTGAAGGAGGGCGGCAAGCTGACCACGGCGCGCGATGGCAAGCCGTATACGACGCTGAGCTTCGCCAACGGCCCCGGCTCGGTGTGCAAGGCGCAGCCAGACGGCAAATGGCTGTGCGACCGACCGGATCTCACCAATGTGGAAACGACCGCGCTGGGTTTCCAGCAGCAGGCGCTGGTGCCGCTGTCGTCGGAAACGCATGGCGGTGAAGACGTGGCGATCTTTGCGGGCGGGCCGGGGGCGAACCTGTTCTCCGGCGCCGTCGAGCAGAACGAGATCTTCCACGTGATGGCCCAATCGCTCGGGCTCACACACTAAGTCGCCTTCAATCCGCCTGCATGATCGGGCAGGTAAGGCGCATTGGGAGATACCTGATGCGCCTTGTCCTGCCTGTCATTCTGGCGTTTTCGCTTGTTGGCGCCGCCGTGGCCCAGCCAGCGCCGCGCGTCACCATCGAGGATGATGTGGCGCCGGCCACGGCTGTGGCGTGTGCGGGCTTGCGGATGGCGCAGGCTGAAACGGCGAAGCGCACCGGCGCGGTGGATGCGCTTGTTTCGGCAGCGGTGGATGCCTGGCTGAAATCCGGTGTCGAGGCCGCAAAGGCCCGTGCGGAAGCGGCGACGCTTGCCAGCGCCACGCCGGACGCTATGGCGAAGAAGGCGGACGCCTGTTCGATCTTCGAAATCCGGTCGGCGCCGCCCGCGGGAGGGTGAGATGACATCGAGAGTTTTGCTGGCGGCGGCGTGTGCCTGCCTCGTTGCGGCGTGCGGCCCGGAGAAGGCGCCCGCTGAACTGACGCCCGCCACGGAGTCGGGTCAGCCGCCGGCCGCGAAGCCGGTGACGTTCGAGCCCTTGTCCAAGACTGCCATCTCCATCACCGGACCCATCGCGCTGAGTGTCGAGCCGAGCTTTGGCGAGAACGCGCCGCCCTCCATGAAGATGGTGACGGGCACGGGCGTGGAGTTCATCACCGAACTGATCCCGGGCGGGGCAGAGCAGGCGATCTCCGTCGACTGGCGCGCGATCTTTGGGGACGCGATGCCGGTCAACGGTCAGTCGCCGCCGGGCGGGCCGAGCATCGACATGCATTCCATCGTGAAGGAGACCGTGCCGAAGGAAGCCGTGAATGGCGGCCTGTGCGGCGCGGAGCCGACCTCGTTCATCGCGATGGCGTCTGGCCTCGAGAGCGCGGGCCAGCCCTTCATGGCGATTGCAGCCTTTGGCGGCGACACATGGCCGCCGGCCAATGCCGACAAGCTGTGCGGGATCTACACCTACGTCCCGCCTGCGCTGAAATAGCCGGCGTTACTCGACCGCCGAATAGATCAGCGCGCGGATCTTGGATTGCTCCTCGAGGCCGCCGGCGGGGATGAGCTGCACCATGTAGACGACGGTGAGGCCCTGTTCGGGGTCGACCCAGTAGGTCGAGTGATAGGCGCCGCCCCAGCCATAATCGCCGACCGAGCCGAGATTGCCCATCACGCTCGGGTCTTTTGTCACGCGGAAGCCGAGGCCGAAGCCCTGGCCGGGCTGGTAGGCGGCGGAGACAAGCGTGTCGTGCGTCATCAGCTCGACCGTCTTGCGCGAGAGATAGCGCTTGCCATCGAGCTCGCCGTTACGGCGCAGCATTTCGAGGAAGCGCGAATAATCCTGCGCGGTGGAGAGAAGACCTGCGCCGCCCGCGAAGGCCTTGCACGGCCCGCCAGCGTAATCGCCCTGGCCGATATGGCCGGAGCCGACCCAGCTGCCGGGCGAGGGCGCGCGTTCGGCCTTGCCGTCCTTCGCCGTGTAGACGACCGCGAGGCGATCGGTCTTTTCCGGCGGCAGGCAGAAGCTGGTGTCCTTCATGCCGAGCGGATCGATCAGGCGTTCCTTCAGGAACACGTCGAGCGACTGGCCCGAGAGTTTTTCGACGACGACGCCGAGAATGTCCGTGTTGTAGCCATAGACCCATTGTTCGCCCGGCTGCGCCGCCATCGGCAGCTTGGCCATCTTCGCGACGACGGCAGAGACCGGCTCTGTCTTGTCCGCAAAATACCAGCCGAAGACGCCGGCATCACGCCACGCTTTCTCGCCGGGGCCGGAGCCGTAGGAGATGCCGGCGGTGTGGCTGAGGAGATCACGGATGGTGATGGGGCGCTTGGCGGGCACGACATCATAGCCGCCTTTTGCGTTGGTGACGGCGACCGTGGTGCTGGCCCATTCGGGCAGGAATTTCGACAAGGGATCGTCGATCACCAGCTTGCCTTCTTCCATCAGCATCATGATGCCGACGCTGGTGAGCGCCTTGGTCTGCGAGGCGATGCGGAAGATGTCGTCCTCTTCCATGCGGTCGCTGGCTTCGCGGTCGCGCCAGCCATAGGCGTTGGAGAAGACGTCGCGGCCGTCCTGCTGGATCATCACCACGGCGCCAGCGATCTTCCCGTCGTCGACGTATTTCTTCATCGTGGCGTCGAGCACCTGCAGGCGCGTCTGCGAGAGACCGTGCGGAGCGTCGTTGGCGATGGGGGCGTGCGTGAGCGGGGCGAGGGACGGGGGCGCGCGCTCGGTCTCGGTGACCGAAACCACGCAGCCGGGAAGGGCGCCAAGGCAAAGGCCCGCCAGGAGCATCGTACGCAGCTGCATGTTGTTTCCTCCGAAGTCTTTCGCCGGACGATGGCAGGTGGTGTGGCGTGGTCAAGCATGACGTAGTCGAGGAATCGGCTTTGGAGCGCCCCTCTCCCCCTTGTGGGGAGAGGGTGGGGTGAGGGGGGCGGCTCAGCAGGCGAGATACAGGCTCACCTCAAACGTCTCGAAGCGTGGAGGAGCCCCCCACCTCCTACCTCCTCCCCACAAGGGGGAGGAGGGCGAGCGTTGCAGGAGCGGAGCTTATAACTGGCCCAGCAGTTGATCCTTTACCGGCTCTGTCCGATGTAACCGCATGAGCGAACGCTTCGACTACATCATCGTTGGCGCGGGCAGTGCGGGGTGCCTGCTGGCGAACCGGCTGTCGGCGGATCCGCGCAACAACGTGCTGCTGCTGGAGGCCGGCGGCAAGGATGACTGGATCTGGTTCCACATCCCGGTCGGCTATCTGTTCGCGATCGGCAATCCGCGCTCGGACTGGATGTTCCAGACCGACGCCGTGCCGGGGCTCAACGGGCGCAAGCTGAACTATCCGCGCGGCAAGGTGATCGGCGGGTCGTCGGCGATCAACGCGATGATCTACATGCGCGGGCAGGCGGCGGACTATGATGGCTGGCGCCAGATGGGGCTGACCGGCTGGGGCTGGGACGATGTGCTGCCCTACTTTTTGAAACACGAAGACCATGTCGATGGCGGCGCGCATCACCGGCAGGGCGGGGAGTGGCGGATCGAGCATCCGCGCATGCGCTGGAAAGTGCTGGATGCGTTTGCCGAAGCGGCGGAGAAAGCCGGCATTCCGCGCGTGCCGGATTTCAACACGGGCGACAATTTCGGGTCGGGCTATTTCCAGGTGAACCAGAAGCTGGGGCGGCGCTGGTCCTCGGCGCGCGGCTTCCTGCAGCCGGCGTTGCGGCGCTCGAATCTCAAACTGGAGACGGGCGCGCTGGTGGAGCGCGTGATCGTGAAGGATGGCGAGGCGAAGGGCGTTGCGTGGTCGCGTGGCGCGGAGAAGCATGTCTCGCTGGCGGAGGGGTGCGTGATCCTTTCGGCGGGGGCGGTGCAGTCGCCCAAGCTGCTGGAGCTGTCGGGCATTGGCGATGGCGAGCGGTTGAAGGCGCTGGGGCTGGAGGTGGCGCATCACAGTCCGGGCGTGGGCGAGAACCTGCAGGATCACCTGCAGCTGCGGCCGATCTACAAGGTCTCGGGCGTGCCGACGCTCAACGAGCAGTATGCGAATGTGATGCGGCGGCCGGTGATGGCGCTGGACTATGCGCTGCGGCGGCGCGGGCCGATGACGATGGCGCCATCGCAGATGGGTGCGTTCGCGAAAACGAACGAGCGCCATGCAACCGCCAACGTGCAGTTCCACGTGCAGCCGCTGGCGCTGCCGAAATTTGGGGAGGCGATGTATTCATTCCCGGCGATCACCATCAGCGTGTGCAACTTGCGGCCGGAAAGTCGTGGGTCGATCCATGCGGCATCGCCCGATCCGGCGGCTGCGCCGGCGATCCAGCCGAACTATCTGTCGGCGGAGGCGGATCGCACCACGGCGGTGGAGTCGATCCGGCTGGTGCGGAAGATCGTCGACCAGTCACCGCTGAAGCGGTTCTCGCCGGAGGAGTTCGCGCCCGGCGCGCACCTGCAATCCGACCAGGAGCTGGCGCAAGCTGCGGGCGATATCGGCACGACCATTTTCCATCCGGTGGGAACCGCGCGCATGGGCGGCGCGTCTGATCAGGCAGCCGTTGTCGATGAGCGGCTGCGCGTTCGCGGTGTGGAACGGTTGCGGGTGATCGATGCGTCGGTGATGCCGCGCATCACATCAGGCAACACCAACTCGCCCACGATCATGATCGCGGAAAAGGGCGCGGAGATGCTGCTGCAGGATGCGCGGGCCTAGCGGAACCCTGACGTGCGCGGGACGTTTATACCCTGTGACGCAAGACGTCGGGAAACCCGAGCAAAGAGGCATTCCATGAACGAGAACCAGATCAAGGGCGCAATCAAGGAAACCGCCGGCAAGGTGCAAAAGGAATTCGGCAAGGCTGTCGATTCGCCGAAGCACCAGATTGAAGGCGGCATGAAAGAGCTCGCCGGCAAGACGCAGAAAGCGGCCGGCGATATCGAAGACAAAGCCAAGAAACTGAGCAAGGACGCGGAGCGCCGCCACTAGGCAAGCGATGTGGCCTGAGCCAGGGAGGGCCCGGCGCTTCATGCGCCGGGCTTTTTTGTTGTTGTTTGTTACGGGGCATTGCGCGGCTGTGCCTTTGCCACGCACCGACAATTGCTCTAGCAGGGCGCCGTTGCCTGTAGCGGAGCGTCAAGCGTGGAAACGGCGGAAGGAAAAACGGGCGTGACGCGCCCGGCCTCGCGCCTTTCCGGCCACTCGCTGAGCTGGGCGGCGTTGCTGCTGCTTGTGGTGGTCTGGGGATCGACGTTTGCGGGCATCCGCATGGGCGTCGAGACGATTTCGCCGGCCTGGCTGGTGACGGGCCGCCTGTTGAGCGGGACGTTCTTCCTCGGCGTGTGGATTCTCGGTTCGGGCATGCTGCGGCCGATCGAGCGCGCAACGGACGAACAGGGCGTGTCGCTGAAGGCGATCGCGTGGTTCGGGCTGATCGGCATAGGCGCAACGGCGATCCCGTTTATCCTCTATGCGCATGCGGCTGAATCCGTGGGCTCCGCCGTGATGGCGATCTGCAATGGCGGCACGCCGTTCGCGACGGTGCTGATGGCGCACTTCTTCACGACCGACCGGCTGAGCGCGCGGCGGCTTGCCGGCGTGATGATGGGCTTCCTCGGGCTTGTGGTGCTGGTGCTGCCAGAATTCCGCGAGGGGGCAGGCGCGAGCCTGATCGGCATCCTGCTGGCGATCTTCGGCGCGTGGCTCTATGCAATGGGCAATGTGGCGACGCGGCTGGCCCCGCGTGTCGAGCCGGTGCTGTCGAGCTTCATCATTGTCGGCATGGGCGGCGTGGTGGCGCTGCTCTATGCGCTGGCGATGGAGCCGTTCCCCGTGGCGGCCAGCTTCCAGTCGATCACGGCGATGATCGTTCTCGGCCTCTTGCCGACCGCGTTCGCCATGTTCGTTTATGTCTGGCTGATCCGCCGGGCGGGGCCGGTGTTCGTCTCGTTCACCACCTACATGTCGCCGCTCTGGGCGACGGGGCTGGGCGTCATTTTCCTTGGCGAGAAGCTGGAGTGGTCCATGGCCGGCGCGCTGGCGCTGATCCTTGCCGGGGTGGCGGTCGCAAACCGCAGGCCGGCCAATCGGCAGCCCACCTAACCGAACGCGTTAATTGACCTGCAACCCGATCCAGCGCATATCCGGCCCGGGCCAGTCGCCCCCAACGGCGACCAGCCCATCTGTAAGGATGGGAGAAAAACAGATGACGACCGCTGCCAAACCGGCATTGCGCCCTGATCGAGCGCACTTTTCCTCCGGCCCCTGCGCCAAACGGCCTGGCTGGAGCCCCGATAACCTCAAGCTTGAATCGCTGGGCCGGTCGCACCGCTCCAAGCTCGGCAAGTCGCGCCTGAAGCTGGCGATCGACAAGACCCGCGCTGTTCTGAAGATTCCCGCCGACTATCGCATCGGCATCATGCCGGGCTCGGACACGGGCGCCATCGAGGCGGCCTTCTGGTCGATGCTGGGCGCCCGCCCGGTTGATGTTTTCGCGTTTGAATCGTTCGGCGAAGACTGGGTGACGGACATCACCAAGCAGCTGAAGGTCGATGCGACCACGCACAAGGCCGGTTACGGGCAGCTGCCGGACCTGTCGAAGGCCCGCAAGGATGCGGATATCGTCTTCACCTGGAATGGCACGACCTCGGGCGTCAAGGTGCCGAACGGCGACTGGATCGCGGATGATCGCGAAGGCCTCACCTTCTGCGACGCGACTTCGGCCGTGTTCGCCATGGATATTCCGTGGAGCAAGATCGATGTGCTGACCTACTCCTGGCAGAAAGTGCTGGGCGGCGAGGGCGCGCACGGCATCCTGATCCTCTCCCCGCGAGCGATCGAGCGCCTCAAGACCTACACGCCCAAATGGCCCATGCC
>Ga0208492_1001477_pt1 | contig 14264 bp, 10 predicted proteins | sample Subbioar_CSW14AB_FD_184820 | JGI IMG/M metagenome (GOLD analysis project Ga0208492, IMG submission 184820) | Serpentinite rock and fluid subsurface biosphere microbial communities from McLaughlin Reserve, California, USA - CR12Mar_CSW14AB (SPAdes) | ecosystem: Environmental > Terrestrial > Deep... | reverse complement strand
GATGTCGGAAGGAGAGGTTGGTAAGGTGGGTGTGGCTATTGATTCGCTGAAAGATATGGAGATTCTTTTCGATGGGATTGATCTTCAAAAGGTGAGCACTTCCATGACGATTAATGCAACCGCACCCGTATTGCTGGCCATGTACATCTCGCTTGCCAAAAAGCAGGGTGCAGATTTGAAGCAGATTTCAGGAACCATTCAGAACGATATTTTAAAGGAATATGCCGCAAGGGGGACCTATATTTATCCGCCCAAGCCATCCATGAGGCTGATCACAGATATTTTTGAGTATTGCAGCAAAGAACTTCCTAAATGGAATACCATTTCTATATCCGGTTATCATATTCGCGAAGCAGGCTCAACGGCAGTTCAGGAACTTGCATTTACCCTGGCAAATGGTAAGGAGTATTTGAAAGCTGCTTTGGATAAGGGGCTTGACATCAATGTTTTTGCAAAACGATTATCCTTCTTTTTTAATTGCCACAATAACTTTTTTGAGGAAATCGCCAAGTTCAGGGCAGCCAGAAGAATGTGGGCAAAGATCAGTCAGAGCCTTGGTGCTACCGATCTTTCGGCTCAAAAACTAAGATTTCATACTCAGACCGGAGGTTCAACATTAACCGCTCAGCAGCCTTTGAATAACGTGATCCGGGTGACCAATCAGGCCATGGCTGCGGTGTTGGGAGGTACTCAGTCGCTTCATACCAATGGTTATGACGAAGCGCTTTCATTACCTACAGAAGAGGCCGCAAAAGTTGCGTTGAGAACCCAGCAGATTATTGCCTTTGAAAGCGGGGTTACCGATACAGTCGATCCTCTTGCAGGATCTTATTTTGTGGAATCCCTGACAGATGAAATAGAAGCAGCTGCCTGGAAATATATTGACGCAATTGATGCCAGAGGAGGTGCTGTAGCTGCGATTGAGGCAGGCTTTATCCAAAGTGAAATAGCCCGTTCAGCCTACCAGTATCAGACGGATATCGAAGATAAGAGCAGGATCATTGTGGGGGTCAATAAATACGAGGATGAAGGAGGAGTCAGACCGGAAGTTTTCAGAATAGATGATTCCATCCGGAAGTTCCAGACTGAAAGTTTGAATAAGCTAAAATCAGAGAGGAATGATATGGATGTTCAACATGCACTGGCTGCGCTGAAAGATGCTGTAAAATCGGGTGCCAATACCATGCCTTATCTGATTCAGGCGGTGGAGGTGTATGCAACACTGGGTGAAATCGCCGATACTTTTCGAAAGGAGTTTGGAGAATATCAGGCACAGGGAATTTGAAATGGTGATAAAAGCGGTCCTGCGAATCAATACCTCCTTTTAGAACCCGCTTACCCTGCTGACGCGAGTTTATTTCAGATTTCTTATAATTGCCGGTTAAAATAACAGGTATTATTCAGTTACAGTTTGCCATTTTGCATTGATAAATAATCTGTTAAACTGCATTGTTGAAAAATAATCGCAACTTTAAGTTGCGATTTTGTTTTTAGAATTCGTAATGATAAAATCATTGGTCATTTCAGATTTAAGGATACTTAGATATAATGGTATTGATTATGAGTCATTTCACTTATCAGTTTCAAAATCATTTGACCTGCTGAGGTCAAAAAACTACTTAAAATCTACTCTGCGAGGCCCGGAATTTTGATAATTCTTCAGAACGGAATCTGTTTTTTTTCGTGTAATAAAAAATGACCATAATTGCTTTCAACTTATTGGTTTACAATTAATTAAAACTAATTTTAAAATTTAGTTTTTTAATCGGATTTTTTTCCGAATATTCGATAACCCAAAGAGTTATCAACATTTCTTTCGGCATCAGTTGTAAATCAGATTATTAGTAAAATTGTATGGAAAAAACTTGTACACATGTGTGGAATAATTGCCTTCAGATCATTAAGGACAACATACCGGCTCAGAGTTTCAAGACCTGGTTCGAGCCGATCAAAGCCTTAAAGTTAGAGGGTAATGTTTTGACCATACAAGTGCCGAGTTTATTCTTCTACGAATGGCTCGAAGAGCACTATGTAGGATTACTTAGAAAGACAGTAAAAAAGCAGCTGGGAGAAGAGGGCAGACTTGAATATAATATTGTTGTAGAGAAGTCTTCTACGAGTATACCTTATACAACTAATATGCCGTCGAACGGAAATGGTGCTGAAGGTAAAAATCAGTCCATGCCAATGCCGATTTCTCTGAATAAGGATATCAAGAACCCTTTTGTGATTCCTGGTTTAAAGAAACTGCAGGTTGATCCTCAGTTGAACCAGAACTACACATTCGAAAATTTCATTGAGGGCGATTGTAACAGACTTGCCCGTTCTGCCGGATATGCAGTTGCAGGAAAGCCTGGGGGAACCTCATTTAATCCACTCATGATTTACGGTGGTGTGGGTCTTGGTAAAACTCACCTGGCTCAGGCTATCGGAAATGAGATTAAGCGTACTTTAACAGATAAGCTGGTGTTGTATGTTTCCTGTGAGAAATTTACCCAACAGTTTGTGGATGCCTTAAAGAACAATAATATCAATGATTTTGTGAATTTTTATCAGGCAATGGACGTACTCATCATGGATGATGTGCATAATTTTGCCGGTAAGGAAAAAACACAGGATATATTCTTCCACATTTTCAATCACCTGCACCAATCAGGTAAACAGCTGATTATTACATCTGATAAAGCTCCTAAAGATCTGTCAGGTCTGGAAGAAAGATTACTTTCCCGTTTCAAGTGGGGTTTGTCTGCTGATCTTCAGGTTCCTGATCTGGAGACCAGAATGGCTATTCTCAATAAGAAAATGTATTCAGACGGAATTGAATTGCCATCTGAAGTGATTGAGTATGTAGCTCACAATATTGATAATAACGTGCGTGAACTGGAGGGGGCAATGGTTTCCCTGCTTGCACAATCCACGCTGAATAAAAAGGAAATAGATTTAAATCTGGCGAAGTCCATGCTGAAGAATTTTATTAAAAATTCTAGCAAGGAGATTTCTATGGAATATATTCAAAAACTGGTTTGTGAGTATTTTGAAGTTCCGGTAGAGATGGTTAAGTCTAAAACCAGAAAGCGCGAAATCGTGCAGGCCCGTCAGATCTCTATGTATCTGGCCAAGCTGCATACCAAAACATCACTGAAGTCTATAGGTGCTTTCTTTGGTGGCCGCGATCACTCTACGGTGATTTATGCCTGCCAGACCGTTGACGATCTGATTGATACCGATAAAAAATTCAAAGGATATGTTGCTGATATTCAGAAAAAGCTGAAAATGAGTTAAACTGCCCGATATTCCGGTTTGGAATATTTTAGACGACTTGAATCAAAAACCAATCTCCGGATTGGTTTTTTTGTTTTTATACCTGACTGAGTATTACCTGATTATTTGTTTTTGTTCTGTGAAATTCTTTATTTGCTGATAGAAGTTTAAATACTTTCAGCAAATTCCCGTGAAAATAAATGTAAGCTTATTCCTGCTCCTGATGGTCTGTTCAGGACTGACTTTTAACTCCTGTTCAGATTCAGGAAATATCGATTATTCTGCCTGGTCAAGCTATGGAGGAACAAAAGATGCAAACCGCTACTCAAGTATCGATCAGATTAATACAGATAATGTAGCAGAATTAGAGGAAGCCTGGGTATTTAATACCGGCGACAGGGATACAGCAAACCGCAGTGAAATGCAGTGTAATCCCATTCTGGTTGACGGGAATTTGTATGTAACCAGTGCAAAGTTGAAGTTATATGCGCTGGATGCAGCCAGTGGAAAGCAGAAGTGGATGTTTGATCCGGCTTCGGTTAATGCTGAAACCAAAGGTTTCGGAATAAGCCGTGGAGTGATGTTCTGGCAGGATGAAAAAGGCACAGACAGACGTATTCTTTATGGAGTAGCCTCAAGATTATATGCTGTAAATGCAACAGACGGGAAGCCGGCTAAGGAGTTTGGCAAGGGAGGTTATATCGAACTGAAAGATGATCTTGATATTCCTGAAACCCGGGATGGTTCCTTACTTCTGAAAACTCCGGGAGTTATTTACAAGGATCTGGTGATTCTGGGAATGAGTCTTTCGGAAGATGCAGATGCTTTACCCGGGCATATCAGGGCTTTTGATGTCAGAACAGGTAAGAGGAAATGGATATTTCATACCATCCCTCAGCCGGGTGAATTGGGTTATGATACCTGGGAGGATAAGGATGCCTGGAAAAATATTGGAGGAGCCAATAACTGGACCGGAATGTCGCTTGATGAGAAGAGGGGTATTGTGTATGTTCCGACAGGTTCAGCTTCACCCGACTTTTACGGAGGCACACGTAAAGGGTCAAACTTCTTTGCCAACAGTATTATCGCTTTGGATGCAGCCAGCGGAAAATATATCTGGCACTATCAGGTAGTGCACCATGATCTCTGGGACAGGGATCTTCCTGCTGCTCCGAATCTGGTTACGGTAAATCATCAGGGTAAAAAGATTGATGCACTTGCTCAGATAACGAAGCAGGGGTATATTTATTTGCTGGACCGTACCAACGGAAAGCCGGTTTTTCCGATTCCGGAAGTTCCGGTTCCGCAGGAAGCTTTGCCGGGTGAGAAGCCATGGCCAACTCAACCCGTTCCGACACTACCTGAACCATTTTCCCGGCAGACCTTCGGCCCTGAGGATGTCAGTAATTTAAGTTCTGAAACTCATAAGGAACTAATGAGCAGATACATTCAGATTAAGAACAGAGCACATTATTCACCCCCGGGTAAGGAGGGAGGATGGATGTTTCCTGATTTTGGAGGAGGTGGTGAATGGGGTGGTGCCGCAGTGGATATGGAAACTCAGATTCTTTATGTCAACAGTAATGAAGTGCCCTCAACCCAGGTAATGTTGGATGCACCACTGAATACGGGTGCCAATATGACTCCGGGCAGGGTGCTGTACAATAAATACTGTGTCAGTTGTCATGGAGTGGAGCTGAAAGGCAGTGGTTCAGAATATCCTTCTCTGCAAAATATCAGCAAGAAGTATAATCCGGTTCAGATAGGCCAGATCCTGAGTGAGGGCAGAAACAGAATGCCTTCTTTTAAGCATGTTTCAGAATCAGAACGGAAAACCATTGTTTCATTTTTGCTGGGTAAAGAAACCGGTTCGAAAACAGCTCAGCTTCCTCTTAGCTCCGGAGAAAGTAAGAAAGCGCAGATTCCTTATATTATGAAAGGGTACGACCGCTTTGTTGATAAGGATGGCTATCCGGGTATTAAACCGCCATGGGGTACTCTGAACGCAGTTGATCTGAACAGTGGTAAACTGTTGTGGAAAGTTCCTCTGGGTGAGTATGAAGAGTTGATTAAAAGAGGATTTGGAGTAACCGGATCACGTAATTATGGAGGACCGGTTGTTACCAGAGGCGGCCTGATTTTTATTGCAGCTACTCCTGATGAAAAGATCAGGGCGTTTGATAAAAAAACCGGTAAAATACTGTGGGAGGCTAAATTGCCGGCAGCAGGTTTTGCAAGCCCGTCGACCTATATGATTGGTGCTAAGCAATATCTGGTTATTGCCTGTGGAGGTGGAAAACTGGGAGTAAAATCCGGAGATTCCTATGTTGCATTTGCGCTTCCTGATTAAGTCAATTCTCTGATACTTGCTGACGCTGGCGTCTCCGCCTGCGCCAATTAAGTTGAAGCATGAGCATGTGTGGGGACCTCGCAATAGCAAATTATTAAAGACAGAAATTGCGTAATGAATCAAGAGGTGGCGGATCAGGCCCGTCATGACAGAGCATGAATGGGAGAGTAAGGAGATTCCGGGGGCCGGAATCTAAAGTACAATGAGATTAATCCGCAATATTGAGCCCAAGGAGGTCAAATATTTATAGAGGAGATTTTGCATTAAACTGACCCCAAAGGTGGAATGTCATTAAGTTAAGAACTACGATCCTGACGAAAGTCAGGATCTCCTATAAATACATTGTCATTCTGGCGAAGGCCAGAACCTCTTGTCCCTTAAATAATGACATTGCCCGAAGGTGTGATTACAGGTGGCAATGTCAGGTACATAATATTTATGGCTAGTACCAGCGGAATAAAAAAGGCTTGACTTACTTTATCAACCCCATTTTTACCATAGCATAAAATATCCCACTGGTATGAAGTGCCTGTCCGAATTGATTTTTCAAAACCAATTCTTTTAATTTTTCAGGGCTTACCAGTTCGATATCAATTTCTTCACCTTTGTCCAGTTTTTGTTCAGCAACTTTTCTTCCCCCTTTGGCGAGATAACAAAAGGTCTTATTATTGGCTGTGGCAGGATTTCCGTAAAGAGTTGAAAGAAATTCAATTTCCTCAAAAGCATAACCCGTTTCTTCCAGTAATTCCCGCCTGAGTCCTTCTTCCGGACTTTCGCCAGGCTCAATGCAACCCCCGGGAAGTTCAAGGATAACTTCTTCAGCTGCATGCCGGTATTGCCTGACCAGGATAACTTTTCCTTCTTCAGTCAGAGCTACTGCATTTACCCAATCAGGGTATTCCAGAACATAATAATCCGGAATAATGGTTCCATCAGGCATCCTGCACGTATCCACCCGCAACGTCGCCCAGGGAGCACGCACGATATACGCAGACGATATTTTTTCCCAATCCAGAGTGCTCATTTTTATAGATACTAGATGCGAACAACAAGATGTAAGCAGCTTTTATTTTCACTATTCCTCTCCGTTATGCCCATTGTCAACTATCAATTATCAACTGTCAATTATCAACTTTCCATTGTCAACTATCAACTGTCAATTGATTAATTACCAACTGCCACTGGAACCACCGCCCCCAAAACTTCCACCACCGAATCCGCCGAAGCCGCCGCTGTCAAAACCTCCTCCGCCACCGCCGAATCCGCCGCCATGTCCACGTCCCATTTGATTTCCCATCAATAACCACCAGAAAGGGCTTGCACTTCCGCGTCCGCCGATTACTTCAGAACCACCACCGCCTTTTTTCGCAAAGAGCAGGATAACTATAACAATGATAATAACAATAATGATATCGATACCTCCGCCTTTTCCTTTGCGTTTTGGGTTGTCGTTCTTGTATTCTCCCTTGGTGTATGCAATGATGGCATCCGTACCTGCGCTTAAACCTCCAAAATAATTGCCTTCCTTAAAATAGGGTGTAATTTCGCGGGTGATAATTCTCTTGGTGATCGCATCAGGTAAAACGCCTTCAATTCCATAACCGGTTTGAATGGTTACCTTACGGTCGCCAAGTGATACCAGTAACAGAACACCGTTATTATTTTTTGCACCTCCTATTCCCCAGGTTTCTGCCAGACGAACCGCATAGTCGGCCACATCATAACCCTCAAGAGAATTGATAAGCACAACAGCGATTTGGGTGGAAGTGGAATCATCAAATGCGACCAGCTTCCGCTCAAGCTGCTGAATCTGATCTGCAGACAGGGTTTGAGTATAATCATTGACCAGTTGATTCGGCTTCTCAGGAAATGTCTGAGCTTTTAGTCCGAATCCTGATAAGATCAGAATAAAGGTGAGGAGTATCTTGTAAAATTTCATTTTTCAGCCTGTTTATTTAATCCGCTTATTTGCCATCCATAAAGGAGATATCATTAGACAATTCATTCGTATCTCCGTCCTGATAAGGAAAATAAGTCTGAAGTTGCTTTCCGGCAAGCCTGATTCCTTCGATGACTCCGCCGGTCAGATCGCCGTTTTTAAAATAGCTGAGCATGGCATCTTTTGTGCTGTCCCAGAAATTTTCAGGAACCAGCTTATTAATACCGGCATCACCAATAATGGCAAAACGATGATCTTCGGTAGCGATGTAGATCAGGACACCGTTTCTGAGTACTGTTTTGTCCATTCCAAGCTTTTTGAAATAGTTGGCAGCACGATCCAATACATCTTCACTGCAGGTTTTCTCTACGCAGATACGAATCTCGCCGGAAGTAAATCTCTCAGCAGATGCAACTGCATTGCTGATTTGCTTTTGTTCTTCTTCACTGAAAATTGACATGGCTGAAATTTAAATCGCCGGCTCAGAGTCCGGCGATCTTGTGAATGAATAAGATGGCTGGGTCAAATTAAAATTCAACCTTAGGAGCTTTGTTTGCACCCTCTTCAGCTTTGAAGTATCCTTTTGCTTTAAATCCGAACATTCCTGCTGTCAGATTGTTAGGGAATGTCCTGATGGTAGAATTGTACTCCTGAGTAACGGTATTGAATTTCTGACGTTCCACAGTAATTCTGTTTTCAGATCCTTCCAGCTGTGCCTGAAGTTCAATGAAGTTTTGATTTGCTTTCAGCTCAGGATAAGCCTCTACTGTTGCAAGTAACCTTCCCAGAGATTGACTGAGTTGTCCCTGTGCAGCCTGAAACTGTGCTATAGACTCAGGAGTAAGGTTTGTAGGGTCAACAGTGATAGATGTTGCCTTTGCTCTGGCTTCAACTACCTGAGTCAGGGTTTCTTTTTCAAAATTTGCAGCTCCTTTAACGGTGTTTACCAGATTAGGAACAAGGTCAGCACGACGCTGATAAACATTCTCAACCTGTGCCCATTGTGAAGTAACCTGTTCGTCCAGTTTTACCATGCTGTTATATCCGCAGGAACTTAATGAAAGCACTGCGAAAAAGCCAATGATACTGAATACTATTCTTTTCATCTGTTTATTGTTTTTTTTTTAATGGTGATGAAGCTATCATGATTTAATAATCATACCCCTGCGGGTTTGGGTAAAATCATGATGGTTTCATAATTGATTTTTAGTTTTCTTAAATTTACATCATAAGAATCAATTTTCATACCTTTGTTACATATCCGGGATAATACCCGGCAAAAATATGATCAAAGAGATTGAACTCGTCCTCCTTCCGGAGCACTCTTCTGATGAGTCGTTTATCAGAAATTCTGCCTGTAAAATCCTGAATATTAGCTCTGAGCGTGTAAAAGAACTGAAGGTTCTTAAACGTTCCATTGATGCGAGGGGCCGGAAAGTGGTGTTCAGATTAAAAGTCAATGTTTTTATTGATGAGATTCCGGTACCTGAAATAATTTCCGTTAAATATCAAAATGTCAGCGACAAAAGGCCGGTTTTGATTATTGGTGCCGGACCTGCAGGCCTGTTTGCTGCCTTACGTTGTATAGAACTCGGACTCAAGCCTGTCATTATTGAGAGGGGTAAGGACGTTAAACAGCGCAGAAGGGATCTCGCATTAATCAATAAACAGGGAATTGTTAATTCCGATTCTAATTATTGCTTTGGAGAAGGAGGAGCCGGAACCTATTCCGATGGTAAGCTCTACACCAGGTCGAACAAGAGAGGGGATATTCAGTACGTTCTAAAAACATTCGTTTCTCATGGAGCTACTGAAGATATTCTGATTGATGCCCGTCCGCATATTGGTACGAATAAACTCCCCGGAATTATTACCTCAATCCGAGAAAGTATATTAAATGCAGGAGCTGAAATTCATTTCGACTGCCGGCTTACCGACCTGATCATCAAAGAAGGTAAAATAAAAGGAGTAATAGCCAGCGACCGAAAGTTTGAAGCTGAACAGGTAATTCTTGCTACGGGTCATTCAGCCAGGGATATCTATTATATATTAAGAAAAAATAATATCCAGCTCGAAGCAAAACCATTTGCACTCGGGGTAAGGATTGAGCATCCTCAGGAAATCATTGACCGGGCTCAGTATCATTGCGAAGTCAGAGGCCCTTACCTGCCACCATCTTATTACAGTCTGGTTGAACAGGTAGATAACAGGGGTGTTTTTTCATTTTGTATGTGCCCCGGCGGAATTATTGCACCATGTTCTACCGAGAACAATGAGATTGTGGTAAACGGCTGGTCGCCATCAAAGAGGAATAATCCTTTTGCTAATTCAGGTACGGTGGTACAGGTAAATCTGGAGGATATTCCGGGAACTTCCACAGATTCGTTTAAAATGCTTGAATTTCAGGCTGAGATTGAGAAGCAGGCTTTTGCAGCTGGAGGAGGTAATTTAGTAGCTCCGGCTCAGCGGATGGTTGACTTTGTAAACAACAGGCTCTCCAATGATCTTCCTTTGAATTCCTATATCCCCGGTACCAGAAGTGCAGATCTCAGAACAGTCCTTCCTGAATTGATTTACAGAAAACTGCAAAAGGCTTTACCTCTTTTTGGTAAAAAGATGAACGGATATTTTACCAATGAGGCGATTCTGGTGGGGGTTGAGTCAAGAACATCTTCTGCCGTGAGGATTCCGAGAGATAAGGAAACTTTCCAGCATCCCGGTATGCCGGGTTTATTTCCCTGTGCTGAAGGCGCCGGATATGCAGGAGGAATTGTTTCAGCGGCCATTGATGGGATGAATTGTGCAGATGCGGTATTCAGGGCTGTGAATTAACATGAACTGATCTTTTTGGAGGAGGTTCCAGCTTTCGCTGGAATGACAGATTGATAAAGTGGAATCGGTAAAAATCGAATGGCAAGTTGTGAGAGAGGTCCCAGCTTTCGCTGGTTTCGATTGTGATTAGGGGACTAACGATGAGGGAGGTCCCCGCCTGCGCGGGAATGACAAGCTTTGTTGCGGGATAGGGAGATTCCAGCCTTCTGGAATCGGAGTAGATTATTTACTGCTTTTAACAAACCAATCTGCTGCAAGATCAAGCCAATTCGGGTTATTCTTTTCAATCAAATTATTTTTCCAGGATCGTTGCCAGGTTTTTAGTTGTTTTTCTCTGGCGATGGCTGAGTTCACGTCGGTAAACTTTTCATACCAAACCAGTTTTGTACAATTGTACTTGCTTGTGAAACCATAAACCAGCTTTCGTTTATGTTCGTAGATTCTTCTACGGATATTGTTTGTAAAACCAATGTATAAAACATTATGATAGGTATTACTGAGCATGTAAACAAAATATTCTCTCATTCTCAAAAAATCCTATAATAAAGATAATTAAGGAGGATAGATGAGTATGAGGAACAAATCATTTATTGTACGGTTTAGTATTGGGATTCCAGCGCAGGCTGGAATCTCCTCACTTCTCCCTAAAACGATTGTCATTCTCGCGCAGGCGAGAACCTCTCTCAAATAAACTTCTGTCAGATGAACCCGAAACCCACGAAGAACTGAATTTCCAAAACTACCCTATCCAATTTATTATCCAATAAAATCGGATTCAGCAAAAGCTGGAACCTTCTGTTAGCAAACCCTCAAAATTATAGTCATGGTGAGCTTGACCCACCAACTGCTTATTGTACTATTCGCTTGTCACCCGATAAAATCGAATCTCGCGCAGGCGAGAACCTGCTCAGTACCCTCTAATAAGATATTAACCACTGGGATCTTACCTTACCCTCAAATAATGGACTTATGCCTTAATCACAGGCCGGTATCCGCTTCAATCAGGTTTAAAAACCTCCGAATTGCTTTCAAATCATGACGAGTTAAAAGAAAGTATCAAACCTTATTCTGTGCAAAAACCTGATGTTTTATACCTGAATAGCTATTCCAGGATACTTTCAGGGGATTAAATTGCCAATTGACTCTGCATTTTAGCTTGCCTTGAAAGGAATGCCCATTGACTGATGACAAGTTTTACCCATAAGGCGCTCAAATCTTACTATTTCACAATAGTTAAATGTAGCTAAGACATATGTTCGTCATATATTGGTCGTCTCCAATTGTCATAGAGACGACCAATATACGACGAAGAGACGACTAATAGACGTCCAATAGCAAAATTAAGCTTATAGTTGGTGACAAGCTGTCACGTCCTGAAATAGTTAGGTTTTACCCCGATTTCAATAAATAGCCATGCCTGAACCATTAAAGTTCATTCAAGCCGGTATTAAACCGTTAAGGTTTAATGTTGTCCTGATTTTTAATTTGGATTAGGTATTTGGGGATAGAAATGGGATATTTAACGAATAGGGAAAATCTTAACTGAGTATGGTGATTAGGAGAGATTTGTGGAGGAAATAAAGAAGATTATAGATATCTCATCAGGAATTTCGAAACAACATTAAAATTAAACCAGTAATGAAAGAAAGCGAAGAAATAATACAAGCACTTTTGAAATTCCGAAATGAAAGAGATTGGGAACAATTTCATAATCCGAAAGACCTTGCTTTAGCAATTAATGTTGAAGCAGGTGAGTTGCTAGAGTTGTTTCTATGGAAAAAAGCAGATGATGCTAATGTACAGATGGTAAAAGAAGAGCTCGCAGATGTTTTTGCCTATGCTTTTTTATTGGCAGATAAGTATAATTTCAATGTGAAAGATATTGTTTTGGAGAAAATTAAAAAGAATGGAGATAAATATCCGATTGATAAGTCTAAAGGAAACGCGAAAAAATATACTGATTTATGATAGTTTATCAATCTGATAAAGCAGGATTTTTAAATGATGTACTTTCTAATAATATAAGTGATATTATTCATGATGCTTATTTTACAAAATTGGGGAGATATACATCAAAAAATGAGGTGTTGGCATGGCAAAACTCAATGATGTATATGAATTCAATTCTTTCAGATGACGAAATTCCTAAGGATGCTAAAATTTCAATAGAATTTCAAATTCCACTTACATCCAATAGAATAGATTTTATCATCGCTGGTAATAACATTGATAACAAGGAGCAGGTAGTTATAATTGAACTAAAGCAATGGTCAAAAGCATCATTAACAAATGAAGATGCTATTATCAAAACCTGGTTTCAACATGGTGAAACTAAAACGACTCATCCTTCATATCAAGCCTGGTCATATGCTTCCATGATACAAAATCTTAACTCAACAGTGCAGGATGAGAATATAAATTTAGTGCCTTGTGCCTATTTGCACAACTATGTTCCAGATAACATTATAACCAATTCATTTTATTCAGAACACATTGAAAGAGCTCCTGTTTTTTTAAAACCTGATGCAATAAAGCTTCGTGAGTTCATTAAAAAGTTCATCAGGTATGGAGATAATAAAGATATTTTATATCGTATTGAAAATGGTCGATTCAGACCATCAAAACAGTTAGCGGATAGTTTGGCTTCTATGTTAGAAGGGAATGAAGAGTTTGTGATGATAGATGACCAAAAAGTAGTTTTAGAAAGTGCATTAGCAATGGCGAGGAAAGCTAAGCCGGATAAGAAGCAGGTTTTAATTGTCGAAGGAGGACCTGGTACCGGTAAAAGTGTTGTGGCGATAAATTTACTTGTCAGGTTAACTAACGAAGGTTTGTTAGCGAAATATATATCCAAAAACGCAGCACCAAGAGAAGTATATTCAGTGAAGCTATCAGGAACGAAAAAGAAGACTGAGATAAACAATCTATTTGGAGGTACTGGTGCGTTTATAGACGTAGAATCCAATGTGTTTGACGCGCTTTTAGTAGATGAAGCACACAGATTAAATTATAAAAGTGGCTTATATCAGAACCTTGGGGAGAACCAAGTTCTAGAAATCATAAATGCTTCCAAATTCTCATTATTTTTTGTTGACGATAATCAGCAAATACACATAAAGGATATAGGCAGTAGAGCATATATTGAAAATCTTGCAAAATCAGAAGGAGCGGTAGTAAAATCATTGAAGCTGCAATCGCAATTTAGATGTAATGGATCCGATGCTTTTTTGTCCTGGATTGACAATACAATTCAAATTCGGGATACAGCAAACATAAAGCTTACAAGTTATGATTTCGATTTTAAGGTTTTTGATGACCCTAATGAATTGCGAAAGGCGATCATTGACAAAAATAGAGTAAATAATAAATCCAGACTAGTTGCGGGTTATTGCTGGGATTGGAAAAGCAAGAGAAATAGTTTGGTCGATGATATTGTTATTCCTGAATATAATTTTGGAATGAAATGGAATTTACAGAACGATGGAAGTACATGGATAATAGGAGAGAATTCAGTCAATGAAATCGGATGTATACATACCTGTCAAGGTTTAGAACTTGATTATGTTGGTATAATTATAGGTGAGGACATGCGCTTCGATCCTTCAAAAAACAAAGTTGTAACGGATGTATTGAAAAGATCTTCCAATGACAGGTCTATCTTAGGGATTAAGAGAAAATTGGCAGAGGATAAAGATAATGCATTGATGATTGCTGATAAAATCATAAAAAATACATACAGAACGTTGATGACTAGAGGGATGAAAGGTTGTTATGTTTACTGTTGTGATAAAGAATTGGGGGCTCATTTTTCTTCAATGCTGGAAAGCTCAGACGTTGATGATAGTGAAATAATATCAATGCCTGCCAGAGAAAGAATAGAAG